>Ga0247840_10002020_pt1 | contig 37215 bp, 28 predicted proteins | sample LaCruzMarch2015__FD_192404 | JGI IMG/M metagenome (GOLD analysis project Ga0247840, IMG submission 192404) | Freshwater microbial communities from meromictic Lake La Cruz, Castile-La Mancha, Spain - LaCruzMarch2015_17m | ecosystem: Environmental > Aquatic > Freshwater > Lake | place: Spain...
GGCCGTCTGCCGCACCCCCGGGCAGCCCCCGGTCGGGACCAACGCCCCCCACAACCCCCAACGTCGGCACCCACCGGCGCCGACGCCGCCCACTGTCAGCCGGCGGCAGGGTTATGCTTCAGGGCTGTCCGACGCGCTGACAGGATGCCCCTGGCCGCGGTTTTGGCTACACTAGCCGAATCAGCTAAATAGGAGAATCTGCCGTGAAGACCATCACCTCGGCCGAAGCCCAGAATCGGTTCGGGGAACTACTGGATGACGCCCAGCGCGAGCCTATCACGATCACGCGGCGGGGGCGGCCGGTGGCCGTGCTCCTGTCGCCTCAGGACATGGAAGAGATCGCGGCTGGACCCGAACGGCGAGCACGGGCACTGGCCGAGTTCGAAGCCCTCTTTGCCGATATCGATGAACATCTGACCGATGCAGCCAGGGCCCTGACCGACGAGGACATCCAGCGGTTGGTCGATGAATCCCGGTAGCCGGGTCGTGCTGGATACCAGCACGCTCATCGGCGCGGTGTTGAAACCCCGGTCGGTGCCTGGACGGGTCTTTCTAAAGGCCATGGGTACCGGCACCCTGTGCGTGTCGCCCGTGACCCTCGCCGAGTTGGAAGCGGTGTGCGCAGAGACTGATAGAGGGTTTCGCCGCTGATGCTGAACGCCCGGGCCAGGGTCGCCTTCCGCTCACCGGCCGCGGCCCGCCGCCGCAGTTCGGACCCCCGCGCGTGCACGAGGGGGCGCATCGCCCGCGCGCTCGCCGAGTCGGTCGCAGCGACTCACCGCCGCGACGGCCAGTTGACATCGGCCCCCGCGCGGCCCAGATTCGGTGGTCAACGCTCACACCGGACCCTCGCCGATGGACTTACTGGAACAAACCGCCGCCCGCTTCGCCGCCCTGGCCCCCGCCTGTGACTACTGGACCCTGCGCCTGGTCGAGGAGGCATCCGAACACCTGGAGGTCCGCCAGGGGGTAGTGGAGCCCAGCGCCCTGGGGGAGTCGCTGGGCGCCATGATCACGGTGGTGGCGGGGGCCGGTGTCGGCTACGGGGCGACCAGCGATCTGAGTGCCGCCGGCCTGCGTGCGGCGGCGCAGGCCGCCCTGGGATGGGCGGCGGCGCACGCGCAGTGCGGCCTCTTCGATGGGGCGCTCTACCCCCGCAGTGACCTGCGGGCCCAGTACCGCTGTGCGGTGGCTGAGCCCTGGGACTCGCTCGGCCTGGCCGACAAGCTGGCGCTGCTCCAGGACGCCAATGCGGCCTTGGAGATCGATGAGCGGATCGTCGACTGGTCGGCCTGGCTCGCCTGGCGGCGCGTCCGGCAACTGCTGGTGACCAGTGACGGGGGCCGGGTCGAGCAGGTCTGGGAGTTCGTCAGCCCAGGTCTTGCGGCAGTCGCGAACAGCGGCAGCCAGACCCAGCACCGCCACGGCGGCGGGGCGGACTGGCCGGCACAGGGCGGGCTGGAGCGTATCGCCGCCGTCGGCCTGCTGGCGGAGGCGCCCCGGGTGGCGGCGGAGGCCATCGCGCTGCTTACGGTCCCCGAGTGCCCGCGCGACACCCGTGACCTGATCCTGACCCCGAGCCAGATGGTCCTCCAGATCCATGAGAGCATCGGGCACCCGCTGGAACTGGACCGCATCCTGGGCGACGAGCGCAACTATGCGGGGACCAGCTTTGTGACCAGCGCCATGTTCGGCACCTATCGCTACGGTTCGGAACTGCTCAACGTCACCTTCGACCCCGGCGTTCCGGGTGAACTGGTGAGCGCCGCCGCGGACGATGAGGGGACCGCGACCAGCCGCGAATACCTGATCCGCAACGGCGTCCTGGAGCGGCCCCTGGGCGGGCGCCTGTCGCAGTTGCGCAGCGGGCTGCCCGGGACCGCCAACGCGCGCGCCTGCGCCTGGGACCGCCCGCCCATCGACCGCATGGCCAACCTCAACCTGGAGCCGGGAGAGGGGAGCCTGGATGACCTGATCGCCCGGGTCGAGCGGGGCGTGCTGATGGACACCAACCGGTCCTGGTCGATCGACGACAGCCGCAACAAGTTTCAGTTCGGCTGCGAGTGGGGGCGGCTGATCGAGGACGGCACCCTCAAGGGGCTGGTGCGCAACCCCGGCTACCGCGGCATTTCGGCGGAGTTCTGGCGCAGCCTCGACGGGGTCGGGGGCGCGGACACGCGCGAGGTGCGTGGGGTCCAGAACTGCGGCAAGGGTGAGCCCAACCAGGCGGTCTATGTGGGACACGCCACGCCCCCGGGGCTTTTTCGCGCAGTGGACGTGTTCGGGGGTGGGGAATGAACCAGGAGACCTTTTATCTGCTCGCCGAGCGGCTCTTTGAAGGGTTGCAAGGCGCGGAGACCCTGTTCTGCGGCCTGGGCTGGGAGTCGTCCGACTTCGTGCGGCTCAACCACAACCGCATCCGTCAGGCCGGTGCGGTGCGCAGCGCCGCGCTCGGGCTCGACCTGATCGACGGGGCGCGGCAGGCACAGGCGTCCTGTGACCTGTGCGGGGACCTGGACGAGGACCTGGCCCGCGCCCGGCACCTGCTGGGGCGGCTGCGCGAGCGCCTCGCCCAGGTGCCGCCGGACCCCTATCTCAACTTCTCGACCACGGCCACCCACAGCGAGCGCTGGGTGGCCGAGGACCTGCCGGACGCCCGCGCCGTGGTCGCCGAGGTCACCGCGGCCGCCGCCGGCCTGGACCTGGTCGGCATCTGGGCCTCGGGGGAGATCCGCGAAGGCCTGGCCAGTTCCATCGGTCACCGCCACTGGTACGGCGGCCGCAGCTTCAACCTGGATTGGAGCTGTTACCTTGAGACGGACAAGGCGGTGAAGGCGGGCTACAGCGGGCTGACCTGGGAGCCGGCGGTGCTGGCCGCCAAGCTTGCCGAGCAGCGCCGCGGGCTCGAGGTCATGGCGCGCCCGGCGCGGGTGATCGAGCCCGGACGCTACCGGGCCTATCTGGCGCCGGCGGCGGTAGCCGAACTCATGAACATGCTCGCCTGGGGCGGCTTCGACCTCAAGAGCCATCGCACCCGTCAGACGCCTTTGCTCAAGTTGATCCGCGGCGAACGCGCCTTCGACCCCCGGGTCAGCATCCACGAGGAGCAGGACCGGGGGCTGACCCCCGGCTTCACGGGCGAGGGCTTCATCACGCCGGACCGGGTCACCCTGATCGCGGCCGGGCGCGTCGCCGACTGCCTGGTCGATGCGCGGGACGCCAAGGAGTTCGGCGAGCCGGTCAATGCCGCGGGCGGGTCGCCGGGGTCCCTGGGGCTCGATGCGGGCGAGCTCGCGGCGGCGCAGGTCGCGGCCCGGCTCGACACGGGTCTCTGGATCGGCAACCTCTGGTATTGCAACTGGTCCGACCCCAACGACTGCCGGGTCACCGGCATGACCCGTTTCGGCACCTGGTGGGTGGAGCACGGCGAGATCGTCGCCCAGGTCAAGGTCATGCGCTTCGACGACAGCCTCTATCACCTGCTCGGCGACCGGCTGGAGGGTCTGACCTGCGAGCGTGAACTGCTGATGGACCCGGGGACCTATGAGGGACGCAGCACCGAGAGTGCGCTGTTGCCGGGGGTACTGGTGTCGGGGATCGAATTGGCGCTATAGGTCACGAGTCAAGAACAAGTTAAACCCGAACAATCGTTGTCGTTGTCGTTGTCGTATTCGGAGAAGCGATGCAATTTGCGGTGCAAGCGAATTCGGCCACGATAATCTCGATTACGACAACGACAACGACAACGACAACGACAACGACCGCTCCGACGCCGGCCTTGATCATCGTTCCGGCAGCCCCGGGTCGGAGTCCAAGGCTTCAGCCTTGGATGTACAGGACCAAGGCTGAAGCCTTGGACTCCAGCGCGTAGGCTCCGCCGTGCGGACCAACGACCTCGCAGCGACTGATGCGGCTGGAACCTCTAAGACGCCTTGCCGATGGCCCGGAATCGGTCTAGACTGGCATTTGTAGCACGTAGGACAAGAGCCATCGACCATGCAAGAGATCGTCTCTATTCGCGATGCCAACCAGCATCTCTCCCGCTACCTGGAGCGGGTTGAGCAAGGCACCGAGATCCTCATCACCCGTCGCGGCCAGCCGATCGCCCGTCTGCTGCGGGTGGACCCCCAACGCGGCCTCTCCGACGCCCAACGTGCGGCCCGCGAGCGGTTGCGTGCACGCATGGAGACTGGCTACGCACTCGGCGGCGTGCGCCTCGATCGTGAGGCCCTGCACGAGCGCGGCGAATGACCGGGCAGCGCTTCAGTGTCGACACCAATATCCTGATTTACAGCATCGACAAGGACGCGGGCACCAGGCATCAGCAGTCCCGGCTCATCCTCGACGCCCTGGCCGATGCGGATTGTGTGTTGATCCTTCAGGCGCTGTCCGAGTTTTTCAACGCCGTCACGCGCAAAGACAAAATGTCCAGGGTCGAGGCCGCGGACACGGTGCGGGATTGGATGGAATTGTTCCCGGTCGCCGCCGCCGATGGACGCACCCTCGCGGACGCGATGCGCCTGCGGATAGACCACGACTTCGCGAAAATCTGACAAAGGCCCATATTCGATACCTTGAGGGCCGCCTCATCTCTGACGCAATTTCTATCGGTCGGTTTACACTTGAGAACACGCAAGCCAGCGGCTCAAGGCTGCCTGAATCAGATCGTGAAGATATGAACGTCTTCCTATATCGGATTAAACAGCTTCTTCGCGTTCTTGGCTCGGAGTTGCTTGTGCCGCTCATTCCCGGCCCAAGTGCTGCGGTCATACCTCAAGCGCCCTTGATCTGCCGCAGTAAGGGCGCGTATGCCCTCGGCCAGCCAACGCCGGACGGCTTCATCGTCTACAAGGGTTCAACTGCGGTGTTAGCTGAGCGTCCTGCAACGGCAAGACGACAGCCATATATCATCGCGTTGCGAAAAAGTCTTGTCGAAGACGGCACCCTTCTCGAGCAAGACGGTTTTTTCTTGTTTACGAAAGATACAGGCTTTTCAAGCCGGAGCGCGGCAGCCTCCGTTATTCATGGTGGCGGTGTAAATGGACTCACTGAATGGAGAACAGAACGGTCACCTGATTAATGAAGCCGCAGCCGTAGAACCCAGAAAAAGCAGTTGTCACGCCAAGGCGCCAAGCTCGCCAAGGTTTTTCAATGGGTTATCCTAAGTCCGGCAATTGTTCTCACAAAGACACAAAGAACACAAAGAAAAACAGATCATCGAAGGTGTTGGGCCGATCACCCCCCAGGTGACCTCCGCGACCGACATATCACTTCCCACGCTGGAGCGTCACTGCCATTAAGTCAGGCCCTTCTGGCTCCCACGCTCCTGCGTGGGAGCAAGTGCGGGCGCTTTGCGTCCAGCGCCAAGACCAGACGCGGAGCGCCCGCGCGGCATTCCCACGCTGGAGCGTGGGAACGAGAACCCTTCACCCTTCATCCTTCATCCTTCATCCCTCCACCCGATTCACATCCACCGCCACCGTCAGCTCATGCCCGCCGCCGCCATAGAAGATCCCGTGCATGGGGGTGACGTCCTGATAGTCGCGGCCCACCGCGGTGGTGATGTGCTGCTCGCCGGGGAGCAGGTCGTTGGTGGGGTCGAAGTCCACCCAGCCGAGATCCGGGATCATGAGTGAGAACCAGGCGTGGGAGGCGTCCGAGCCCTGGAGCTTGGCCTGGCCGGGGGGCGGTAGCGTCTCCAGATAGCCGCTGACATAGCGGGCGGCGAGCCCCAGTCCGCGCAGGCCGGAGATGGCGAGGTGGGCGAAATCCTGGCAGACGCCGCGGCGGTGGGCCATGACCTCGGCCACCGGGGTGGCGATGGTGGTGAAGTGGGGGTCGTAGGCGAAGTCGCGGAAGATCCGCCCCATGAGGTCGATGCCCGCCTCCAGGATCGGGCGCCCGCGGGTGAAGGAGCCGGCCGCGTAATCGCGGGCGGCCGAATTGAGCGGGATCAGGGGAGAGGCAAGGGTGAAGATCCGGGCGGCGTTCATGGTCGGCTTGCGGTGCTGGTGCAGGCAGTCGCGGGCGACCTCCCAGGCCGGGGTGGCGGCCGGTTCCGGCAGGTCCTGCAGGCCGACCTCGACCTCGCTGACGGCCGTGACCTCCAGCGCCTCGTGGGACTGTTGGATAGAGAAGTAATTGACCCGGTTGCCGAAGAAGTCCTCGTGCTCGCGGTTGACCGCGGGCCCTGGGTCAATGCGCAGGTGACTGAACAGGCACTGCTGGCGCTCACTCTGGCGCGGCTTCAGGTGCACGATGCTGTGGCACAGCGAGACGGATTCCACGTAGTCGTAGCGGGTCAGGTGGCTGATATGCAGTCTCATTTCACCACCCCGATGCGCCGCAGCAGGCTGTGCGGTTGCTCCTCATGGCGGAAGAACTGCGCGGTCAGGGCGTTGGAGATGGCCGCCAGGTCGGACTCCAGTTCCTCCAGGGCCTGCTCCAGGATCACGCGGCGCTGCGTCTGGGGGTCCGGCTGGACCAGGGTATCGAGTTCGGCCAGCCGCACGCGGGTGAGGGTCTTCAACACCAGCTTCTGCGCCGGGGTCCGCCCCACCGCCAGTTCGCCCTTGGGCATCTCGGCCACCAGGCGCTCGAGTGCGACCAACTGATAGGCGAGCGCCCGCGGATTGCCCTCGTCCTGCACCACCAGGTCCAGCAGGGCACCGACCCGGGTGCCGGCGCGGTAGCGGCGGCGATAGGTGATGGTGCTGTCGGTGACGCCGAGTACGGCCTCGATCAGGGTGGTCTCGTCCTGCTCCGGGGTCAGGGGGGTCAGGGTGGAGCGCAGCAGGGCGGCGAGCGCGGCGCCGCGTTCCAGGCGCCGCCCGGTCTCCAGGAAGTGCCAGCCCTCGTTGTGGGTCATGTTCTCCTGGGTCAGGCCGGAGAAGGCGACCAGCGAGGTGACCAGTGGGTCGAGTTCATCCAGGGCCTGGGACGGCTGGGTGGGCGGGGTGCGGGTCAGGGTGCCGAGCCGCGCCTCGATGTCGCTGACGATGCGCCAGGTATCGACCGAGAGGCGTTCGCGTACCGAATAGGCGGCCTGACCCAGTGCCTGCAGGGTTTGGGGCAGCCCGCCCAGGCGGCGCGGGTTGGAGATCAGCGACAGCAGTTCGGGGAAGGGGTCGCGCAGACGGGCTGCGGCCCCCTCGCCCAGGAAGCCCGGTAGGGACTGGGTTTGATGGGTCAGGGCCTCCAGCAGGGAGCGCATGAACAGATTGCCCGGCTTGGCCGTGGCCGACGCCAGGTCGGCGCGCTCGGAGAGCTTGAAGATGATCATGCGCAGCAGCCGCACCAGGCCCTCGGCCCGCTCCGCGTAGCGGCCGATCCAGAACAGGTTGTCCGCGACCCGGCTGGAGACCTCGCTCTCCTGGGTCACGGCCGGGGCCTGGTCCCCGCTGACCAGCAGCGTCTCCTGGCGCTCCGGCTCGGAGGCGAGCACCCAGGCGTCCTTGCCCAGACCGCCGAGCTTGTTGCTGACGAGCGCGGCGTCGCTGGTCAGTGCCACCCGGCCCAGGCCGCCGGGCAACACCGTGTAGCCGTCGTCCTCGGCGCACAGGAAGGTGCGCAGGGTGATGGGGCGGGGCTCCAGGTGCTGGCCGATCAGGACCGGGGCGGTGGAGGGCTGCACCCGCTCCTGGGCCACGAACCGGTTGGGCGACGCCTGGATGGCCTGGATCAGGGCCTCGCGGGCCGCCGCCTCCATGGCGCCGGGGAAGACACAGCGCAGGCCCGGGGGCTTGCCGGCCTGCTTGACCACCAGGTTGTCGAGGTTGGCCAGCACGTAGGCGCGCGCCTTGGGGTCGCCGCACCACCAGGTCGAGATGTCACGCAGCAGCAGGTCCTCGCCCAGCAAGTGGTGGCACAGGGCGGGCAGGAAGGCCATCAGCCCCGGGTGTTCCAGGACGCCGCTGCCGAGCGCGTTGGCGATCACCAGATTGCCGGCCCGCACCGCCTCGACCAGGCCCGGTACGCCGCGCCCGGAGTCCTCGCCCAGTTCCAGCGGGTCGCACTCGCTGCCGTTGACCCGGCGCAGCATCGCGTCGATGCGCTCCAACCGCCCCAGGGTGCGCAGCCACAGGGCGCCGTCGCGCACCGAGAGGTCGCCGCCTTGGACCAGGGTGTAGCCCAGATAGTTGGCCAGATAGGCGTGCTCGAAATAGGCCTCACTCTGGGGGCCGGGGGTGAGCACCACCACCCGGGTGTGCCCGTCGCGCCCCGGGGCCAGGCGGCTCAGGGTGCGGCGCAGGGAGCGGAAGAAACCGGCCTGACGGTGGACGTGGGAGTCGCGGAACAGGCTCGGCAGGACGCGCGAGAGCACCACCCGGTTCTCCAGGGCATAGCCGGCGCCGAGCGGCGCCTGGGTGCGGTCGCCGATCACCCGCCAGCGCCCGTCCGGCATCCTTGTCAGGTCCGCCGCATAGTGGACCAGCGGGCGCCGGCCGGCGACCTCCAGCCCATGACAGGGCAGCAGATACTCGCGGTAGCCGTCGATCAGTTCGGCCGGCAGCAGTCCGCGATTGATCAGCTCCCGCGGGCCGTAGAGGTCGAGCAGGATCAGGTTGAAGAGTTCAGCCCGCTGCATCAGGCCGCGTTCGAGCTCCGCCCACTCCTCGCTGCGGATGAGCAGCGGCAGCAGGTCCAGTTCCCAGGGCCGGGACATCCCCTGGGGGTCGCCGTTGAGATTGTAGGTGACGCCGTTGTCGCGAATCATGCGCGCCGCCTCGCGCCAGCGCTCCTCGATACCGGCGGGCCCCAGCGTGCGCAGGGCCTCCAAGACATAGCGCCACTGGGGGCGCACCTCCCCCTGCGTCGGCCGCATCTCGTCGAAGCAGCCGGCGAGCGGCAGGTAGTCGTCTATCAGCCCGGGGCGTGCCAGGGTGGCGGCGAGGTTGGTAACGGACATGGGGGCAGGACTCTCGGCGTGTCTCAAGGTCCGATTAGACACGGCGCGGGCTGGGGTGACAAGGCTTCAGGTACGCCGCGCCGCTGCGCGGCGGGGCTGGAAGCCGGCCGGGCCTGGTGCGGGTGGTGCTACCAGCAGTCGGCCGTCGTCGGGTCGCCGGCCGCGTTGGCGGCCGCGCGGGCCGCGGTGCTGCCGTACTGGAACACGGCACATGTGGTGTCGCTGGCCTGAGCGTCCAGGGGTCTTGCGAAGAGCGTGTAGGACTCCCCGTTGACAGCCAGGGTTTCGGTCTGACTCCCACTGACGATTGCGATGCTGGAGATCTGGTAATGACCGGACCGGGAACGGGCCGCGATGGTCGAGCCCGCCGTCACCACCGAACAGTCTGGATGGTTGTAGCGCCGATAGCGGGTGTAACAGCGCTCCAGTTGCTGCGCCACCCGGACCAGCGATTGCCTGGCATCGTCGCGGCGCATCTTGTGTATCTGATTCTGATAGGACGGATAGGCCACCGCAATGAGAAGTGCCAGCACCGCGATGACGATCAGGACCTCGCTCATCGTGAAGGCGTGCGGCCGACGTACGTGCATGACAAACCTCTTGCGCTCCCGTGGGTTTCCGAGTTCGAGTTGGCGCGAGCGTCGCGCCTCAATGCAGTTCGAGCCAGGAGCGCCGGCCGACCTTTCCGGCGGAGGCGCTCTCCGTCGTCGCCTCGATGCCCGCCTCCTTGGCGCCGCTGGCATATTTGTACTCGCGGGCGCCGGCGGCGATGACGGCCGGTCGTTGGATGATCCCGACCTTGGACTTCTTACCGGACGGGGGAACAGTGTAGTCGATCTCGCCTGCCGAGATGGTTGCCATGTCGGACACATTGAAATCGCCGTCGTGGTTCAGGTCGAACACCACCTCGCTGATCCGCGCGCCGTCGAGCGCGTTGAGTTCCATGAGCCAGCCATCGCCGCCGTAGGCGCAGGTAACGGTCGACGGGATCATGGTCGTGAAGACGACACGGGCGCCGCGCAGCTGCGGCTCGGTGACCTGCATTTCTCCATAACCGGTTGGGTCATTGTTGGCCTTTTTCGGGTAGAGCAGGTTGATGTACCAGCCGAGGTGGCTGGCCGGCGGGGTGTCCACGGGATGTCCGGTGGCCGAGTCGATGTCTTTGAACCAGATGATCGCCTTGGGATCGGTCGGACTCGGCGTGGTCAGGCGGATGTCGAAATCGCCGACGTGGCCCTCACCGATGATCTCCTGCTGCAGGAGATGGCTGATCCTGATATCGGCACCGCCGTTCGTCCGGCTGGCTTCCCCCACGATCCGGTCCCAGATCCCGAAGAAGGCGTTGACTACGGCCAGATCAGGGGTGCGGTCCATCACACGATAATAGCTGCCGGTACCGAACAATACCATCACACCGCCGAGCGGGTGAGCGATGACCTCGGGCCGGGTGGTGATCGGCGCTGTGCCGGCGAACAGCGGCTTGCCATTGAATGACACCCGCCATGAACTGGAGCCGTAGGGCTCGAAACGCCAGAGGTTTCCCTTGAGGTCACCCGCATAGATGTAATCCACCTTGAAGTCACCGTTGTAGTCGACCGGGGCGACGCTGGAGAGGCCGTTCTTCGGCCCCAGATCGGCGACCACCTCGGTGAGCAATGCACCGGTTTCGACATCGACGATGAACAGCGAGGCCTTCCCGGGGTTGGTGGCCGCTGTGTTGCCGTAGCCGTTGCCGAAGGCCACCGCCCAGAGCCCGTTGAAATTATCGTCCGGCAGCCGCACGACCGCCGGCCGGCTGAAGCTGTAGCCCAAATTCTCGAAACCGGCATCGCTCGCCGTGAGGTCCCAGAGCACCTTGTCCATCGCGGATGCCTGGGCCTCGAAGCTGTCCGGGTTGGTGATGTCGAGGGCAAAGACCCCGGCCCCGCCGGCGCCTAGCCCACTCACCAGGACGGTCCGCCAGGCCGCGGCGGTGGCAAGCCAGGCGTCCTGCGCACGGGGGCCGCCATCGACATAGTAGCGATGCGCCTTCGTATAGTCGACCGCGGCGAGCGCGGCAAGGTTCGGATAGACGGCGCGCGGCACATAGCCGAATTGCTCGCCCCCACTGTCGGCGCGAAATCCGTGCAGCATTCCGTCGTTGCCCCCGATATAGAGCATGTGCAGGCGATCGGCCCAGTCCTGCGCGAAGGTCTGGTAGCTGGCCGCGGCGATGGTCTCCGGGTAGATTGGGATCGGCGCCCCGACATAGAGGGGTTCGGAGTTGACCAGGTCACCCAGGACATAGGCCCGGCGGCGGATCGAGCCGCCCTCGACGCTGTAATCGCCACGCAGGAAATTGAGCCGGTCACGGCCGACGGTGTCGGCCTCGGGGGTGCAGGTTGGGCACAGCAGCAGCATCTGGGCCGGATCGATACCGTCGCGGGTGCTACTGTCCGTATCGCCCCACAGAAAAGGCACCCCGAGCTTCTCGGTCTGGGTGCTCGTGATGATACAGCGCTCGTCGGCGCTCTGGTTCTGCAACTGCCCCTTTGCACTCCACACCGGCGTCATGATGGAGCCGTCGGGCGCGAGCGGCGAGGCGACCAGGTCACCCGACCAGTCCTTGCTGTCGAAACGCGCCTGATAGATGCGGGTCGAGGTCTGCAGGGTGATGGAATTGGCGGCCACCGCGGCCGAGGACGTGGTGGTGGAGATGACGTCCAGGAACCGCTTCAGCGAGGGGCCGAGCTGGCCCGGGTTGCTGGCGAAAAAAAAGCCGTCCGGATACCCGTCGTTATTGCTGTCCCATTCCCCGATCCCGTTCGGGTACTGATCGGAATCGGTGTCGATGAAGCTACCGTATTTCGCGGCGTACCACAGGGGCTCATTTAGTAGGGTGGCGGTGGATGTCCCAAGGGTGAAGGTATAGCTGCTCACCGGCAGACTGATGTCGGCCTCCGAACTGGTAGTATTCGCATCGCAATTGCTGCAGTTTTTATCGCAGGGCGGCGGCGGCGTCGCGCTGGTGTAATCGGATGCCGTGCAGGACTTATTATCCGATGATTTCTTGGTACAACTGGGGAACGTCGCACTCCAGCTTGTGACAAACTTGCAAGTGGTCACGGCGGTTGCGTCGGGATAGACGAAGCGGTTGATCCCGGAGTGGACGTGGAAGCCGTCCTTGGTCGTGCCGCTGATCACGTAGCCGAACCCAAGAGCATGGTCAGTTGATTTTCGATTGACCTGCGTATCGATCTTGATGGTATTGGTCGTGGTGTTGATGGTATAGCTCAGGGTGCCCTTCATATCCTGGTCGTAGTCGCCGCCCTGCTCGCTGTCCTCCCAATTGATGTAGACCTTGCCGGTGCCGGCGGAGAGGTTCTGCTCAATGATCTTGAAGTCCACCACCATACAATTACTGTTGGGGGTCGTCTTGGTACTCCGACAGGCAGGCAGGATGGACACGGTGCTGGTCCTCCCAGGTACCGGGATCGTCAGCTTCGGTGCGGCCGGGAGCAGGGTGACCGCGCGCGTAGCGACGCTCTGATCGATGGCGTCGTCGGTGCGGATGTCATTGGTGCGGGCCCAATGGGCCAGCCCGGCGACGTAATAGGTTCCCGACAGCCGCGGGGCGCCGGGGCAGGCCCCGAGCACACTGCCCAAGTTGGTCACCGTCTTGGCCGTGCACAACTGGTTATTATCGGTTCCGTTCTCGCCGACGAACCGGGAGGTGCTGTTGATGTACTCTCCATAGTGGACCCCATCCTTAGTGAAACCCCCGACCAGGGTGGTCTCATCCGCCACTACGGGAGGGCCCTTGAGCCCAGTGGCGTCGAAACTGTCATGGTCGTAAGAGGGCTCGCTGGCGTTGATGACGATCAGGCTGCACTGGGCGCACCACTCACTGGTGTGCTCGGCGTCCGTCGCGGTGAGCGGGTCGCTCCAGGTCTCGGTGCCGAGCCCGGCGAGATAGCTGCTGTCGTCGGCGGTGAAGGCGTCGGTCTTGCCCAGGCCAGCGAAATAGCGCAGGGCCTCCAGATACATCTCGCTCAGGGGGTTGCCCCAGTTGCTGCAATCGCCCTCGGTGAAGGTGGCCAACCCCCAGTAGCAATCGTCGCTGATGTTATAGACCCCCTCGCCATAGTTGTAGCGGACGATACGGAACTTATCGAGCGTGGCGACGAAGCCGGCCGTGCGGGTAAAGGTCCCGTTGGCGGGATTGACCTCGTCGGCAAAGCTGCGGATATTCTTGCGCAGAACCCCGCCGCTCTTGTTCTTGGCATAGCTGCGGGTCATCAGACCGAACAGCAGCGACCCGTCCTCCCCGTAGTTGTGCAACAGCCCCACGGGCTTGTAGTTGCTGCTGCTGTCGGGATACAGTTTGCAGTCTTCCTTGCCCAGGAGACCGGCGACGCAGACCTTGACCCGGGCGATGTAGTCCTTCGAGCCGAGACCCTCGTTGTACTTGTCGCTGCTATTGACCGGGTCGACGGTCTTGGACTCGGTGGTGTTGCTGCCGCTGGAATTGCTGCCGTGCTCGTTGCTCCAGGTGCATTGCCAGCGCTCATTGGCGGCCCAGTAGCGGAAGTCCCCGCGGGCGGCCCGGATCAGCGGCGGCGCGGTGACGTTCTGGGATTCGCCGCTGCCGGCATAGGTGGTGTTGCACAGGGTCAGCTTTTGGACCTCGAAGGGCGTCAGCCTCGCGATTTCGCCGCTCAGGTTTTCGTGGTATTTCGCAAAACTATGGGCGTCGGTGGGAATGAAGGCACGCTCCAGCACCGTCTCGCTCGCGGTATCGCTCGAGCGCATCCCGCCATAGAGTACCTTGCGTACGATATCCATGCGCGACATGGTTGCCCAGTTGAGGAAATTGCCGCTCCAGCGGCCGCCGCCGTTGTTGCTGCCGTCGCAGTAGGCGTTCGGGTCCGCCGTCGTCGCGGTCACCGCCTTGGGTTCAAAGCGGTTGTTGACGTAGTCGTAACACTTGGTGGAGTCGAAATATCCGTAATAGGTGATGGTGTGGGTATAGCCGGTGTCCGGTACGGCGTCGCCGCTCAGGTCATTCCAGTCAGTGTAGGCCTTGTAATAGAGTGCGTGGTCATTGGAGACCAGGAACAGGACCCGCGGGAAGGCCGCGTCCTCGACCGGGAGGACCGCCTGTGAGACGGCCTCGCCGGCCTCGTCGGCGACGGCCGCCAGGGCGGCGAAAAGCGTGATGGCCCCGAACAGGTTAAGGCCGCGCCGACGCAAGTGCAGGTTCACATCGTTACCTCGCTGCGGCTAGAGAGCCCCGTTGGCCGAACCGGGCGCGCGGCCCGGGTTCGGTGCCGTCCCGGTAGCCGCGCCGGGTCAGCGCTGAAAGGTTGACTGAAGCACCACGCGGGTGCTGACCGAACCACCGTAGCCGATGGCCGTAATGCGATAACAGGCGCGCCGCTCGGCGCCATAGCCGATCCCCACCACCAGGCTGGTGCCCCGGTCGAAGCTCGCCTCCAACTCCTCGATGATGAAGCGTGGGGCCTGTGCCACCCCCAGCAGCAGGTCGGTCTTGGTGGCATCATAGGTGTTGGCATTGCCGGTGCCGAAGGCACTGGGTGAGGGCACATTCTGGTCATCGAAACGATAGAGACCGGCCGCCGCACTGAAGACCGGCAAGGCGGGCCGCGCCAACATCGCCTCACCCGCCCGCAGGGCGGACTCCGCGGATTGAAAGGCCAGGAAGCGATCCTGCAGGTTCCCGGCCATCCGCTCGTCCGTCCTGATGGCCTTCAGTGAGGTCAAGGCGGCGGTACTCATCAAGAGCAGCAGGATCATGCCGATAATCAGGGTCGCGCCGCGCGTCCGGCGTGCTCGGCATGGCGGCCGGATGGTTCCCCGGGTCTTCATGGCAGGTTGTTCCTAAGTGCCACCAGACTGCCGAAACTGCGCCGCAGGTGGCGATCCGCCGCTGGGGCCACCGTGTTCCCGAGTAGGTCATAAGACGGCGCCGCCGCCGCGCCGCGGACGTGCGGGTCGCGCGAACGCATCAGAATGGCGAAACGAATGCTCACCACCGTCGTCCAGTCGGTCACTTGATCGGCCGTGACATAATCATCAACGCGGTGGGTGTTATCGGGGTGGGTATCACGGCCATAGAGGACCTGCAAATCCTCCACGTCACGGATCAATACCTCGGGGTTGGTGGTGACTTGGCCATCGCGACCCAGGCTTTTTCGCACGAGGGCGGGCGGATCGGCGGCGCTCACGTAGTAGGCGTTGACGGCATAGTGACTCACCAGCGACTTGCTGGGGAAGGTGCCGCCCTTGGCGTTGAGGGTATAGTTGCTGCAATTGAAGGTGCCGAACAGGGCGCCGGTACAGTTGCCGGGCACGCTACCCAGGGTGCCGCCGGCCGGCAGACCATACTTGACGGCGTCGTAGACGTCGTCCACGTCTGGGTGTTCGAGGTTGAGTCGCCCCGTGACCTGAAACAATGAGGTCTGGGTGCAACTGGGATTGGCGATGACCAGGATCTCGCCGACCTGAAAGTCATGCGTGATCCCGAATTTCATGGTGTTGACGGAACTGCTGTTCTCGGTGACGCTGCGCTTCAAATCCAGGGCCGCGTGCCGCAGGACCAGGACGTCGGTGCCGGCCCGGACCTGATTGGTGAAGGCCGACGGGAGGACGCTCGCGCCGCTCTCGTAGCCTCCGACGCCGACGGTCTGATAGAGCCAGTCGCTGCCGCCGTTCACGCTGTTGCCCAGTTCCGAGGCGCCGCCGCCGCAGGACAGGTAGCCGGCGACGCGGATTTCATTGGAAAGAAAATCGACGACGAAGCGCCCGTTTTCATTGAGCCGGACCATGGCGTCGCCCAAGACGTAGGACTGTTTGCTGCCGGCGTAGAGTTGGCCGAGGGCGGCGACGATCACCAGGCCGAGGGTGAGCGCGATCATGACCTCGACCAAGGCCAGCCCGGCCGCTTCCGGGCGGCGTGCCGCCGCGTTGCGTTGGTCCTGGTTCATAGTTCGCTCGAGAGACAGATCTCCTGCATGGAACTGGGCATGGTACCACCCAGGCAGGAGGATTTCGCCTCGCTTCCCGCGCCTTCCTCGCCTTCCTCGCCTTCCTCGCCTTCCTCGCCTTCCTCGCTTTCCTCGCCTTCCTCGCTTTCCTCGCCTTCCTCGCTTTCCTCGCTTTCCGCGCCGGTGTCGTCCGCCGGGCGCAGGTCGTCCTCCCCACGCTGCTCGTCCCATTGCACGGCCACGGTCACGATGTCGGAGCTTGGGTCGCGGACAATGCCGGCATACCAGTTCGGCAGTCCCGCGCTCGCGATGGCATTCCACCAGTCACGCAGGTCGATCGCCACCGGGTCGGTCAGGGTAGCGGTATTGCGGGCAGAAATCGCGCATCCCCGCTCGTCCGCGGCGTGCCGGGTTGCGATATCGCAGAGAGTCACGTTGTCATAGCTCCCGCCCAGGGCGGTACCGGCGATTTGCGTCTCGCCCTTGTTAAGGCGCAGCCGGTCGGACATCTCATAGGCGAGCGAGGTCGCCTGGGAGCGCTGTAAGGAACTGCCGGCGGCGCGCACGGCCAGGATCTGCAGGGTTACCAGCCCGGCGAGGGCGACCATGGTCACGGCGGCCGTGACCAGGACTTCGACCAGGGTAAAACCGCGGGGGCGGGGCCAGGTGCGACGGGGCTTGGTCCCGCAAACGGCTGGGTTGCGGGCGCTGGTGTTCATAAGCAACCGTGGTCGGTATCGGTGATCTCGACCCGGCCAATGAGATTCAGGTCCAGATCTTGCGTGGCCTTGCTGTCACAATAGCTGAAGGTGCCTACCTGGTCGGGGAATCCGGTACCGCGGAAGGTAACCCCGCGGGCAATGGTAGAGCCGGTGGGCGGGGCCAGTGAAAAGGCGGGGCGATCGAAGGCGGCCCGGTGGATGATTTCATCAGTGCCGTTGACAATGCGGTCCCCGTCGCCTTGCACGTCGGTGAAGACGATCCAGCCGCCGGGCCAACTCGGTGGATTGGCCGTGGCGCAGGTCGCGGCGGCGGCCGCGGCCGCGCACACGGTGACCGGGACGCCGCGGCGTGCGGCCTCACTGCGCGCGAGCGTCAGCGAACTGATCAGTTCACCCGCGACCTGACCACGCTGGATGGTGGCCCGGACCGTGTTGAACGTCGGGACGCCGAAGGTCAGGGTAATGGCGAGCGCACTGATCGTGGTCATCAATTCGATCAGGGAGATGCCGCGGTTGGCCCTAGGGGTTTTCATCGGGGTCTCGCTGTAGGTTCTGCGGCTGGAGGTGGGTGGGGGGCCGATCGGGGTCTCCGCTCCCACCGTGCCAAGGAAGCCGCTGTAGTGAAGGATACTGAATCCACGGTTTGGTGGCGTGATTGGGGTCGCAAGTCCTTGGATGGGGCGGCCCGCTTCGGCCGCTTTTGCGACCGGGGCCACAGGGCGCGCGGGTCCGGCGCTCCCCGGGTCGGCGCTCCGCGGCACGCGGCCCGCGGGCCCGCTGCGCTACTCTTGGCGTTGGGGCGCCACGGCGCCTTCACTGGAGGAATTCACCATGATGGGTCTGGCTCCGCGTCTTGCGCTCTTTTCCATGTTCCTGCCGGCCGGGCCGCTGTGGGCGGACTGCGGCGGTGACTTTACGCACTGGCGCGACGGGGTGCGCGACCAGGCCCAGGAGGCCGGCATTGGTGGCACGGCGCTCGATCTGATCGGCGCCATTCGCTGGAACGCCCGGGTGCTGGCCAGGGATCGGTCGCAGCGGGTCTTTTCCCAGGACTGGCAAACCTTTGCCGAGCGGATGGTCAATGCCCATCGGCTCAAGGCCGGCGCGGCCCGGCTGGCGCGCCTGGCCGCGGTCTTTGCCCAGGCCGAGCAGTCCTTCGGGGTACCCGGACCGGTGATCGCCGCCTTCTGGGGGCTGGAGACGGACTATGGGGCAGTGCAGGGCGATTTCGCGACCCTTGATGCCCTGGCGACCCTGGCCCACGACTGTCGGCGGCCCGACCTGTTTCGCCCGCAACTGCTCGCGGCCCTGCGGCTGGTTGACCTGGGTTACCTCAAGCCCGCCGAGTTGACGGGCGCCTGGGCGGGGGAGTTGGGACAGATCCAGTTGTTGCCCGCGGATTATCTCGCATTCGGCGCCGATGGCGACGGGGACGGCCGGGTCGACCTCAAGGCTAGCGCGCCCGACAGCATCCTGACCGGGGCGCGCGTCCTGCAGCACCTGGGCTGGCGCGCCGGCGAGCCCTGGCTTACGCCGGTCCTGCTCCCGGCGGGGCTCCCCTGGGAGCAGGCGGGAACCGCCGGCCGTCTGCCCGCCCGGCAATGGACGGCCTGGGGGCTGCGCACGGGTGCCGGGGAGCCCCTGCCGGCGGACGCGCCGCCGGCCGCGCTGCTGCTGCCCATGGGGCACAAAGGGCCGGCCTTTCTCGCCTACCCCAATTTCGACTGCTTCCTGGCCTGGAATCGGTCACTGGTGTACGCGACCACCGCGGCCTATTTCGCCACCCGGTTGGCGGGGGCGCCGCCCGTCCCGCCGGGCCAGCCGGACCCGGGCCTGTCATTCGAGCAGGTCAAGGTTTTGCAGGGGCGCCTGCAAGCGCGTGGTTATGACGTCGGGGCGGTGGATGGGATCCTGGGTGCCAGGAGTCGCGACGCGGTCCGTCAGGAGCAGTTGCGGCGCGGGCTCCCGGCCGATGCCTGGCCGACCCCGGAGTTGCTCTTGTTGCTGGGGGCCAACGAAATCAGGTAATGCCTTCGGCGTCGCTGTCGCATCGTTGTCGTTGTCGTTGTCGTAATCGAGGTCGATCTGCTCCCGCCCATGCATCACTCCTCCGATTACGACAACGACAACGACAACGATGGTAACTCGTTACCAAGGGCGAACAACGATCAGGTGGCGATCTCCAGGGTGGGCGAGGGGCGCTGCAGGAAGTTGCCCTGGACATAGTCCACCCCGGCCGTCCACAGGATGGTCAGGGCGCGGGCGTCCTCGACCCCGGTCACCACGCTCTTGACGTTGAACTCCCGGGCCAGGTTGGCCAGTGTCAGCAGGCGCTGCTGTTTGTCCTTGTCGTCGGCCAGGCCCTGGGCGAACTCCGGCAGCAACAGCACGAAGTCCAGGGAGAGCCCCTGAAACAGCATCTGTGGGTGGTCGGTGGCGCCGAAGCGATTGACGGCCACCCGGCACTTGATCTTCTTCAGGCTCTCCACGAGGCGGCTCAGGCTCCCCAGGTTGCCTTCCACCAGTCCCTCCTGGATCACGAAGGTGAGCCAACTGCCGCGCACATCGAACTCGCGCAGGCAGTCGCAAATCCAGATCATGACCCCGGGATCGCGGAAGCTGTCCTCGGCCAGATTGATGAAAAAATTCAGTTGATGCCCGGCCTGGCGGTGCTCGCTCATCGCCTTCACGGCGTTGCGGATGGCCCACTTGTCGATGCGCTCGATGAGCCCGCTGCGGATGGCCGGGCCGATGAACTCGTTGGCCTCGATCAGGTTCTCGGCCTCGTCGATCATGCGCACCAGGACGCTGTAATTTTCCTGGTTGTCGCCCATCAGGCTGATGATGGGCTGATAGACCAGCAGGAAGCGGTCATTCTGCAGCGCCCACTCGAGCTTGCCCGTCACGCTGCTGTCGCCCTCTTCGGCATTCTGCTTAGTGCGCGCGGCCAGCGAGGTGGGCCGCGGCGCCGGCCCGCCCTTGGTCTGACCCGCAGCGCCGCCGTGACAGGCCCGATAGGCCTCGTCGAGCAAATTGGATGAGTTGGGGCAAAGCCCGGCGACGATCACATAGCCTACATCGCAATCGGCCTCGATGCGGGACTTGCCGCTCGGCCCCGGGGCCAGCCGGATCTGCGCGCGGATGCGCTCGGCCAGACTCTCGGCGCTGGACTCGTCCAGCCCCTGGGCGAGGAGCGCGAAACCGTCGTCGCTGATGCGCACCAAGAGACCCAGACCGGTGCACAGGCGGGTCAGCCCGCCAGCCAGGGCGCCGATGACCGCCAGGCCGCGGGTGAGGCCGAAGTCCCGGAACAGGTTGGCGGCGGCGCGGATGCGGACATAAAAGACGGCGAAGGGCTGGATGGCCCGGCGCTCGGTGCCCACGGCGGCATCGATGGCCGCGATCAGGGCGGCGCTCCCGGGCAGACCGGCAGCGACAGGGGGAGCGGCCGACGCCGCGATGGACGGGCGGTCCGTGCCGCGCACGATGACCCGCAGACAGGGCTCGCCATCCACCTCGGCGGGGGCGACGGCGAGGGACCCGGGGAAGCGGCTGGCATCCGCCCGCACCAGGGTGACCGGCAACTCGGCGGGCCCCTGGGGTTGGGCGGACTGGCGTTGGCGCAGAAAGTCTCGGACTTCGGTCCGCGCCTCGGCCTCGACCAGGTCCAGGAAGGCCGCCGCCTGCAGGTCGTCCAGTGAGGGGAAACGAAACAGGCCGAGGTAGGCCGGATTGGCGTGGACGTGCAGGCCTTCCTGGATAAAGGCCACCGCCTCGTCGCTGCTGTCGACCAGTTCGCGCGCCCGCTGTTCGCACTGGTGCAGCCGTTGCGTCAGACGCCGGACCTGGCGGCGGGCGCGCAGGTCGGCCAGTTCCCGGCCGACCACCAGCTGCAGCCGTTCGGCGTCGTCGTGCGCGGTCACGTCGCGGGCACCGCCCGCCATCGCCTTGATGGTGATTGACGGCGCCCCGGTCGGGTCGACGATCACGATCAACGGGACATCGGACTCCAACTCGCGGTGGCGGGCCAGGACCGCGTCCAGCGTCACCGCGGGGTCGTTGGCGCAGCAGATGATCAGGTCGCAGGCGCGCCGCTCCACCAGTTCCTCAATGCGGTCCGCGTGGGCGGTGTACATGCCACGCACCGGCAGTCCGCCGTCGCGCAGGGACGTGATCAGGCGTTCCGCCTCGCTGGCCTGCGAGGTCATGACCAGCAGGATGACGGTTTGGGCTGGGGCGGGCATGCTTGAAGGATCCGTCGGTTTCATTCCGGGGCCATTATCTGCGGACCGGGGTGGAGAGGGAAACGCTGATTGTAGCCCCAGGAGGCTCAACCTATGGACTTAACCGATGGACTCAACCGATGGGCTCCTTGCAGGGCGCACCTTCGCGCTCACGCACCAGGCGTGGGACCAGGTAGCCGGGGAGGCGGGCGCGCAGTGCCGCCAGCAGGGCGCCGGCCGCCCGGTCCGACACGGCGAAGTGGGCCGCCCCCTGGACCGGGTCCAACTGGTGCAGATAATAGGGCAGGACGCCGCAGTCCAGGAGCCGTTCGCTGAGCGCGGCCAGCGCCACCGCGCTGTCGTTCACCCCGCGCAGCAGGACGCTCTGATTCAGCAGGGTGACGCCCGCCGCCCGCAGGGCCGTGAGCCCAGTCTGGGCCGCGGGTCCGAGCTCCCGGGCGTGGTTGGCGTGGATCACCAGCACCCCCCGCTGGTGTAGCCCGCCCAGGAGTGCGCACAGCGGCGCCGTGATGCGCGCCGGCAGCACCAGCGGCAACCGGCTGTGCAGGCGCAGGCGCCGCACATGGGGGATGGCGGCGAGTTGCCCAAGCAGCGTTTGCAGGGCCTCGTCGGTGAGCATCAGGGGATCGCCGCCACTCAGGATCACCTCGTGCAGCGTGCGATCGGCCCGGATCTGGTCGAGCGCGACCGCGATCCGCTGGCGGTAGGCCCCCAACTCACCGTAGGGGAAATGGCGGCGGAAGCAATAGCGGCAGTGCACGGCGCAGGCCCCATGGGCCATCAGCAGCGCGCGCCCCGCATACTTGCGTAGCAGGCCTGGGGCGCGGGCGGCTGGCCCGTCGCCGACCGGGTCCTGGCGGAACCCGGAGGTGAGGAGGCGTTCGTCGGCGAGCGGCAAGACCTGGCGCAGCAGCGGGTCGGCCGCCTCGCCCGGGTGCATCAGGGCCGCGAAGCCGCGCGGCACCAGCAGCCGGAAGGGCCCGGGGTCCGGGTCCAGCCCGGGGACCTGATCGCGGCGCAGGCGCAGGAAGGCCAGCAGGGGGTCGAGGCGCGTGAAGGCCTGGCCGAGCTCGCGTTGCCAGGCGTCGGTCGGCCGGGCCCCGCTCTGACAGCGGGCGCCGCTTCGCGTTACCATTGCTGGCTCATTTTTCACCGGTAACGAGGACGTCATGGCCAACTACAGCACCAATGAGTTCAAGAGTGGGCTCAAGATCATACTGGACGGGGACCCGTACAACATCGTCGAGAACGAGTTCGTCAAGCCCGGCAAGGGGCAGGCCTTCAACCGGGTGCGCGTGCGCAACCTCAAGACCGGCCGCACGGTGGAGAAGACCTTCAAGTCCGGCGACACGGTCGAAGGTGCCGATGTCCATGATACCGATATGCAGTATCTGTACAACGACGGCGAGTGGTGGCACTTCATGGACCCGGCGAGCTACGAGCAGATGACCGCCGATGCTACGGTCGTCGGCGACGCTGCCAAGTGGATTAAAGACCAGGACATGTGTAAGGTGACCCTGTGGAACGGCGTACCCCTGGCGGTGGAGCCGCCCAACTTCGTGGTGCTGCTGATCACCGAGACCGACCCCGGCCTCAAGGGTGACACCTCCGGCGGCGGCGGCAAGCCGGCGACCCTGGAGACCGGTGCGGTGGTGCGGGTCCCCTTGTTCGTGCAGGGCGGCGAACTGGTCAAGGTCGACACCCGCACCGGCGAATACGTCTCCCGCGCCAAGGAATAGCCGCCGCCGCTCCCGCAGGTGCCGATTCCCGTGCATGAGCCGACCGCGGTGACCGACTGGCCACCCAGCGCCAGCCTGGAGGCGATCCGGGCGCGGGCCGCGATGCTGGCCCAAATCCGCGGCTTCTTTGCGGACGCCGGGGTCTTGGAGGTGGAAACGCCCATCGCCTCGCGCTGCGCCGGGTCCGACCCGGCCCTGGACAGTCTGAGTACCCGCTGGCACGGGCCGGGCTGGGGCGACGGGCTGCCGCTGTACCTGCACACCTCCCCCGAGTTCCCCATGAAGCGCCTGCTGGCCGCCGGCACCGGGTCCATCTATCAAATTTGCAAGGTGTTTCGAGACGGTGAGCGGGGTCGTCGCCACCACCTGGAGTTCAGCCTGCTGGAGTGGTACCGGCCTGGTTGGAGCTACCAGGACCTGATGACGGAGGTCGCCGCCCTGATACGGCTGGTGCTGGGGCGGCCGGACCTGCCGAGCGAGCGCCTCAGCTACCGGGGACTTTTTCGTGACCGCCTGGGTCTGGACCCCTGGGCGGCGGAGCCGCCGCAACTGGCGGCCCGCGCCGCCGCGGCCGGGATCGGCGGAGTCGGGGCGCTGGACCTCAACCGGGACGGCTGGCTCGATCTGCTCCTGACGCATTGCCTGGAACCCGGCCTGGGGCGCGGCGGCCTGACCTTTCTCTGCGACTATCCACCCAGTCAGGCGGCGCTGGCGCGGCTGCGGCTGGACGCGGTACCGGTGGCGGAGCGGTTCGAGGTCTATCTCGACGGGGTGGAGTTGGCCAACGGCTTCCAGGAATTGACCGATGCCGCAGCCCAGTCGGCTCGCCTGCACGCGGACCTGGAGACCCGTCGGCGCCAGGGGCGGGAGCGGCCGCCACTCGATGCGTCCTTCCTCGCCGCCCTGGGCGCCGGGTTGCCGGAGTGCGCTGGCGTCGCCCTGGGCCTGGACCGGCTGCTGATGGCGGCGCTCGGGGTGCATGAGATCGACGCGGTGCTGGCCTTCCCGGTGGAACGGGCCTGAACTCTAGCCGCCGAATGCCTTCTGGATCGCGGTGAGATCCAGGGACTCCACGTACTGTTGCACCGCCGCGCCGTCGGGCAGGCCGCTCCCCTTGCCCTGGACCAGGATGCGGTTGCCGATCATGAGCGTGACCTCGTAGTCGCGGGACTGCGGATCGTGCTTGATGAGTCCGCGCTGGCCCTTGTAGGCGTAAGGCTTGGCGCTCGGGTCGGCCTGCATCATGAAGGGTGAGGCCAGGAACATGGTCAGCATGGGCAGCAGCGGGGAGTCGGCGGTCAGGTTGAGGGTGACCTCGCCGCCGTCCTGGCGAAAATAGCGCCGTGTCAGGTTGACTCCGGCGATCATGCTGGCGAGCCCGGCTGTTTCGGACTGGGCGGGGTCGGCCTGCCAACCGGGTAAGGGCTCCGGCAGCAGGATCAGCAGGCGCGCCGTCTCCTGTTCGCGGATCTTGGCGACCGCGAAGTTCAGGGTGTCGATGGCAACGCGCAGGTCGCCGCTGTCGTAGGCCTTGCGGGCGGTCTCGAGCTGCTCGGTCACCTCGTCCGCGCGCGCGGTGGCGGTGATGGTCAGGAGTGCGGTGAGTGCGAGGCCGAGTCGGGTCGGGTGCTTCATCTGAGGTCCTCCGGTTGAGTCCTGTGGGCGGGACATGGCGGCGCGGCGCCCCGGCTCGCCGCCGCCTGGCCTGGGGTGAGGCGGGCGGCCGTGGTCCGGGGTGCTGGCGCCGGATCGACCCTGACCTTATCATATCCTGCCCTGCTCATACTGACGCCTCGTAACTGACCCGGCGCCCCTGGGCTCCAGCGGGAGCCGCCGCCGATGACACGGACGGAGCATGATGCCCGCAGACCGCCCCCCTTCGGATCAAACAGTGTTCTTCTTCGGTTGCGACCCGGTCCTGGGCGCCGCGCTGCAGGCCCAGGCCGCCGCGTTCGCGCTCGACCTGCGGTGGGTCAAGACCGTCGCCGGCCTCATGTATGCGGCGGCCCGGCACACCCTGCGGGTCCTGATCGTGGAGACCGGCTGCCTCCCGGCGGGCCGCTCGCCGACGGCGCTACTGGACCGGCTGGAGCGGGACACCGGGACCTACCCCCGGTTGATCTACCTGGTGCCCGAGGGTGCCGCCCGCGGGCGCAACGAGGCGGCCTGGCGCGAGGCGCACGCGGTCTTCCCGGCCCCGTTTGACGCGGCGCCCATCATGGCGCGGGTCGTCCAGGCGCTTGCCCCCGCGAGCGCCGGTCAGCGCTTTGTGCTGGTCGTCGACGCGCGGCCCGAGGAGGGGGATGAGATCGTGGCCGCACTCAGCGCCGCCGGCCTGCTGGCGGAGCGCGTGCCGGATCCGCGGCGGGTGGTGGCGGCGTTGGAACGGGCGCGGGCGGACCTGCTGCTGATGGATCTGAATCTGCCCAACGACGCCAGCCGCGCGCTGAGGGCCACGATCCGCAACCACCAGACGCTGTTCGACCTGCCGATCATCTTCATCTCGGCGGAGGATTACCCGGATCACGAGGGTGAGATTTTGCGCCTGGGTGGGGACGAATATCTGGCGCGTCCGCTGGCGGCCGAACGGATGCTGGCCGCAGTCAAGGGCCGACTCGCGCGCCTGCCGACGGCCGCCGCAAGCGGTCTGGGGCGGGGCGTCCGCGGCGGACCCGGGGCGCCCGTCCTGCTCACCCGCAAGCAGTTGCTCAGGCGGCTGGAACTCGCCATGGTCGATCCGCAGGTCCCGGCGGCCGGTCAGGCGGTGCTCTATCTCCGCATCGACGAATCCCCGGGGCTCGCGGCACTGGATGCGGCGCGCGTGGAAGCCTTGCGGTCGCTGATCCTGGAACTGGTGCACGAGTCGGCGAGCCTCGCCCTGCGCGGGGCCTGCCAGGACGATGACGGGCTCTACGCCTGGGTGCGGGACGAATCCGACGCGGCGGTCATCGAACTGGCCGACGCCATCCGCAAGGGCGCGGCCGATCTGGTCCTGCCCGCGGGGCTGGCCCGGGTCTCCCTGAGCATCGGTATCGGCCCCTTCACACCCTCGGCAGACAATGCGCTGACCCTGATCTCGCGCGCCCAGGCGGCCTGCGAACAGGCGCGCCGCGCCGGGGGTAATCGGGTCCTAAGGCAGCGCAGGGGCGCGGCGCGCTCGGGCAGCGGCACGCCCGATCAGGACCCGATCCTGTCGCTGCTGCGCAGCGCTCTGGCGGGCCAGGGCTTTCAGTTGGTGTATCAGCCCATTCTGTCGCTGCGCAAGTCCCACCACGAGCGTTACGAGGTGCTGTTGCGGCTGCGCACGCCCGACGGGGAGATCATGCCGCCGCCGACCTTCCTGCCGGTGGCCGCGCACTATGGCCTGCTGCCGGCCCTCGACCGCTGGGTCCTCACGCGTGCCCTGGAGACCCTGCGTCAGGAGCGCGACGCCGGCCGCCCGACGCTGCTCCTGATCTTCCAATCGAGCGCCAGTCTGACCGCCCCCGGCTGGCTCGACTGGGTGCGGACCGAGGTGCTGCGGCTGGACCTGATCCGGCAGCGGCCGATGCTGGAGTTCAACGTCCGGGACATCCTTGCCAACGAGGACCACGCCCGGGTGGTGTTTCCGGAACTCGCCCGGCTGGGGATCGAGGTCGGCCTGGCCGCGGTCACCCACGACGAGGAGATCCTCGGTCTGGTCGCGCGCCGCCCGATCGGCACCGCCAAGTTGGCGCGGGAACTGGTCGGCCGCACCGAGACCGCGCAGCTCAAGAGCATCGTCGCGGCCCTGCACCAGCGTCACGCCCGGGTCATCGCGGCCGGGATCGAGGACCCCGAGACGATCGGGCGCGTCTGGTCCAGCGGGGTGGACTTCATCCAGGGGAACTTCATCCAGTTCCCCGAGGACACGCTGAATTTTCAGTTCCGGGAGGGCCTGAGCCCCTAGCCTATGAAACTCCTCGCACTCGACACCTCCGGCGATGCCTGCTCGGCCGCCCTGTACCTGGACGGCGCCATCGAGCAGCGCCTGGAGCCGGCCGCACGGCGGCATGGGGCCCTCATCCTGCCCATGCTGCAATCACTCTTGGAGGCCGCGGGGATCGAACTCGCGGCCCTGGATGCGATCGCCTTTGGGTGCGGCCCCGGCTCCTTCACCGGGGTGCGGATCGCGGTCGCGGTGGCCCAGGGGGCGGCCTTCGGCGCCGGGCGGCCCACGGTTCCGGTTTCCACCCTGGCCGCGCTGGCCCAGGGGGAGTTCCGGCGCACCGGCCGCCGACGCTTGCTGGCGGCCCTGGACGCGCGCATGGGGGAGGTCTACTGGGGCGTCTATGAGGTTGGGGCGGCGGGACTGGTCGAGGCCCATGGCGCTGATTTGGTGGCGCCGCCGACGGCCGTGCCGGTGCCGGCCGGTGGGGGCTGGTGTGGGGTTGGACCCGGGTGGGCGAGCTATCGCGAGGCACTTGCGGCCCGGGTGGGTGGCGGGCTCGTGCCGGGCCTGGGTGAGGGCGTTTGCGAGGCCCGGGACATCGCCCTGCTGGCCGCAGCCCAGGCGCGGGCCGGGCACCTGGTCGCGCCGGAACTGGCGCGGCCGGTCTATCTGCGCGACCGGGTGACGCACCCGGGGGCGGGCGGGGGCTGAGCCCGGCAGTGCCACATTTGGGTGCTTGGCGTGAGCGATTGCCGGATGTGGGCTCGTGTGCCCGGCCGCGCCCTTGGCGCCGCGGCCGGCATGATGAGCAAGGCGCCTTAGTCGGCCGCCGGCCGCAGGAGGGGTAGGGCGTCGAGGCGCAACTCGATGTGGTCGGTGATGCGGCGGTAAGCCGGGCTCCTGGTGTCGCCGAAGGCGGCAGCGAAGGCCGTTGCGCTCAAGCCTTCCGGGAGGCCCTCGATGGACGGCATGATGTCGGCCTCCGTCAGCCCCAGGGCGGCGGCCCGCTGGATGGCCCGCGCGGCCTGCCGATCGCCCCCGGCACGCTCGCCGAAGCGGGTGCCCGCACGGTCCGCCGCCAGGTCGGCGAAGCTGAAGCCGCTGCCGCCGCGCGCGTCGGAGACCTCTTTGAAGAGCCCGACCAGGTTGGAGAGGGCATCGCTGCCCTGGGCGGCGAGGGCCGCCGAGGCCATGAAGTGCTGTGCCAGGTCGCCGCGTCCGCGCAGCACCACGGTGCGCCAGGCGGGGTGGGGATCGGCCGCGTCCGCTCCGGCAGGGTCGCGGATGCGTTGCCGGTTCACATAGGCCGCGAGGGCGAGGATGGCCGCCCGGTTGTGCAGCGGCGCCGCGCCCGCGTCCTGCCGCCCGGCCGCCGCCAGCACCAGGGTGAGCAGTTCGGGCAGGGGGATCGACCGGTGCCGGGGCTGGCTGGCCCCGAAGCGCATGAGTTGTTCCTGGTAGTGCAGCGCGTGCCCGCGCTCCGGCGCCGCCACCAGCCCGCTGCCGACCTTGGCCAGGGCGTCGCGCTGCCAGTCGTAGGTCACGAGCATCAGGTCTGGCCGCAGGTCCACGCGGGCGATGAGGCGGGACTGATCCAGGGCGTCGGTCAGGCGTTGCGCCAGCGTCTCGACCAGGGCGCCCGGCAGGGGCAGGCCAGCCAGACGGGCGCGCTCGACGCGCGGGAGCGGTGCGTCGGCGACCAGGCTCAGGTCCAGGTTGATGAAGCTCCCGTGCGGGTCCCAGGGTAGTCCCAGGGAGGCCGCCAGTCGCGCCCGGTCCTGCTCCAGGCGCACCGCGATCCGCCCCTGACCCAGACGCCCGAGCAGATAGGCGCCCAGGATGTTGGCCTGGTCCGCGGTCAGGGTGAGCGTGATGCGCTCCCCGTCGCGCCGGCCCCGCGGGTCGGCTGCGGCCAGCCACTGCCGCGCCCAGGCGCGTTCGCCCGCGCTCAGGGCACGCTCCGCGGGGACCAGCGGGCGGCGGTCGAGGACCACGAGGACCACGAGTGCGGCCGCCGCCAGCAGCCCGAAACCCAGCAGCCAGCCCAAGGACTTGACCAGGATGCGCATAGGTCGCGGCGCGGCCTTAAGGCCGAACCGGCGCCCGTGCCCGCCCGGCACCGGTGTCGACCCCGCGGGGCGGGCCGGGACTGCAGCGAGCGGGGACTCTCGGACGATCTGTGACACGGGGTGCTCGGGATGGTGCGGCTAACCATCCGTCGGAGATTGGGGCGCCGTCCGCCAAGTGTACCCATCGTACGGGGTTTTCGTTTCTCGTTGTTCGTAAAGTACTGTTTATTAGGTCAGAACGAAAAACGGAAACCTTAAGTGCGTCCCGTATTCCAGGGCGGGGACCGCGGGTCGGTAGCACCGGGCGGGCGCGGCCGGGAATGCGGGTTTGCGCTGGGTTGCGGAAGAATATTAGAATCCGCTGAATTGATGTCCCGCCACGCCGGTCGTTTCAAGCGAGGCCCCGGTACCCACCCGGACACCAGTGTCGGCGGGGCGAGGTCACAGAGACGACCCGCTACAGCTGCGCCGGCCGCGGCGGCATCCGCGTGGACCTGCGCGACGGTGAGGTCCCCAACATCGAGGGCGACCCCGACGACCAATTCAACCACGGCGTGATCTGCGGCAAGGGCTGCGCGGAGATCATAATCGGGGTACCTGACCGTTTCGTAACCTGTGCAATGGAGATTCCATGACGGCACCAATCGCGACTAGCCAGACGATTCTCGTGGTCGGCGGTGGCATCAGCGGCGTGACGACGGCGCTCGAAGCGGCGGAATGCGGCCGTGACGTGGTCCTGGTCGAACGCAGTCCGACCCTGGGTGGACGCACCGCGCTGCTGTACCGCTATTTTCCGAAGATGTGCCATCCGACCTGCGGGCTGGAGATCAATCTGCGGCGGCTCAAGGCCAGCCGGCGCGTGCGCGTGCTGACCATGACCGAGGTGGTGGGCATCACCGGCCGGCGAGGGGCCTACCAGGCCACGCTGAAGATCCGTCCGCGCTACGTCGATGATCGCTGTACCGCCTGCGGCGATTGTACGGCCGCGGTCAGCGCGACGATCCCCAACCCCTACAACTATGGCATGGATCGGCTCAAGGTCGCGTACCTGCCGCACGCGATGGCGTATCCGCAGCGTTATGTGCTCGACCCGTCTATCATCGGCACGGCCGATGCGGACCTGGCGAAGGCGGCGTGCAAGATCGGCGCCATCGATCTGGAGATGCAGGAAGAGACAGTCCAACTCGACGTCGGCGCCGTGGTCTGGGCGACCGGCTGGCGGCCCTACGCGGCCGAGAAGATCCAACCCTACGGTTATGGGCGTTTCCCCAATGTCATCACCAGCGTCGAGTTCGAGCGGTTGGCCGACCCGTCCGGGCCGACCGGCGGCAAGTTGCTGCGGCCATCCGACGGCAAGGAGGCGCAGAACATCGCCTTCATCCAGTGTGCCGGCTCGCGTGACGAGAACCACCTGCGCCACTGCTCGCGGATCTGTTGCATGGCCACCCTGAAGCAGACCCAGTATGTGCGCGAGGCCTTGGGCGACGCGGGGCAGTCGACGGTCTATTACATCGACATCCGCTCCATCGATCGTCTGGAGGATTTTTACCGGATGGTGCAGCGCGATGCGACCGTGCGCTTCGTCAAGTCCAAGGTCGCCCGCATCGCGCAGGCCGACAACGGCGACCCGATCCTGCACGGGGTGGACACCGAGGGCTACCACCGCTACGCCACCCCGCACGACCTGGTGGTGCTGGCGATCGGCATGGAGCCCGAGTCCAACGGCATCACCCTGCCGGACGACCTGATCACCGATGCCTCCGGCTTCATCGAGGGCTCGGCCGATGGCGGTATGTGCGGCGCCGGCTCCGCCGCCAGCCCGCTCGACGTGAACCGCTCGGCGCAAAGCGCGACCGCCGCGGCGCTGCGCGCGATGAAAGTCATTCACCAGACGGCCAGCGAGGAGGCATAAGGTGGCAGATAAAAAATTTGGGGCGTATCTGTGTACCGGCTGCGGCCTGGGCGAGGTGCTCGATTTCGGCACGCTGGAGAAGGTGGCGCAGCGTGAAGGCAAGATGCAACTGGTCAGACGCCACGGCTTCCTGTGCAGCGCCGAGGGCGTGCAGACCATTCGCGACGACATCGCCAATGAGGGCGTCACCCATGTCATGATCGCGGCCTGCTCGCGCCGCGCCAAGACCGAGGCCTTCGCGTTTCCGGAGGTCGCCATGGCGCGCGCCAATCTGCGCGAGGGCGTGCTGTGGGTCCTGGCGCCGGGCGCGGACCATGACGAGGTCCGCCAGGAGATGGCCGACGACTATGTGCGCATGGGTTGCGCCGAGCTCAAGAAGATGGCGGTGCCGGCCGGCAACCCGGACTGCGCCTCGAACAAGCGCATCCTGGTCGTCGGTGGCGGCATGTCGGGTCTGACGGCCGCCATCGAGGCGGCGGAGACCGGCTACGAGGTGCTGCTGGTCGAAAAGGAACCGGCACTCGGCGGCTGGGCAGCCAAGCTGTACAAGCGCGTGCCCTTCCGCGCGCCCTATGCCGAGCCGCAGGACACGGGCCTGGCCGAGCTGGTCGCGCGCGTCACCGCGCACCCGAAGATCCGCGTGTATCTGGCCTCCACCCTGGCCGAGACGGCTGGCGCGCCGGGCCGCTTTGCGGTGAAGATCGCGGCGCAGGACGGCGCCATCACGCAGGAGACCGTCGGCGCCATCGTCCAGGCCAGCGGCTTCTCGACCTATGACATGGCGAAACTGCCCGAATTGGGCGCCGGTCTGCCCGGGGTGGTCGATCAGGCCGGTCTGGAGCAACTGGCCAAGGTCGCCAACGGCGGCGCCATCCAGCGCGCCGATGGTCAGGCGGTCCGCAGCGTGGTCTTTGTCCAGTGTGCGGGCCAGCGCGACGAGGGCGGCACCCATCTGCCCTATTGTTCGGGTCACTGCTGCGCCACCAGCGTCAAGCAGGCGATGTACTTCAAGGACGTCAATCCGGATGTCGATACGGTGGTCCTGTATACGGATCTGCGCCTGCCCGGCATGGGGGAGGATTTTTACCGCAGCGCACAGAACAAGGGCGTGCTCTTCACCAAGGGCAAGGTCAGCACGGTCACGGCGGCGGGCACGGGTTGCAGCGTGAACTTCCGCGACCTGATCCTGGACGAGGAGGTGACACTCGCCGCCGATCTGGTGGTGTTGGCCACCGGCCAGGTGCCGAACTCGGGTGTCGACATCGACCTCCTCGCCGAGCCGGCGCCCGAAGGCCAGGCGCCTGGGGGCCAGCAGAGCGCAGACCAGCCCCCGGTGGACCTGCCGCCCATCGTCCTGCCGCCCTCCATCCTGAATCTGACCTATCGCCAGGGTCCCGACCTGCCGCAGCTCAAGGCCGGGCTGACCGACTCGCACTTCATCTGCTTCCCCTACGAGACGCGCCGCACCGGCATCTACGCGGCCGGCCCGGTGCGCCGTCCCATGGACATGTTGCAGGCCACCGAGGACGCCACCGGCGCGGCACTCAAGGCCATCCAGGCGGTGGAGAACGCGGCGCGGGGCCGGGCCGCCCATCCGCGTTCGGGCGACCTGTCGTATCCCATCGTCCGCCTGGAGGGCTGCACCCAGTGCAAGCGCTGCACGGTGGAGTGCCCATTCGGTGCCATCGACGAGGACGAGCGGCGCTTCCCGGTGTTCAACGAATCGCGTTGCCGGCGCTGCGGCACCTGCATGGGTGCCTGCCCGGTGCGCGTGATCTCGTTCGAGAACTATTCGGTCGATACCGTGGGCAGCCAGATCAAGTCGCTCGACATGCCCGATGAGTTCTCCGAGAAGCCGCGCATCCTGCTGCTCGCCTGTGAAAACGACGCCTATCCGGCCTTGGACATGGCCGGCGTGTCACGCATCGTCTATTCCGCCTTCGTGCGGGCCATTCCGGTGCGCTGCCTGGGCTCGGTCAATACCATCTGGCTCACCGACGCACTCAACAGCGGGTGGGACGGCGTGATGCTGATGGGCTGCAAGCGGGGCGATGATTACCAGTGCCACTTCGTGAAGGGGTCGGAACTGGCGTATTACCGCATGAGCAAGATCGACGACACCCTCCAGCAGTTGAGCCTGGAGAAGGAGCGGGTGGTCAGTTTCGAGGTGGCGATCACCGACAGCCGGCGCGTCGCGACCCTGATCAACGACTATGCGGAGACGATCAAGACCATCGGCATGTCGCCGTTGAAGGGGTTCAACTGATGAACGCACTGCGCACAACCGGCAACCAGGGCACCGCCGCGGCGGCCCCCTACCGCAACGACTTCCTCAAGGAAGTCGAGGCGCGGGTCGAAGACGGCGAATGGGTCAAGATGTGCATGCAGTGCGGCGTCTGCGCCGGCTCCTGCCCCTTCGGCCCTTACTGGGAGCACACGCCGCAGAAGATCTTTATGATGATCCGCGCGGGCAAGCGCGCGGAGGTGCTCGGGTCCGACGCGATGTGGATGTGCACCTCCTGCTACAACTGCGTGGTGCGCTGCCCGCGTAAGCTGCCGATCACCCAGATCATGCACGGCATCGCGAGCTATGCCCAAGAACTGGGCATGGCGCCCAAGATGCAGCCGACGCGCGACTTTTCCATCCAATTCTGGAACAACTGCACCAAGACCGGCCGGGTCAACGAACTCAAGCTGACCATGGGCCTGTACTTCAAGGACGGACTGGTGGCGGGCTTCAAGCAAGGCTGGACCATGCGCAAGATCGCGCTGGGGCTGGTCAAGGCCGGGCGGCTCAACCCGTTCGAGCTGTTCGGCGGCCACGGTTCCAAGGACCAGAAGGGTATCGCCGCGATGCTGAAAAAGGCCCGCGACCTCCAAGCGCAGCGTCAGTCCCCAAACCACTGAGGCAATGATTATGGCCAAGAAGGAATACGCGTTCTACCCCGGCTGCTCCTCGCAGCGCAAGGCCTCCGCGGCCAACCTCCAGACCTCGGTCGCCTCGCTGTGCAAGGCCCTGGACATCACGCTGACCGAGATCCCGGACTGGAACTGCTGCAGCGCCTCGATCGCCTATGCCGGCGGCGGTGAACTGGAGCGCCTGGTCCTGAACGCGCGCAACTTCACCCTGGCGGCCAAGCACCTGCCCGGGCAGGACATCGTGGCCACCTGCGCCGCCTGCTGGCTCAACGCCCGCGAGTCGAAGGAGAAGATCGACGGCAGCGAGCAACTCAAGGCCGAGGCCAACGAGGCGCTGCAGGAGGCCGGGTTGAACTACCAGGGCAGCGCCCCGGTGCGCCATATGGTCGAGGTACTGATCGAGGACTTCGGCTACGAGGACCTCAAGCGGCGGGTGGTCAAGCCGCTCGGCGGCATCAAGTGCGCCGGTTATGTCGGCTGCCAGACCAACCGCCCCTTCGGGATTGCCGGGGAATCCTTCGAGAACCCCCTGTACCTCGACCACCTGATGGAGGCCGTCGGCGCTGAGGCACTGACGGCCTACGACCAGAAGGTCACCTGTTGCGGCGGCGCGCTGGCCTTCTCGGAACCGGACAAGAGCCAGAAGCAGATGCGCGACGTCGTGCAATCGGCCTACGACCACGGCGCCGAGATGATCGTCACGCCCTGTCCCCTGTGCCAGGCCAATGTCGAGGTCTACCAGTCCGAGATCAACCGCAAGCACGGCACCAAGTTCAACCTGCCGGTGCTCTATTACTCGCAACTGCTGACCGTGGCCTATGGCGGCTCCGTCAAGGAGGCCGGGCTCGATGGGCACATCATTGCGCCGACCAAGTTGAAACAGATTGCGGCCAAGAAGTAAGTTGTAAGACCGGTCGGCGGGCTTTGACCGCCCGGTCCTCGTGACAGTGCTGGCCTTGGTCCCGGCCGCGTGGGGCCGCAGTCCAAGGCTTCAGCCTTGGATGCGCAGGACCAAGGCTGAAGCCTTGGACTCCAACAGATAGCCGCTTGCCGGAGCGACGATCAAGGCCCACCGAGGGGTGATCTCCGTCGCGGCCGGGGGGCCGCTCCTACGCTGTAGGAGCGGCCCCCCGGCCGCGACGGATTGCCGCAAAGGCGCGTGGCCGGAGTGATGATCAGGGCCGTTTGTCGAGGTTAAGACCTTACCGACCCCTTTACCCCCCTTTACCCCTGGCGTCACCCCGGATAAAAATCCGTTGAAAGAACCTTCTCGATCTCCCATGGACAGTCCTCGGGGAATAAATCAAGGCCGGTCTCATCGATCGCCTTAGCGGTTGCGTCCGCCCAGACCCCCACTTGCCAGTTTGGGTCGGCAAGCGCGGCCTTGAGGCTCGGCGTCTCGCGCAAGTGCGCTGCGATACTCCGGCGCTGTTCCTTGATCGTCCGCCGCCAGCTTGAGCCGCGGCGGCCAGGCTGGAACTGCCACTTGAGCAGGTGAGCCAAGAGAACTGCCATCCGGCTTCCCAGCTCTCGCCGCTCGCTCTTGCCCACGTCTTCTATCTCCTCGGCGATTCGCGCGATATCAATGTCGGAAAATCTGCCCGCTCTCAGCAATGCCGCCTGCTCGTTGGCCCAAACAATGATATCGGTCTCATATGGCGTACCCACGGTCTTTCTCCACGATCATGTTACAGCAACCGACAGCCAGCGGCGGCGTTGAAACCGTGGTCTGGCGCCATTTCTTAAGGTGGCGCGCGCCCCAGAAGAGCTTGCGAATTAGCACGACGCCTGTGGCGCGCGCTCGCTTTTTAGGCGCAGGTTATCGCGCCGAGCAAAGCCCGGCGTCTCTTGCCGGGTGAAAGTCCCGGTCGGGTAAGGGGTAGCCACCCGCCCGTATCGCGTGTTGGTCCCGTTGCGGAGTAGGGTAACCTGCGAACAACAGACGGGGCAAGCGTACACAGAGAATCCTGTAGGCCGCAGGGGAGGTCGCGCTCTCTGAAGTGCCCTGGTTCCAATCGGGGCAGCTTCGACAGGCCAAGATGCGGAAGCCGACAGTCTTAACCTACTGGAAGGCAACACGAAGCGCCCGCAATGGCAAGGGTTGGGAGGTCCGCCGGAGTCCTTAATGCCTCGCATGCAGGAACAGAGACGCAGGAGAACTCGGGAAGCCCCGGGGGCTTCCGGACGAGGTGAAACGATGACAGCGTCAGTGTTGGGACACGAGAAGGCGATGAGCCCTGAAACAGCGTAGGCACGGCTTGATGAGCGAGTACGACCGAGGAACCGGATGCGGGAAAACTGCACGTCCTGTTGAACAGCCGCAGTCAGCGCCGGAGCTAAAATTGGGAGGGCTTCGCCAAGCTGATCAAGGTCTTCAAGCTCCAACGTCCACGCATCTGCCACAGCTTCTGAGTATCAGCCTATGTCGCCATGTGCGAAGCGAGTAACTTTGAAGAGCCCGGTGCGGTAGTTCCGCACGCCGGGATCTGTACGGGGGCGGCCGGGTAACTGGCCGTCCTACCGTGATCAATCACGCATTCCCGCATCTTCTCCCTGATGCTCGATTGCAAGACCTGACCTCATCTCTTCTTGACCCCATCTCTCCTCAAGACCTGATCCCATCCGTTGTGCCCCCATCTTCTTTATCCGTTTTGACCCCATCTGTATTCATCCGTTTTGTATTGCGCCTTGAACTCCACCCCAAAGTCTTAGCGCCGATCCTAAAGCCAGCGAAGGAGAAAAGCAGGCTGAAGATAAGGCAGCCAACAGCCATGGTAATAAGGAAAAGCGAGTCGAGATCGTCACTGCCAGAGGCGAATGGCGCGTATATTATTTCAACGCGGCCAGCCATCCAAACACCAAGAAAAGAACCTACGATAAAGCAAATCACTGACAAGGCGAAAGGAAAAAGCCGGGATCTCATAATACCGGCCAGAACCAAATATTTCCGTCTTTGTATTTTCCGCCACCCAGAGTGTGGATGCGGCCAATCGAGATCCAGAGGTTAGTAGTTCTCCAGTTATCCCACAGATCAATGTGGTCGCCCTGCATTGCAGGGCCATAGAAATCTTGAAAAAAACGATTCCCGTGCGTCCTCGAATTCTAGGAAAGCCTTCTTTACCTCTGTATTTCTCGACCATTCTCACGCGGGGAACAAATACGCGTGTAAGCGCGCTTGCGAATTCTTCGGCTGCCAGGATATGGCCATCAATGTTTCGATGCTGCCAGCAGCGTCGGACAGGCCAGCCTATAGTGCGAATTCCCGCCTTCTCAAAGCAGGTGCCAAGCCGACTAGCACACTGATTCTCAAAATTCGGTTTGTTGCTTGTAGAGCAGGGAAATTCACCGAACGGGAATGACTGCCAAAGTGCTTTGAATGTGCTCATGATTCTTCGTTTGACAAGCGGTAAAACGGTCAGCGGTAAAGGGGTCAGTACCCTTAATCAACGGGTTTCATCGTAAAGGGTACTGACCCCTTTTCCCCTCTGACCCCTTTTCCCCTACCCCTTTTCCCCCCGTCGCCCTACGGGCTCCGGGACGTGTTCCCCCCAGCGGGGGCGAGGCCCCGGGCCGGTGATGCCCCATCCTCACACAAATCCTCCCAGGGGGAGGCGACTTCTATCCTGACGCCTGGGGGGTGCGCGGACCCCAAAAAGTCCGGCGCATCCGGCCCGCCTCGACCCCGGCCCAACCGCGGGTTCACAGAACTGTGGCTCGGCACCCGACGGGCGCCGTCCAACCTCTTCGTGGCTCGCGGGCAGGGGCGTTTCGGTCACAGGCAGTCCTCCGTGGCGTTGGCGGGGAGG
>Ga0247840_10002027_pt1 | contig 37143 bp, 29 predicted proteins | sample LaCruzMarch2015__FD_192404 | JGI IMG/M metagenome (GOLD analysis project Ga0247840, IMG submission 192404) | Freshwater microbial communities from meromictic Lake La Cruz, Castile-La Mancha, Spain - LaCruzMarch2015_17m | ecosystem: Environmental > Aquatic > Freshwater > Lake | place: Spain...
CCCCGCCGCCCACCCCGGGGCAGAAGGACTCGATCGAGCAGATCCTGCAGGCCGGCTGGTACCTGTTGGACCTGATCAACGAGATCCTGGACCTGTCGCTGATCGAATCGGGCAAGCTGTCGCTGTCGCCCGAGCCCATGTCGCTCGCCGAGGTGCTGGCCGACTGCCAGGCGATGATCGAGCCGCAGGCGCAGAAGGGCGGTATCCACGTCTATTTCCCGGAACTGGACGGGCCCTGGCTGGTGCACGCCGACCGCACCCGGGTCAAGCAGGTGCTGGTCAACCTGCTGTCCAACGCCATCAAGTACAATCGGGTCGGGGGCCGCGTGGACCTGCGGGTCACGGCGGCGGCCGACGGGCGCACCCGCATCAGCCTGCAGGACACGGGCGAGGGCCTGGCGGCCGACAAGCTGGTGCAACTGTTCCAACCCTTCAACCGCCTGGGGCAGGAGGGCGGGGCCCAGGAGGGCACCGGCATCGGGCTCGTGGTCTGCAAGCGCTTGGTGGAGTTGATGAACGGCAGCATCGGGGTCGACAGCACGGTGGGCGTGGGCAGCACCTTCTGGGTCGAACTGGACGCGACGGCGGCGCTGCACCTGGCGGCCGAACCGGCCGATATCCAGTTGGCCGCGCCGGCCCCGGCGGTCCCGGGCAGTACCCTGCGGACGCTCCTGTGCGTGGAGGACAACCCGGCCAACCTGATGCTGGTGCAACGGTTGCTGGAGCGCCGCCCCGACATCCGGCTGCTCTCGGCGCGCGACGGCCGGCGCGGCGTGGAGATGGCGCGCGCCTTCAGGCCCGAGGTCATCCTGATGGACATCAACCTGCCCGGCATCAGCGGCATTACGGCCCTGCACATCCTGGCCGCGGACCCGGCGACCGCGCGGATCCCGGTGATTGCATTGAGTGCCAATGCCATGCCGCGCGACATCGAGAAGGGCAAACAGGCCGGCTTTTTTCATTACCTGACCAAGCCCATCAAGGTGGGTGAGTTCATGGACACCCTGGACCTGGCGTTCAAGCACGCCCTGGCCGCCAGTCAACCCGCAGGCCTATAAGAATCAGATGAAATTACCAGAAGAGGAGATCCTCGCCGCCCGCATCCTGATCGTCGATGACCAGGAGGCCAATGTGCGCCTGCTGCAGCGCCTGCTGGGCGATGCGGGCTATACCGGCGTGAGCGCGACCATGGACCCGGCGGGCGTGTGCGCGCTGCATCGCGACCACGACTATGACCTGATCCTGCTCGACCTGCAGATGCCCGGCATGGACGGCTTCCAGGTCATGGCCGCGCTGCAGACGCAGAACGCCGCGGGCTACCTGCCCGTCCTGGTACTCACCGCCCAGCCGGCGCACAAGCTGCGCGCCCTGCAGGCCGGTGCCAAGGACTTCATCAGCAAGCCCTTCGACCTGCTGGAGGTCAAGACGCGCATCCACAACATGCTGGAGGTGCGGCTGCTGTACCGCCGGCTCGAAGTACACAATCTGCTGCTGGAGCAGGCCGTGCAGGAGCGCACCGCGCAACTGCGCGAAAGCGAGGCGCGCTACCGCCGCCTGACTGAACTGGCGTCGGACTGGTACTGGGAAGAGGACGAGCACGGCCGCTTCATCAGAGTCTCAGGTCCGGTGAGCGAGATGCTCGGCCTCCAGGGTGATGGGGCCGCGGACCTCGCCGAAGAAGAACGCTCGGGCACCTGGAACGAGACCGAGCGCGCCGTGATCCGCGCCGCCATCGCGGCCCGCGAGCCGTTCATCGACCTCCCCTTCAGTCGTGTCAATGCCGACGGTTCGCGGCAGCAGTACCGGGTCAGCGGCGAGCCGATCTTCACCCCGGCGTGCCGTTTCATCGGCTATCGCGGCATCGGCGTGGAAACCACGCCCAGCCCGCCGTCGCACCCGGCCGCGGAGGACTGACGCCCGATGCCCCAGGTACACCACAGTCCGAACCAGAACCACCTGCTCGCGGCCCTGCCGGACCCCGAGTTCGCGGCCCTGTCCCCACACCTCGAACTCTTCCCGCTGCCCCTGGGGGAGATGCTCTACGAGCCGGGCCGGCAGTTGCATCACGCCTACTTTCCCACCAGCGCGGTCGTCTCGCTGCACTATGTCACCGAAAGCGGCGCGGCCGCCGAGACCGCCGGGGTGGGCAACGAGGGCATGGTCGGCGTGTCCCTCTTCATGGGCGGGGACCCCACGCCCAGCTCCGCCGTCGTGCAGACCGCGGGCCACGCCTACCGCCTGGAGCGCCGCCGCCTCAAGCAGGCCTTCGACGGCCCCGGCCTGCTGCAGCGCCTGCTGCTGCGCTACACCCAGGCCCTGATCACGCAGTTGGCCCAGACCGCGGCCTGCAACCGTCACCATTGCGTAGAACAGCAATTGAGCCGCTGGCTGCTGCTGACCCTCGACCGGGCGCCGGGCCGCGAACTGGTCATGACCCAGGAGCTGGTCGCCAGCATGTTGGGTGTACGCCGCGAAAGCGTCACCGCCGCCGCCGGCAAGTTGCAAGAACTGGGCTACATCCGCTATCGCCGCGGCCACATCACCGTGCTCGATCGCGAGGGACTGGCGACCCGCGCCTGCGAGTGTTACGACGTGGTGAAGACTGAACTGGCCCGGCTGCTGTGCGATGTGAAGTACCGCCAGGAGGGGCTCACGGGGCGGTGAGGCAAGGCGAATGGCATCAGCCGCGCCGAACGATGAAGCCCCCTCGTGGGAGCGGCTTCAGCCGCGACGCGACCGCGCAAGCGACCGTGGCCTCGACGCGGCTAACGGCCCCGGAAGGTCGCTCTGCCATACCGGAAGATGAAAGCCATTGACAGTTCAACCGAACCCCGGGGGCGCGCGAGTTGATACCGCGCCTCATCCCGGCCGCGGTCCTGGCCTCGACAACGCAGCGCATGACGCACAACCCTGAAGTGAAGTAATCTGAGCCGGGGTTCCAAATTCCCGTGGGCAGACCAACGCAGATGAACGCCATCCAACCAAACCGCGAGCAAGCTCCCGAGCCGGCGGCCTACCGCCTGACGGTCGCTGCCTATCACCGCATGATCGAGGCCGGCATCTTCGCCGAGGACGACCGCGTCGAGCTGATCGAGGGGGAACTGCGCGCCATGCCGCCCATCGATGCCGGCCACGCCGGCAAGAACAAGCGCCTGAACCAACTCTTTTCCCGCCGTGCCCAGGACCTGGCCATCGTCGCCGTCCAGGACCCCTTGACGCTGCCGGAGCACTCGGAGCCCGAGCCGGACCTGATGCTGCTGCGTCCCCGCGACGACTTCTACGAAGGCACCAACCCCACCCCGGCCGATACCCTGCTGGTCGTCGAGATTGCGGACACCTCGTTGCGGTACGACCGCAATACCAAGCTCCCGCTCTATGCCCGACATGGGGTTCCGGAGACCTGGCTCATCGACCTCAAGCGGCGCCGGATCGAGCTGCACCGGGACCCGGGACCGGACGGCTATCGCCAGGTCCTGCTGCCTGACCGGGCGCAGTTCATCGCCCCGGTGCTGCTGCCTGAAATGCGCATCCAGGTGGCCGAGCTGTGGGCCTAGGCCAAGCGCAGTGACGGCGCGGGGCCGCGCCGCCGTCCCCGCGACCCTCGGCGCTGCCGGGCAACCAGGGCCCCGTCTAGCCCGCACCCGGCGGCGGTTCGATCAGATGGGCGAGCGCCAGCTCCGCCTCCCGCCGACCGCGCTCGATCAGCTCGTCGGCACGGTAGAACTCAAAGCTGCGGGCGGCGTCGCGCGGGATGGTGACGATGGCGTCGGGCGAATAGGCGGCGAGTTTGAAGCGCGAGATGATGCCCTGCATGGTCTCGAACGACCCCTGAAGCACGTCCCCCAGGCCCCATTGCTCCGCCGGCTGGGGCTCGCCCCCGAGCTTGGCCTGCACCTCGTCGATGAAGGCGATGATGCGGCTCTGGTAATCGGCGAGCACGCCCGCGGGCTCCGTCGAGGCAGGCGGGGGTGTCGCGGCGGCCGCGGCCGCCGATGCCGGAGCCGGCGCCTGACCCCGCGGACCGGCCACATCGACCGCAATGGTCAGATCCGTGCCGTCACCCAGGGTCGGGGCGATGGGGATGGGATTGACCAAGCCGCCGTCCAGCAGCCGCCGGCCAGCGATCTCGAATGGGGTGAAGACGGTGGGTACGGCGATGGAGGCGCGAATCGCGTCGAACAGCGGGCCGCGGTTGAGCCAGACCTCCTTCTGCGCCTCCACGTCGGACGCCACCGCGGTGAAGGTGATGGGTAGATCCTCGATATTGCGGTCGCCGATCAGCTCCTTGAGGGTCTCCATGACGCGCTCGCCCTTGAATAGCCCGGACGGGCTCCAGGCGACATCCAGTAGCCGCAGCACGTCGGTCTGAGTCAGCGCCCGCACCCAGTTCTCGAAGGCGTCCAATTCGCCGGCGGCATAGACTCCACCGATCAGTGCGCCCACGGAGGACCCGGCCACGGAGCGGATCGCGAATCCGTGCGACTCCAGCCAGCGAATGACACCGATATGTGCGAAGCCGCGGGCGCCGCCGCTGCCGAGGACGAGCGAGACGGTGGGTGCCGTGTTCATCGTTGCCAATGCATCACTCCAATTGCCAAGTGGGTAAAATGGGCAAAGGCGCCCGCCGGGCCCTGACGGGCCGCTCGGCCTGCCGTGCCCGGCACTCGCCGCCACTCTTCCGGTTCTTCCGGCTCTTCTGGCTCTTCTGGCTCCCACGCTCCCGCGTCTTCTGGCTCCCACGCTCCCGCGTGGGAGCAAGTGCGGGCGCTCCGCGTCCGGCGCCAAGACCGGACGCGGAGCGCCCGCACGGCATTCCCACGCCGGAGCCTCAGTGCCATTAAGTCAAGCGCCGCAGCCCAAGCGCCTGGAGTCCAAGGCTTCAGCCTTGGCGCACTCCAAGGCTGAAGCCTTGGACTCCAAGTGCCGCCGCAATGCCGGACTCCATCGAACAGCGTAGGGCAGGCGCAACGCTCACGCGGCATCCCGAGGCTTGGCGATCAGGACAATGGCGGGCCGCCGACGTTATACTTCGGTATGACCCAAGCCCCATCGCGAGACACCGTGCTGACGACGACACTGCGCAAGGTCGGCGGTTCGGTCATGTCGACCGTGCCCCCCGCCATCCTGGATCTGCTGCACCCGCGGGCCGGCGAGACCGTCGATGGCGGCCGTCTGGTGATCGAGCCGACCCGGACCCCACGCTCCAGCCTGGACCAGTTGTTGGCCCAATGCAACCCCCCCTGGGAAGCCCCGACCGATCATGCCCGCCGGATTCGCCTGTTCGAGGTCGGCGGCCGCTATACGCTCGTCGATGTCGCGCCGACGCAGGTCAAGAACGCGGACGGCGGCCGGATTGCCGGTTGGGTCTATCCGCGCTCGGCCAGGTAGGGTGCGGCAGGCCGTCAGGGGCCGATCAGGGCCAGGATCTTTCCCTGCACTTGCGCCAATTCAGCGGCGGTAACGCGACCCTTGCGGAGCGCCTTGCGGGCCACCCAATCCAGGCTCTTCACCTGATCGGCGAGCACCGCGCCGGGGCGGTCGCCGGCAATGGGGACCTCGAACGGATAGCCCTTGATCTGCGTCGTCATCGGACAGCACAGCATCAAATCGGTCTTGCCGTTGTAGGCCGCCGGGCTGATGACCAGGGCCGGCCGGTGACCGGCCTGCTCATGACCGGCCTGAGGGTCGAAATGCAGCCACACGATGTCGCCGGCGTCCGGCACATACCGCGGCACGGTCACAGCGCCTCACGTCCGACCGGGGTACCGAAATCCACCTCGGCGTGCCGATTCTCCGGCGTGATCCCGGACAGCAGTTCCGCCAGGTCGTAGGCGTGCGACCGGATCGGCTCGATCAGGATCCGCCCGCCCTCCTCGCGAATGTCCACCTCCTCATCCAGGCTCACCCGCGCGGCGGCCATGACCCCGACCGGGATGCGCACGGCCGCGCTGTTGCCCCACTTCTTCACTACGACACGCATGGCAGTCCCTCTGGTATCTACTTTGTAGAAACAATACGCCAAAAACCGTCGGCACTCAATGCCGCTCGCTCGCTCCTTTGGGCGTCGGCCCCGCGATCTTCCGGCTCTCACGCAGAGGACCCGCTGGTGACACCGCTGCGGCGGTGTCACCCCTGTGTTGGCCGCTGTGCGGCCCGGGGTGACGGCCGGCGCCCACCACGAGCGCGGTCACGATCACACCAAGACGCGAGGAAGTATAAGAATGCTCTCACAAAGGCACAAAGACGCGAAGAAGAAAAGGAATGATCACGCCAAGGCGCCAAGCTCGCCTGGGAGCGCCGCACCCCGGTGCGGCGCGATCTCTCTTCTGGCTCCCACGCTCCTGCGTGGGAGCAAGGGCGGGCGCTCCGCGTCCGGTGTCGAAACCGGACGCAGGAGCGCCCGCACGGCATTCCCACGCAGGAGCGTGGGAACGAGAATGGCGGATCGCCCTGCGGGCATCCGCCAGGTCCCTTACCACTCCCGCCGCAAGAAGGCCCCGAGCAGCGGAATCCCCAAGCCCCCGTCCGCGCTCACCAGCCCCCGGCGGCGCAGATAGCGCCGCGTCGCGCGGTCCTGGGCGGCCAGGTCCACCGTCTCACCGCGGGCAAGCCGCTCCAGGACCGCCAGCGCCGGGGCCGGGGTCGCCTGCACCAGGTTGGTCAGATAGGTGTTGGCCTTGTCCAGCACCGCCGGGTCGAGGGCCGCGCAGTCCGCCACCGTCGCCTGGCGCCGCCCCGTATCAATCAGGCCATCGTTGAGATGCGTCACCAGCAGCGAGCCGTACAGTTGGGTCAGATAGGGCTGGCCCAGGGTACGGGACCAGACCGCCTCGGCCACCGCGGACGGGATGGCGTCGGGCGGGAAGTCGTCGCTCGGACGCATCAGCAGATCGAGCGTCACCGGGCGGGTCAGCGGACCGATGGTGAGTGTACGCAGGTTCACCAGGTGGTCGGCCCACATCGGGTCCAACTCGTCCACATGGGCGGCCCCGGCGATCAGCACCCGCAGCCGGCGGCGGTGCTGGATGGTGGCGCGCAAGAGCCCCAAGAGTTGCAGCAGCGCCCGCCGGTCGCCGGGGAAAAGCCCCTCCCAGCGCTCGAACTCGTCGATGCACAACAAAATCCGCCCGACCTCCGTCACCTGCTCCAACCGCTCGAACCAGGCCGCCAGCGATTCCATCGGCGGCCCCGGCGGGGCGTCCGGCAGGGTCAGCCGCCGCTCGCGCCGCCCCTGTTCCTGCGCCTGCCCGACCAGCGCCTTGACCAGCGACCCGGTGGAATCGATCGGATTGTTCTGGGTGTCGAAGAAGACCACCAGCGCATCCGGCAGCTTCAGCGGCAGCATGTTGAGCAGCGAGGTCTTGCCGCAGCGCCGCGGCCCGATCAGGGCGAGCGCGGCCCCCTGGCCCGGATCGCCCAGGATGGACTCGATCTCCGCCACCAAGGGCTCGCGCCCGCGGAAGACCTCGCGGCCGAATTCGGGCTCCAGCGGCACCAGCGGGCGGAAGGGGTTCGGGACCTCCAGGGCCGCCGCGGTTTTGGTCGCGGCGAGCCAGTCCGCGACCAAGCGCTGCCAGTCGGGCAGGGCGGCGCGATAGATCGGCGCCTCCAGGTCGCGGCTGCCGAGCAAGGCATTGTCGAGCCCGCGCAGGCGGTCCGCGGCGGCGGTCAATAGCTCCCGGCGCTGGCGGGCAATCAGGGTCAGTTCAGCCGCGCGCAGATAGCGGCCGACCTGTTGCAGGGCGGCGAAGGTGCCGTGGGCGCTGGCTTGGTCCGGGAGCCATTCGCCGTTCAAATCGCGCAGGGCCTGGAATCGGCGGGCGCGGGCCAGGGTCAGCAGCTCATCGGCGCGCAGGAGGGCCAGTGCGCGACGGCCAGCGCGGCGCTGACCGGGGGCGATGGCGCAGGCGGCCAGGGCGCGGCGGGCTAGGGTCGGGTCGCGGGAGGCGGTGTCGCGGATGTGCGCGGCCAGGGTCGGCAGCGGGAGATAGCTCAGCTCGTGGTGTAGGACCGGGCTGGCGGCGAGGGTGATGCGGCCGGTGTTGCGTTGGAGGGCGAAGGCGATGATCTGCCAGGGAAGCTCTAGCAGGTAGAACGGAAGCCTGAAAAGCGCCCCGCCGGTCGCTAAGTCCTCGGGCGCGCCGGAGTACGAGAAGGTAACGGAATATGACGCGCCAGAGTGCCCCCCAGGGGAGTTGCTGACGCTCTCTGACCACGTGTGGAACACGTGGGTGGCCAGCCCAAAGGCCACGTAGGAGGCTGCGCCAAAGGTCGCGCCGCCGACGGCACCGAAGGCCACGCCAGAGGTTACGCCGATATCCATCCCGATGGCCATGCCGGTGGCCACGCCGGTGGCCACGCCGAGAGCTACGCCGAGAGCTACGCCGAGGGCCACGCCGACCACCACCCCGACCACCACTCCGACGACCACTCCGAAGGCCACCGGCAGCCAAGCGACATCAAAGTGCAAGATCGCAAACACGGAGCCGACGACGGCCACGACGGCCGGGGTCCCCACGAGCAGCAACAGCGTCATTCGCGCCAAACAGGCCCGAGCGACCGCATCGCCCCGCCACAGCCACCGACTCGACGCGAAGGGGTCGATACCGACCGCGCTTAGCCGATAATGGAGACTGATCGGCCGCATCAGCAGCCACCAGCCTAATTCCCAGGTACCTGGCAGTTGTGCCAGGCGCTTGTCCACCGACCACAGTCCCGGATACGACACGGCATCTGGCGCCGGGTCCTGCCCTAGACGAGACGTGCCCCCCATCAATCCTTCCGATTCAGCCATTCGCTCAGCACCCGCGCAAAGGGTTGATGGTCGTCGGTGAGCAGCCCGCGTCGGCACAGGGTGTCATCGCCGTTGTCCGCGTCGGTCGCCGTCCCCCCGGCGGCGGCGCGGCGCAGCCCTTGTCGGTCGCGCTCGGCGAGCCCCGCCCACCAGAGCGCGAACTGCTGCGCCGCCTCGTCGCGAAACCGCGCGAGCGCCTGGGCGCGGGGGTCGATCCCATCAGGGTCCGCCCCGTCCGCGCGGGCGTCGAACAGCCGCCGCGCCAGCAGCGTAAGAAAGAACGGGTGCCGACCGGCCTGGTCCAAGAGCCAGGCCGGGTCGTCCGGCTCAAGCCCCGCAGCACCACGGGCGAGCAGGGCCGCCGCGGCGCCGGGCTCCAGCAGCCCGATCCGCACCGCCTCCAGCATGTTCGCGAAGGGCGAGACGCGCCCCAGGTCGGCGTAGACCTCGGGAAGCGTCCGGCGGGTGGCGAAGACCAGCGACAGGCGGCGCCCGGTCAGCAAGCCCCGCAGCCGTTCCAGAAAGCCCGGCTCGCAGTGTTCGAGAAGGCCCTCGGCCTCGTCGAGCAGCAGGAGCGGCGGCCGCCCGCCGCTCATCTGGCGCTGCGCACTGCACCAGTCGCCGAGCCGGTCCGCGGCGGCGTCGGGTGACTCGGGCGCCGCCGGCTCGCCGGCCGCACCCGTCGCGGTCCCGGTCGCCGCCGCCCGGGGGTCCGTCGGCACCGCGGCGACCACCGCATCGACCAAGGCCCGATGCCCCTGCCGCTCCCGCCCCTGACCGGACAGCAACCGCACCGCAAACCCGAGTTCCCGCGCCCGCTCGCCCCAGGTGTGCAGGAGCGAGGTCTTGCCGATCCGCCACTCCCCGAGCAGCGACACCCCGCGCCCGTCCCAGGCTGCCCGCTCCAGGTCGCGCAGGGCGCCGGTGCGCCCGACGAAGACCGGCGGCAGGGCGATGGCCCAGGGGTCGAAGAGGTGGGGCGGGGGTGCGGCGGCGGCGGCCGTCGGTTTGATTGGCAATGCGGGGGCCGGCGTGGCGGGCGGGGGTGGGTCGGCCGGGAACAGCCAGAGGTCGTCGGCCTGGACCCCGGGGAGGGCCAGGGTGTCGGCGATGCGCTTGACCGTATCCTTCTCCGGCTGCTGATCGCCGACGTGAATCCGGCCGAGATTGCGCCGATCAAGCGGCCGATCGCTAGGGGACGCATTGGCTAAGTCGTCCAAAGACCAGCCCTTGCGCGCCAGCAGGCGCTTGAAGAAGTCAAGATTGAATCGCGCCTTTTGGGTCATGGGCCTTCTTTAGGATCGACTACGGCGTGACGTTGGCGCGGGGGATGGTCCGCGCAGCGGACCCTACGGGGCTTTGCCTTGAGGCTGGCGCGGGGATGGTCCGGACGGCGGGGTCGGCGCAGCGGCGCCGTAGGGTCCGCTGCGCGGACCGGCGGACTCGCGGTGGTCACGAGTCTCGCAGTTGGCCGCCGTGGATCAGGCCACGACAGCGGGCCCGGACCGAATCCTGCCTGGCGCACCACCGGGGTCTGCCGGTCCGTTGCCCTGCCGCCGCCCTCGGGCTGCCCGGTGTGCGGCCCAACGCCCCCGCAATGCCCCGACCATGCCCCTCGCCGCATCATCTCGACCTTCCAAGAATTTTTATATACGCCATGATGTTGACGACGACCTGGGTTCAGACTGGAGATGAATCCAACCCCAACCGCCGAGGTCTGCCATGTTGTCGCTAACCGCTATTCTGATCGGCTACGAGATCCTTTGCCACGCCCTTCTGGCCCTATTGCACCTGCTCCACCTGCTGTGGCCGATGCCGGCCCTGTCGCACCGGGCGCGGGAGGCCGTCGTCGGCCTGCTGTACGCGGGGCTCGCCGTCGCCTTGGTGTTGCGGGTCTTCAACGTTGCGCACTGAGCGCCCGTCGGCCACCTTCCGGCTCCCAGACTCCAGCGCTCCAGCGTGGGAGCCAGGGCGGACGCTCCGCGTCCAGTTCCCGAGCGGGAGCAAACGGATAGGCTGGGCCGCACCGGGGTGCGGCGCTCCCAGTCGGTCGGCCTGAGGGCCGACCTACAAGCGTCGCTGGCCGGAACGATGATCAAGGCCGCATTCCCGGCGCGGCCCGTCGCGGCTGAAGCCGCTCCCACAGCGTCGCTGCGCGACCCTGCACCTTCATCAGCGTCCGTGCTTCCTGCGGAGATCGGCCATCGCGTCGTCCGAGTCCACCGCCTCCAATTCGCCGCGGCGATGGGCCTCCAGGCGGTCAAGAGACTCGCTGGCCCAGGCGGCCTCCCAGGCGGAGTCGGGCGGGGTTACCAGATCATGAAGCGCCGAGAGCAAGGTGGCCTGCTCCTCTGGCGGCAGTTGGCGTGCCCGGTCTACCAAGTCTTGAATGCGGGTGTTCATGCGAGCCCTCTGGAACGTATTGATTAAAGAGAACAATCGTGAGTAGGCCTCACTGCCCCTGCCGGACCATCCGCAGCGCCGCCAGATCAAGGATCGATCGGGCCGCCTCCACCGCCTCGCGGGCCTCCGGCAGGGACGGCTCCTGGACATTGCCTGGATAGCGGAATGCGGTCCCGTAAGGGGTGAGCGTGGCCGCGGCATCGGCCAGTCGACCGAACGACGGATGAAGCCCAGTGCATTCGTCCAGCAGGAGGATCAAATCATGCACCCGGCGCAGCGGTTGGCCGCGCCCGGCCAGGTAGCCCTTGAGCGCCTTCTCGGCGGCCTGCTGACAGTGATACACCGCCGTATCGAGGTAAGGCGGTTCACCGTCCAGCAATCGAATGGCGGACGCCAGATCCCGGCGCGCCTTCTCCATCCACTGTGCCGATAACAACGCGGCGGGATCAGCCCCCCGGTCAGCCATAGAGCGGCACCCCGCGCTGCAATACCTCATAGTCGAGGCTGGAGAGGGCGCGCGCGTTGCGCGCCGACTCCGAGCGCGTGCGCACCACCAGGTCAACCGGTACCTTCAGGCCGCGTAGCGCCAGGTGCCCGCGCCGGGCGATCCGGTGGGCGGGTTCCGCATCGTCGGCAACGATCAGGTACAGGTCCAGGTCGCTGTCCGCATCGGGCGAGCCCCAGGCGTAGGAGCCAAACAGCAGCACCCGTTCCGGCGCCAGGGCGGCGACCAGCCGACCCGTCACTTCGCGGATCATCGCGGCTTCAATAGGTACGCGCGCGGTGCGGGAGTCGCGTCCCGCGGGGGTCGGTTCGGCGAGCGGCGGCATGCTCAGAGCAGCTTGACCAGGGCCGCAATCAACGCCGCCTGGGCCATCAGGAGGCCGGCCACCCATTTGATGAGGTCGCCCTTGGCGGCCTCCAGGCGGGCGTCGAGGTAATCGCGCGTCACCAATTCCTCACTGGTGGCCTCGCGGAAGGCGTCGGCGATGGCCTCGGCCTGGGGCGTCGGCAGCCCGGCCGCCTCCAGCTTCTTGGCGAATTTCAGCGTGTCGAATGTAACCGCGGTCATCGGTATGCCTCCGTTGAGTTTTTGCCACGGCGGGGAGACCGCCCAACATGGACCTGCGACGGGTCGAGCGGGGCGCGTGGGCGTTGCGACGGCGCCGCCCCGCAGGGTCGAGGCCGCCATTCTACCGATAGCCCGTCTGCACTGCGCCGCGTCGGCCCGGGGACAGCGGTCGGCCTGAAATCCACAGATAAACACCGATGACAATCTGCCGACACTGGACATCCGCTCCGGGCGGTGGCAGCCTTACCGTGAAGGTCCGGCGGGGGCCCGGTGGGAGCGGCTTCAGCCGCGACGAGTCCGTGGTAACCTGCAACCTTGCGGCAGCTTGCGAGGCCTCGTCGCGGCTGAAGCCGCTCCCCACGACGGCCGAGTGTTGAAGCGAATCTCCTATGATCGATTGCACGGCCTTCGCCGGACTGGACCAGGATCTGCGCACGGCCCTGCTGGCCCAAATCCGCGACCTTTGGACTCACGGTTCGACCGCCATCGAGGGTAACACCCTGACCCTGGGCGAGACCAAGTTCGTCATCGAAGAGGGTCTCACGGTCTCCGGCAAGCCGCTGAAAGACCACCAGGAGGTGATCGGCCACGCCCGCGCCATCGAACTGATCTACCACTGGCTGGACGCCGAGGTCACCTGCTCGCACCTGTTCGACCTGCACCGGGCGGTACAGACCGAGGTGACCCTGGATATCTTCAAACCCTTCGGCGCCTGGAAGCTGGAGCCCAACGGGACCTATGCGGTCACCGCGGACGCCCGCCAGGTGTTCGTCGAGTATGCCGACCCGCGGGACGTCCCGACCCTGATGGACGAGTGGCTCGCGGAGCTGAACCGGTTGTCGCGCGACTGCCGCGGTGAGGTACAGGCTATCGATGCCTATGCACGCCTGCACCTGGGGTTCGTCCACATACACCCCTTTTGGGACGGCAACGGACGGATGGCCCGGCTGCTCGCCAATCTGCCGGTGCTGCGCGCCGGTCTCCTGCCGGTGGTGATCGAGGTGCGTGATCGCCGCCGCTACATCGACACCCTGGCCGCCTATCAGATCGCCGCCGGGCGCCTCGGTCCCCACACCGGCGTCTGGCCAAGGCCGGACCTGGAGGGGCCCTTTCGCGCCCTGTGTCAGGACGCCTACGGCGCCACCCGGGCGCTGATCTGCCAGGCCCGCGCCCAGCAGGCGGGCAGGGCGCGGTGATGGCGCGGGTTCCCGACGCCCAAGCGATTTCAAGCGGTCCAGTCCGGCACCAAACTTCGATCGTTCCACCGGTTCCCGCGTAGAATCGCGCGACACCCAAAGCTCCCGCACAGGTATCGATGCAAGCCCTCAGCAACCCAGGATCGGCTCAGGTCACGGTCGACGAACGCGTCGAGGAAACCCTGCACGCGCTGCGCAGCCACTACTTCGCCGACCAGCGCCCGTGGGTTGTGGCCTATTCTGGCGGCAAAGACTCAACCCTGGTCTTGCAGTTGGTTTACCAGTTAGTCCTCGATCTCGGGTCGACCGGACACAAACCGATATTCGTCGTCGCCTCCGACACGCGCGTCGAGGCGCCGAACGTCGAGGAATATCTGGCGGACCGTCTCTCGCGGGTCGCCGGCCACGCCCGCGCCAACGGTCTTCCCGTCCATGTGCATCGGGTGCAACCGACCCCCGAGCAGAGCTTCTGGGGCAACCTGATCGGAAAGGGCTACCCTTCGCCGACGCGCTGGTTTCGCTGGTGCACGACCAAGATGAAGATCAAGCCGTCACGGGCCGTGATCGACGGGATCGTGCGCGAGCACGGCGGGGTTGTCCTGCTCTTGGGCACCCGTGTGGACGAGAGTGCCAGCCGCGCACAGCGGATGGAGGGTCGCGCCACGAACAGCCGCGGGCTGAATCCGCATGGTGAGATTCCTGACGCCCTGGTGATGACGCCCATCGCGGACTGGTCCACGGATCAGGTGTGGGAGTATCTTTTCACCCACAATCCACCGCCTTGGGGCGGTACCCACGATTTCATGCTCGACCTCTACCGGCAGGCGAGCGGCGGCGAGTGTCCAGTGGTCCTGGACCTCAACACGCCTTCCTGCGGGGGGAGCCGTTTCGGATGCTGGACCTGCACTGTGGTCAAGGAGGACAAGTCCATGCGTGGATTCATCGATTCGGGTGCGGCATGGATGCAACCCCTCAACGAATTCCGTAATTGGCTCAAAGCGATTCGCGAAGATAACAGCATGCGCGACCGCATCCGTCGCAACGAGTCAATTGGCCCCGGTCCTTTTAGTTCGGAGACCCGTAAGACCATACTCCGTCGACTCTTGGAACTGGAGCAGACCGTTAAGCGCCGGCTGATTGAGGATGCTGAGATCGCTTACATTCAACAACAGTGGACCGAGAAGTTCGACGTTACCAACAGCGCATTGGCTATCGCCAAAGAGTATGGAAGGGAGGTCGGAACTTTGAATATCCTGTCGGAAGACCTATCCAAAGACCTCGCCCTGATCGAAGAGTTAGCCCCCAGATTTGAGGTCCAAAGCATTTGGGCCACGGATCTTTACAGCCTCGTTACCGAGCGGTATCCGTCCCTGGACAGCGCGAGCAGTCGTCAGCAGCTTCTGGAAGAGGTGATCAAGGTTGTTGAGAACGCCGTTCGGCAGGCCGACAGAACGGAGCCTGTCGCATGATTTTTGAGAGCATCCGACTTACGAATCTGTTTTCCTATTACGGCTCGCAGGAGATTGACGTCAGCGGACCGGAGCCGGGACGCAATGTTTGTCTGATTATTGGCCGCAACGGATTCGGGAAAACCAGCTTCCTGAACAGCCTCAAGCTCTTGTTTACTGGCGTACGTTACGAACCGTTGCGCCGTGCGGTCCAGCGTACTCGTATGACTTCGCCAAAACAATATGTCGAGGGGGTCGGCAACGACTGGTGGGGCATCATGAACCGGCGCGCGCGTAAGGAAGGACGCACCGAATGCGCCATTCGGCTGGTTTGGAGTGAGGATGGCGGCCTAGTCACAGTGGAACGCGCGTGGCGCATCGACAACGGGATCTGGGACGGCGCGGAGTCGCTGACCGTCGCAACTGCGAACGAAAATTTCGCTGACGAAGAAGCTCAGGAATTCCTCGACCGTCGCCTACCTCAAGACTACGTCTATTTTTTTCTGTTTGATGGCGAGCAGATTCAGGAGTTAGCAGAGGCTAAGCGTGACGCGCAGCAACGTCAAATGGAGCGCCTGCTCGGAATTGGCGCGATCGACGCTGTTCGGGAAGCACTGAACGCAGCCATCGGTCGCTGGCGGCGTAACGACTTGGAGCCCCAGGCGCGGGCGGACCTGGAGCGCCTCGAGGGTGAAATGCGCGGCGTCGAAGCCGATCTCGACGCTTTAGGTCGCAACCAAGAAAACCTGGAACAGGAGATAGAAAGCGACACGGACGGATTGCGTCGTATCCGTCGTCGCATTGAGGGTCTGAGCGCCTTCGTCCATCGCCATGACGAGGCCCAGCTCAAAGAAGCCCAAGCGCGGATTCAAGCACAGAGGTCCGATGCGCTGGAGCGCCTTTCGGCTCAACTCCCGAGAGATATTGTGCTACTAACCAATCCGTCCCTGGTGACGCGGGCGGTGGATCGGCTAGATCGCGTGCTCGGCAGCGATGCGAACGCTCGTTCGCGAATTCTGGGCTCCCTGCTGGATGTCCTGCCAGCGCGTATTTTTGATCAACCAGAGTTTCCAAACCCGGATATCCGCGATAGTCAGCGGGCCTACTATCGATATAAACTCATGCGTGTCTTGGAGCAGGAGGCCGAAGCAACCGACGACACACTTGACCCTGCTTTTTCACCGAATCCGCAGGCAGCAGCCGCAGCGCGCGATCAACTCGCGCCGTATATTCAGGCGGATGCGTTGCGCTCCGCCAGGGCCGAGGAACTGCGTCGTCTTCAAGGGTTTGCCGCTGAGTTACGGCAGTTGGAAGCCGATTTATTAAATGTGGGTTCCCTCTCAGAAGAGGAGCGGGCACGCTATGATCGTTACGTGGCGGAGCGCGACCAGCTGGAACGGGATTTGGACGCCAAGAAAAAAAACCAAACAGTGCTTGAGGCGGAGGCTGTTAGCCTTAAGCGGCGGCTCGAGGATTCCCGAAAGCGCGCTGATCAAATCAGGACTCAGATCGGCCAGAATGACGTAACGGAGGATAAGATCGCCACCGCTCGCAATTTAGGCAGCCTGTTCGCCGCTTTCAAAGATGATCGCAAGCAGGGACGACGGGCGGAACTGGAAGCTGCCATCAACGAGCACTTCCGAATTCTGATGACGTCCCACCACCTGATCGACCGGATCGAGGTCGACGAGGACTTCGGATTGCGTTACCTTGATCGAGAGGGAAGCAACATCGGCATGGGAACCCTTGCGGCTGGCATGAAACAGCTGATGGCTACGGCCCTCCTTTGGGCCTTGAGTGATGTTTCCGGCAAACAGGTTCCAGTGGTCATCGACACGCCGTTAGCACGCATCGACCTCGCTCATCAAGAGGGTATCTTACGCCACTACTACCCTAATGCGGCGGCTCAGGTCATTGTTTTACCAACCGATTCTGAGCTAGACGCCCGTAAACTCAAGCTCATCGCCGGAAGCGTCTATCGTGCCTATCGTCTGATCAATCAGGACGGTGAGCACACGGTCCCCGAGCGGGTATCCGTGGCCGACTTGATCCGGGGGGGGTGAGCGATGGCCGATCTCTATACTGATATCCGTGACGAACAGACTATCGACGACGTACTTCTCCATGGGCTCGGCACGCCGCGCGCCCCTAAGCTCCGCGTTCTGCGCATCGCTTTGGCGCGATCACTGCAGATACCCACCCCACCGACGGAGGATTTGGACGGTAGCGCCCTTGGCGGCAGCGAGTACGTCCTGCAGCGGATCACCGGCGGGGGGCTCTCAGCGGATGATGAGGGTCGGCAGGACTACGACTTGGCAGTGCGGGCGCTGCTCAGCGTCTACCACGGTGAGGACATGTTTCAGGGGGAAGAGTCGGAGCGGCGTTACCGCCGTTACCTGCAACGTCATGTCCGACGCGGGCTGCAAGAGATCCGCACGACCTGGCGCCCGGGTCACGACTTTCACGGCTTTCTTTATCACGAGCTTTTTGTTGGTGCGGCACCCCGTCCCGTTCGTGCGGACTTGGGTCAAGAGATCCTCGCGGGCCTTCGCGAGATCGGGGTCTCGGCGCAGATTCGCGGTGTCGAGGACGGGCCGCGTATCAGCCGCTACCGGGTCTACCTGGACGACGTCAATCATTACGACCGCGTCAAGCGGGGCTTGGACAAGCTTGGTCTCCATCTCGGGCTGTCGACGCGCCAAGGGATACTCTTGCAAGAAGACGAAGATCGGAAGCGCGAGGCCCGGGTGCTGGCGCTCGACGTACCCCGCCCGCGTGACACATGGCATACGGTGCCCGGTGTCCGGCTGCGGGACTGGGCCACCCAGGCGACGGATGTCCCGACCCTCACGGTCTGGCCTGGCGTAGACGTATTGGGGGCGCCGGTGCACTTCGACTTGGCGGTGTCGCCGCACCTACTGGTGGGCGGAACTACCGGCAGCGGCAAGAGCGTGTGTCTGCACGCCCTGCTCCTATCCCTTCTCTGGCGGTTGGGACCACAAGATCTTCATCTTACCCTGATCGATCCGAAGCGGGTTGAGCTCGCCCACTACGCGGGCTTCCCGCACTTAATGGGGGGCAAACCCCTCGAGGATATCGGCGATATCCTGGAGGCACTGGATGGGCTGGTGGATGAGATGGAGCGGCGCACCCTTCTGTTGCGGCAGCACGGGGTCGCGAATTTGGCCGAAGGTCGCGAGCAGGGGCGGATCGACCTGCCCTATGTCGTCGTGGTGGTCGAAGAGATGGCGGACCTGCTGTTCCAGTCCCGCGAGGTCGAGTCGCCCCTAGTGCGCCTGACTCAGAAGGCGCGCGCCGCCGGTATTCATTTGGTGCTCGCCACCCAGCGCCCGGATGCCGAGACCTTCAGCGGTCTTCTGCGCAGCAACGTGCCGGGACGCATCGCACTCTCGGTTCGCACCGCGGCCGAGTCCAAGATCATCCTCGACGAAACCGGCGCGGAAAAACTGCTTGGGGCCGGCGACATGCTGCTGCGGCCCCAGGCCGGAATCGCCGCGCGCCGTGCCCATGGGGTAAGGGTCGGCAGCGACGATATCCGGCTTTGTCTGCAAAGCGTCCGTGGGAGAACCTGATGAGCGACCTGACCGTTTATGAGTTCCAACCCCTATGGTTGACCCTGGATCGGGTTGGGCCCTTTCAGGGAACGCCCTACGAGATCGACTTCACTGACGAGCAGGACCGCCCATGCAACATCTTCCTCTTGATGTCCGAAAATGGGCGGGGCAAGACCACGGTGTTGGATTGCATGGCCCTGTTGATGCGCCAGTTCGGGGAGTCGGATCCGCAGCGTTTCGGTCAGGAGGACCTGGACGAGGGATATGGGCGAGTTCAGTTGGATGTTCTGACCCGGATTTATTGGCAGGGCGCCGACCGCCGTATTGTTTTGTCCTTGTTGGCGGGCGCTATTGGCGAGGACACCTTCCTCAAGGTCTGGGACAACTCGGACCTGGACCTATATGGCGCGCAGCAGTGGCATAGAACTGGATTCAGACAGCGGGCCGCCGGGTGTTTGGTGGAGATTGACCTCCACGATGAACTGGTTCAGGACCTTCGCCACACCCTCATCGACTCTACCCGACTGGCACCCGAAGCCTATGCCAACTCGACCCTGAGTCTTCCCACGGCCCTGTTCTTTCCTGCCTACCGCGATATCCCGCCGGTCCTTGAGTACCAAGGGCGGCCAATCATTCAACCCGATCATTGGGGATACCGTTCCGCTCAGGAGTTCGCCGCCCATGGAACTCATTGGACCGCATCATTGGATAACCTCCTTGTCTGGCTGGCGTGGTTGAGTAACGGCAGTTTTGAAAGCGCGGTAAAGACAGTTAACGACACTGTGTTTGGAAAATCCCCGGATAAGTTCTTGGCACCCGACATCCGCAGGGTTCCGCCGGAGGCCATTGTGCATAGTGCCGGCAAGACCCATCGCCTGGACCGACTATCCAGCGGAGAAAAGAACCTGGTCCAGCTTTTTCTGCGGATTGGTGCCCACGGGACCCGCAACACCTGGGTCCTGGTGGACGAACTCGACGTCCACCTGCATGTGCGTTGGCAGCACAAGGCACTGAATCTGATGAAGGCCCAGGTACGCCAACAGCCGGGGACTACGGTCATTGCCGCAACGCACTCGGTCGAAATTCTTGAGGCTTTTCCGATGGATATCCGCGAGGAAGGTCTGATCAAGGGTGGTTGGATTATTGAAGAGGACTTGCGTTAAGCAGGTTGGGCGGGGGGGAATGAGTGGATTCAAGATGAAGCAGTCGGACCAATTGGTCCTAAAACAGCGCGGCGGGGCAGTGGTCTTTCTGGAGTCGGAAGAGGATTTCCAGATCGTCGCCAAGCGTTGGTTTTTTGACGAGGGCCAATATCTCTTGTTTCAGCCGGCCGACACCTGTGAACCAGGACCGGGTGGCGGTGGCTGCAAAGCTGTCATTGATCTGGTGAAGCAGGCTCGGGCCAACGGGATCAGTGCATTTGGCATTGTCGACCGCGACGTGCTGCTCAACGATCATAATTGGCTGCTCTGGTGGCAGGATCAGGATGCAGCATTTTCCTGCGCCCGTCCTTACGGAGATCATATTCGTGTGCTGCTACGTTGGGAGTTGGAAAATTATCTGCTCGACCCAGACGCCCTGGCTACCATAACCAATGATGCAAACATGACATCGACGCATACACCGCACTCGGCGACGGCCTCCTGTCTGGAGTGTGCCAGCGAATTGAAAGACAGAACCGCGGCAACGGTCTCGGCAATAGCAGCCAAATTGATTCCGCCAGCGGCGGGTTTCGGATGCGACAACCCGCACTTAAGAGGAGAAGACCTGACTGCTGCCTTGCATCGGTCGTTGACGAAGAAGGGGCTGACGAACGTGCCGGCGGCGATTGCAAGCGCGAGGCAACAGATTGATCACTTCGACGCCTAGACGGCCTCCGACCTTCATCGCTGGAATCGCCTGGTCCGTATGTTGGACGGCAAGGCGGCTCTCAAGTACATCAGCCACCGAACCGGAGTGAGGTTCGATGAAAGACGCGCCGATCTGGCTCGTCGAATGCGTGAACAGGGGACGGTTCCAGCCGAAATGCGCGGCTACATTGATGAGTTCAAGACTGCCGCCTAGCGAGCCAGGACGTTGTGAACACCGACACCGCGGCGCCGGCGCGCAAACTGACCGGCCGGACCGTGCCGTGCGACAGCTCTTTTCTTTGTGTCTTCGTGTCTCTGTGAGAAGATTTTTTTTCTAAGGTATGGGTAATGATAAGGCATGGTCGCTAGGTGGCTACCAATGGGTGCGATGATGGTTTTTGCGCTCGCGACAGAGGCGTATTGTCTTTGCGTCTTTGCGTCTTTGCGTGAGATTCTTCGTGATCGCAAAGCAATGGCAATCCGCTCGGCCCTCATCTGCGCCCTCCTGCTCGCGGCCGGCGCCGCCCGCCCGGCCGCGCTGGATCTGGGCTCCACCGGGGACCATGTCCGCGTGATCCTGGATACCTCCAAGTCGATGTGCGGCGCCGCCTGCGGCTGGCAGGACCCGCCGAACGATCCGGGCCGCCTCGCGGTCCTGTCGACGCTGCTGCTGCACGACCTGCTCAAACCCGATCCCAACAAGGCAGAGAATCCGGACAGCTTCGCGGTGATCCCGTTCGACCACGCGAAATGGACCGCCGAGCTGCCGCCGCCCGCCACGGTGACGCCACGGCGGGCCAAGGGGATGGCCGCGCGGGCGCAGTTCATTACCGCATTGAGCCCGGCGCAACTGCCCCTGGATGTCATGAATACCTATTATTCACCGAGCATCATCCAGGCCCTGGCGGACCTGCCCCCCTTGTCGGGCACGGACAGCGCGGCGATGACCAGGACCATCGTCCTCATTACCGACGGGCTCTCGGTCAATCCGCAGGCCGACCAGGCCTATATCGAGACGCAACTGCTGCCCGCGCTCGCGGCCAAACAGACGCGCCTCTATGCGATCCTGTTCGGTCCGGATGCCACGAGCCGCGGTGAGGCATTCTTTGCCGGCATCAAGGCGGCCGACGCGGCCAATGTGCGCTCGGGCAAGTATGCGCAGCACGTCTTTCCCGACTTCTTCATCGTGCGCACCGGCGAGGAATTGCCCGCGACCATGATCCGGCTGTTCTCGCAGGGCTTCGGGTATCTGCACCTGCCCGATGACCGCAAGGACCGGGTCGGTACCGGCGCGGTCGGACTCGATCTGCACCGCGGCGTGGGCCCGACGGAGGCGGCGATCGTGGCCCTGCGGCTGGACCCGGGGCGGCGCTCCACCCCCCCGGCGCCCAAGCTGACCCTGTCCCCGCCCGCCGGCGGCAGTGTCAATCTCCAACACCTGCTGGAGGCGCGCGAGCCGGGCGGGAGCTATGCGCTGCGCTGGGAACTGAAACCCTCGCCCGGCGACTATTCACTGCGCATCGACCAGGGCAGCGACGAGTCGGTCTTCGTCCTGCGCCCGACCAACCTCACGGTCGCCCTGCGTGAGCATCAGGAGCCGCCCGGCGGGGGTGTGCGGCAGGACGCCGTGCCGTCCTGTTTCGCCCCGGGATCACTCGTGACCATGGCGGATCGGCCCTGTCGGCTCGATTTTCTCGTGGCCTCGGCCGCCGGCACGGCCGGCATACCGCCCAAGTTGACGCTGCGCTATTGGATCAAACAGCCGCGGCCGGGCGCGGCCGGCTATTGGAATATCAATGATGCCGATGGCGCCGGTATTGCCGATACGCACAATTGGGAGGACCTGGCCGCGGGCGGGCGGCGCTATTACTCGCAAACGCAGTTCACCAAGAACCAGTTGCCCGATGCCGTGGATACCCCCTATCAGGCGCATGTAACGGTGAAGGTCGATCTGGAGAACCGGACCGTCGCGGTGCGCGGCGCCGACGATCCATTCGTGGCCCTGGTCTATCCGCGGCTCGGCCTGTCGCCGCAGCCGCCGGCCGTCAAGATCATGAATCCCACCAGCGGGGCACTGGGGCGCCGCCAGGAGGCCTGCACCGCCTTCACCCTGACCGAGGACTTCGGGACCCGGCTGGAGAGTGCGCAGGGGAGCCAGGGCGGCGCGGGCGTCAATGTCAGGGCCTTCCTGATCGCCGATCGCCAGGCGCTCGCCGGACCTTTGCGCGACGCCCGCTTCCGCCTCGACGGCGAGAGCATCGGGTTCCCGTCGGACCCGTCGCAACCCGCCTCTCAACCGGGACCTGAGTGGTCCAAGGGCAAGCAGCGGCGGCTTGACGAGTTGGTGCAGCGCGACGGGGCCGGCGGCCGGCATGAGCTCTGCGTGACCCTGGGGCCCTACGCGGACGGGGACCCGCTCGCACCGCCGGCCCTGCGGGTGAAGTTCATCCTCGATCACCCGCCCTACGACCACTTCGACGTGGTCAAGTCCCTGCAGGCGGAGGTGCTGGTGGCCCGTGCCCCGGGGCTGCGCTGGTGGTCGCTGCTGCCCCTGGCCCTGTTGCTGCTGGGGCTGCCCCTGGCACTGCTGCTGCTGCGCGCCCGCACCGCCTTGCCGCGCGACCTGGGCTATGGCGTGGCGGGCAGCGCCCAGCCGCATCGCTTCACCGCCCGGGCCCTGCCGCCCGCCTCACCCCTGCGGCGGCTCTTCGCGCGCCGGGCGGAGCGCCAGGTGGTCGACAACCAGGGCGCCCTGCTGGGCTGGGTCCGGCCGCAAGGGGAAACCCTCTATGCCCTGCGGCCGGCGCGCGGTGTCACACTATGCGACCGTGACGGCCGCGAGATCGAGCCCACCCCTGCCGGCGTGTTGCTGCTCGAAGTCCACAAACCCTATCGCCTGAGCAGCGGCGAGGACCACCTATGGTTGCGGATGCAATTCCTATGAACCTCAACCCGAACGTCGGGTCCGCTGCGCGGGCCTGGATCATCGTTCCGGCCATCGCGGTGTGTCGGTCGGCCTTCAGGCCGACCTACTGGGAGCGCCGCACCCCAGTGCGGCCCGCCCTGTCCGCAGCACGCAACGCCGCGGTCGCTCGCGAGATCGCGCCGCACTGGGGTGCGGCGCTCCCAGTGGCCGGGATTATGATCGAGGCCGCTGCGCGGACCGCCGCCCGCGCATTCGTCAAGGCGCTCGCACCCCTGGCACAGGCCTTTCATCCCCTGCCGCCGACGTTGCTCTACCTGGCGATCCTGGTGTCGCTCCCCATTCAAGCCGCGCCCGAGCCCCAGTCCGCCCCCCTGGCACGCCCCCCGCGCCACGTCGCGGTGGTCCTGGACACCTCCACCTCGATGCGGGCCGCCGAGAACGACCAGCCGCGCCTCGCCATCCAGGCCATCAAGATCCTGGCCGACCTGCTCGGCCCCGCCGATGACCTGACGCTGGCCTGGATGCCGGACAGTCCGGAGTGCGTCCTGCAACCGGACCCGGGGCGGCGCCTGGACCGCGACGCCGGGGATCTCGCCGGCTTCAAACAGGCGGTGGATCAGCGGGCGCTCTATGGTGCACCGACCAATTTCATCGTGCCCTTGCTGACCGTCAAGGAGGCGCTGGACGGCGCCGCGGGGAAGGAGCGGCTGCTGATCGTCATCTCCGATGCCGGCCGCGACCTGTGCCGGGGGGACAGCAACCGGGTCCTGGGCGAACTGCGCGCCGCCGGGGTCCATACCGCGATCGTCGGCCTGGGCAACCGGGGGCGGCCGGTCCACAGCGAATACGACATCCACACCGCGGCGCAGAACCCCACCGAACTGCTGTCCGCCATCGGCGAGATCTACCAGCGCTTCCTGGGCGCCAAGGCCCCGGACTCCGGCCAACTGTCACCGGCCTCCACCCTGATCGAGACCAGGCTCGCCCCCTTCGTGGACGAGGCCTTCCTGCTGGTCGCGGCGCAGGGCCCGGTGGGCGGCATCGCGCCCGCCGCGGGCAACCCGGCCGCGGAGGCGCTCGAGCCCGACTACCGCGCCGGCGAGACGCGCGGCATCGACGACCTGACGCGCGGCTATCGCATCCTGCGTCTGCGCCGGCCGGCGGCCGGCACCTGGCGCTTCGAGGTTACCGGCCTGACGGGGGAGGCCGGCTGGTACCTGATCCAGGACTTCTCGATCAGTCTGCGGGTCGTCACGCCCGCACAGGCGGCGCAGGGGGAGGACACCCTGGTGACGGCGCAACTGATCGACGACCGGACCGGGCAACGCATCGAGCGGCCCGGGGAGATCCCGGGACTCGCGGTGACGGCCCTGGTGGATGGCAAGGAGATCGCCTTTCGCGATGACGGCCAGGAGGGCGACCAGAGTGCCGACGACGGGCTCATGACCGCCCGGGTGCGCTTCATGGGGGCGGGGCCGGTGAGCTTCCCGGTGCGCCTGGCGAGCCGCTATCTCCAGGACGAGCAGCGCCAACAGATCCAGGTCGCGCCGGCCGCCTGGGTGCTCGAGGTACAGACCCCGACCCAGGCCTTCATCGGTGACACCATCGCGGTCGCCGTCCGGCTCAAGGCCCTGGGCGCACGCGCCGCGCTGCGTACGCCGGAGCGGGTGAGCGCCCGACTCCCCGACGGCCGCACCCTGGTGCTGCGCGACGACGGCCGCGAGGGCGATCGAACGGCCGGGGACGGCGTCTATGCCCGTGACTGGACGCCGGGGCAGATCGGGGTCCTGACGATCGAATACCGGGCCGAGGGGGGCACCGACTCCGCCGCCGCCCAGGGGCCGGTGGACGTCAAGGGCACCATCGCCTTCGGACCGCCCGGGGTGCTGGACTATGGGCGACTCACCGGCCGCTCCCAGGGCGAGGCGCCGCTCGCTCTGGGTTTCATCCAGGCCCGGGGCCGCTTCGATCTGAAGCTCACGAGCGACTTCGCGCGGTCCGGCGCCGTACTGGAAATCGACCTGGGTGAAGGCTTCAAGCAACTGGGCGGGCGGGCGCTGGTCCTGGGCTTCGACGGCAGCGGGCAGCAGCGCTATCCGGTGCGGCTGCGGGTCGCGACCTGTCCGGCGGCCTGCAGTCCGGACCAGGCCGGGTCCCTGGTGGTAGAGACACTGGACGGCCGCGGCCAGACGCTGCGGGCCGCGGTCCCGATCCGGGTGGAGATCATCCCGGACCACTGGCTGCGCTGCTGGTGGCCGGTCATCGCCGCCATCCTGCTGGCACTGCTGGGCGCCTTCATCCTCTACGGCATCCTGCGACCGGCGCGATTCCCGCGCCCGCTGGCCGTGATCCTCTCCCCGGAGGCCGACATGGAGGAGGGCTATCCATTCAACATCCGCTCCCAAAAGGGCGCACGCAGCGGCTTCTACCGCGACGCCCGCGTCCATATCACCAGCGACTTCCAGTTACGCCGCGCCGCCGGCGGCGCCCTGGCCCGGCTGCGCGCCGACCGGCTCGGGGTCTTCATCCAGGCCCTGCCGGGCAACACCGTGCTCTATCTGGATGCCGACCACCAATGGGAGCCGCTGAGCACCGAACAGGAAACCCGGGTCCGCTTCTCGACCCTTTACAAGAATGCCGCCGGGACCCTGTATTTCGAGTTCCGCAACCTCTGACCTGGCGCCTGGTAACCGGTGCCGACCCTGATCATCGTTCCGGCCGTTGCCCCAAGGTCCCACACCGGAGGTCGAGGCTTTAGCCGGACCCGGGTCGCGCTGACGCGCGGTCGACCGGCTAAAGCCTCGACCTCCTGTCCCCTGCGGCCGGAACGACGACCAAGGCCCCGGTGCCGGAGGGCGGCGACCTCGCACCGGGGTCAACCGCTAAGGCTCGACTTGCGGCGAGCGAGGCGACTCGACCGGAGGTCGACGCTTTAGCGGGCGGCGCCGCGTCCGGCTGAAGCCTCGACCTCCGGTCTGTGGTACGGGTACAAAGTTATCCGGAGCGCCGCAGGATGGGTAGAGCGCAGCGAAACCCATCGTTTGCGTGCGGCCGCGGGTGCGAATCGGCGACAATGCCGGCCTTGATCCCACCCGGAGCCCCCATGCAAACCACGCTTCCCGCTGCCCCCACCCCCGACGACGCCGCCCTGTGGCACGGCGGCCGACTCTACCTGGCCGATCAGCGGCTGCTGCCCGACCGGGCCGAGTTTCTGGCCCTGGACGATGCCGCAGGGGTCGCCGAGGCGATCCGCGCCATGGTGGTGCGCGGGGCCCCGGCCATCGGTGTCGCCGCCGCCTATGGGGTGGTCCTGGCCGCGCGGACGGCCTTCCGGGGGGCCGGCCCGGGCTGGCAGGGCGCGATCACCCCCGACCTCGAACTGCTCGCCCAGGCGCGGCCGACCGCCGTCAATCTGGCCTGGGCGGTGCGGCGGATGGCCGCGCTCATCGCGCGTCTGGACGGCGCTGACCCGGAACCGGCCCTGCTGGCAGAGGCCCTGTCGATCCACGCGGAAGATCGGGCCGCCAACCGCCGCATGGGCGACCTGGGGGCCGGATTGATCACCGGACCAACCGCTGTCATCACCCATTGCAACGCCGGGGCCATCGCGACCGGCGGCTACGGGACCGCCCTGGGGGTGATCCGCAGTGCCTATGCCGCCGGGAAGGTCCGCCGCGTCTACGCCGACGAGACCCGCCCCTGGATGCAGGGCGCGCGCCTCACCGCCTGGGAGCTGATGGATTCAGGGATTCCCGTGACCCTGCAGGCGGACGGGGCCGCGGCCAGCCTGATGGCGGGCGGCGGGGTCGGGTGGGTGATCGTCGGCTCGGACCGCATCGCCGCCAATGGGGACGTCGCCAACAAGATCGGCACCTATGGGCTCGCGATCCTGGCCCGCTACCACGGGGTCAAGGTGATGGTCGCGGCACCCACCTCGACGGTGGACATGGACCTGAGCTGCGGTGGCGACATCCCCATCGAGGAGCGCGATCCGGAGGAACTGCTGTCCTGCGGCGGCCGGCGCCTGGCCCCGGCCGGCTGTGCCGCCCGTAACCCGGTGTTCGACGTGACCCCCGCCGCCCTGGTGGACGCCATCGTCACCGAGCGGGGGGTGGTCCTGGCGCCGACGCTGGAGAAGATGCGGGCGCTGATGGGGTGAGTGTGGGTTGGGGCGGCGGCTGATCCGACGCCTCCCGCTTCAGGGCGCAAGCGACTGGAACAGCGCCCACGCCTCGTTCTGCTCGGGGAAGGATCGCTGCAGGAGCGGGCGCAGCGTGCCCCGCGCCGCGCCCCGGTCCCCGGCGGCGGCCTGGGCCGAGGCGTAGTGGAAGGCCATGCTCGCATCGTCCGGCAGGGCCGCGCTTGCCTTACCGAGCAGTTCCAGTGCCCGTGCGCGCTCGCCCTTGGCGAGCAGCAAGACCCCCAGGGTGTCGGTGGCCGCCGCATCCTGCGGGTCCAGGGCGTGCGCCTGCTCCGCATAGCGCAGGGCCGTCGCCGGGTCGCTCCGGCGCAGCAGCCAGGCCAGATTGTTGAGCGCCGCGCGGTGCTGCGGCTGCCTGGCGAGGACCTCGACGTAGACCTGGCGCTCCTCGTCCGGGCGTGACGCTTGCCGGTAGAGCTGCGCCAGCATCATCATGGACTCGACCTCGTCCGGGTGTGCGACCAACCATTCCCGGATGATGCGCGTCGCCTCCGGCAGGTTCCCCACCTTCTCTTCGGCCAGCACGAGGGCACGGTAGGCGGCCTGGTTGGTCGGGAAGTCCCGATGCAGGTCCACCAGGCGCCGCCGTTCGGCCTCCGGATCGCCGCCGACACCCAGGGTCTGCGCCGCGGCCACGGCGAGCTCCACGTTGTCCGGCGCCACCGCCTGGAGCCTGGCCACGAGGGTCGCTTTGGTGGTTGGGTCCGAGACGGCCGCCAGGGCCAGCAGGGCGGTCGCCAAGGCCTGCGGACGCCCCGGCTCGAGCTCCAGGCCCCGCGCCGCATGTTCCACCAGGGTGCCGGTGTCCTTCGCCGCCAGTGCCGCCTGCGCCAACAGCAGGTGCGCCCCCGCGGACTGGGGTTGCGCGGCGACCAGGTCCCGGAGCGTCGCCACGGCGGTATGGGCCTGCCCGGAGGCCAGCTCCGCCTGGCCGCGGATCAAGAGCAGGTTGGGGTCCGCGTTGCCCCCCGGCGGGGCCTCCTGCAACAGGTGGAGCGCCGCACCGGGGTCTTTGGTGAGGATCAGGAGCCGCGCCAGTGCCGCGCGCAGCGCCGCATTGGCCGGGGCGGCGGCCAGCCCCGCCCGCAGGCGCTCAAGCGCCGCCGCGCTCGCGCCGGCATCGGCCTCGAGTTGGGCCAGGAGCAGCAGCGCCTGGGTATTGCCGGGCTCGGCCGCGAGCGCCTGCTCATAGAGCCGGCGCGCCCCCGCCGGATCGCCGCCCGCCGCGATCAACTGCCCGAGGTTCAGGGCGGCGCCCGGAAACCCGGGCTGCAACTCCAGTGCCTTGCGCCAGGCGGCCTGGGCCGCCTCCGGCTGCTTGGCCGCCAGGTGTGCCAGCCCCTGCGCCGCGGCGGCCCGCGGGTCCCGCGGGGCCAGGGCCACCGCCTCCTGCGCCTCGCGCAGCGCGGCCGCGGCCTGCCCATCGGCGAGATAGGCATTGATCAGGAGCAACCGGACCTCCAGCCGGTCGGGCGCGGCGGCCAGGGTTTGGCGCAGCGTCTCCTGCGCCGCCGCCGGCCCCTGCGCCTGTATCATCAGCGCGGCCAACCGTAGCACCGTCGGCACGTCCGTCCCGGCGAGCCGCGCGGCGATGCGCAATTGCTCGACGGCGGCGGCCCGCTGACCCAGCCCGATGAGGGCGCGGGCCTGCAGTTCGAGCACCTCGCGGTCCTGCTGCCCGGCCCCCGCCCAGGGCGCCAACAGGTCCGCCGCCGTCTGGTACCCGCCCCGCGCGAGTCGGGCCGCGGCCAGGACCTTGATCGCCATCAGGGCCTGCGGATCGGCCTTGAGATAGGCCTCCAGGTACTCCTCGGCCCGTTGGTACTCGCCAAGCTGGTAGGAGATGGCCCCCAGGCAGTACAGCGCCCGGCCCTGGGTGGGCTGGCGATGCAGATAGGTCTCCAGGAAGTCCTTGGCCTTGGGGTAGTCGCCGGCCTGGAAGGCGATCAGGCCCTCCAGATAGTCGAGCTCCGCACTCCCGGGCAACAGCTCGCGGGCAGCCGCGACGTCGGCCCGGGCGCCCTGCGGGTCGCCGCCGTCGAGCCGGGCCTCGGCACGCCGCAGATAGGCCTGCCAGCGGCCGGCGGAGGACTCGAGCGCGCGGGTGTACGCGGCCTGCGCCTCGGCATAGCGGTGTTGCCGGTATTCCAGGAAGCCCAAGGCCAGCCAGGCCGCGCCCGGGTCGCTGCCGGCAGTGCCGGCACTGCTCAGGAGCGGCCGTGCGGCAGCAAGATCGCCGCGCGCCGTCGCACGTCTGGCCTGGCCGATCAGGGCGCGGGTGTTGGCGGGGCTCGCCTCCAGGGCTTGGGTGTAGGCCTCATCGGCGGCCTGCTGCTCATCGCGCCCCAGGTAGGCGTCCCCGCGCAGGGCCAGCACCTCGGCCCGCAGTTCGGCCGGCTGGTCGTCGTCCGGGATCAGTTCGGCGATGACCCGATCGAACTTGCCTCCAGCCACCAGCGCCCGCCCGCGGACCTCCAGCAGCGCCAGCCGCGCCACCCCCTGCCGCAGCGCCCGGTCGGCCTCCTGCTCGGCCGCGGCAGGGTCGTTGCCGTCCAGATAGACCTGGGCAAGCAAGGCGCGCGCCTCGCCCAGGGACGGGTCCCGCTGGAGCAGGCCCTTGAGTGCCGTCGCGGCGGGAACCAGGCGCCCGGCCTGCCAATCCGCACGCGCCCGCTCGAGCGCCGCATCGGCGGCGGCAGCGGACCCGGCGGCGGCGAGGACCAGCACGGCCAGGGCCGCGGCCACGGCGGACCCGAACGCGCGCAGGATCGGGTTGTTACGCAGGACAGCCATGGGGTGACCTCGGCAATGGGTGTTGAAGTAGCGCCGCGGCCGCGCGCCGACCTGATCGCCCCGGGACGGTCGCAGTGGGCCCCCGGCACCGGTGCCTGCCCATCCTGGGCAGCGCAGTCGGTGAACGGCCCGCGTCCGGCTGCAACGCGGCCTCGGGACGATGGAAAATTACCCCGTGGCGACGCCACTGTAAAGCGCCGCGATAGGCCGAGGGACGCAAGCGGCTGCCCGCGGGAGCGCGCGCGCCCGCAACTGACCGCAGCCGCCGTGGATGTCCTGGCCGGCGGAATTGCGCAGCCGGGTGACGATACCGCGCCGCTGCAAGGCGCCGGCCAGGGCGGCGGCGCGCTCCCGGGCGGTGCGGGTGAAGGGGAGCCCGTCATTGCTGTTGTAGGGGATGAAGTTCATCATCGCGTATTTGCCGGCAAGCAGTTGCGCGAGGCCCTCCAACTCCGCATCGGTATCGTTGATACCGGCCAGTAGGGTCCACTGGTATTGGATCGGATAGCCGGTGGCGCGCGCGTAGCGCTCACCCAGTTCGACCAGTTCCGCGGGGGCGATGCGCGGCGCCCGGGGCAGCAACTGGGCGCGCAGTTGCGCCCGCGTGCTATGCAGGGAGATGGCCAGGGCCGGCTTGACCGGGCCCAGCGGCAGGCGCTCGAAGAGCCGACGGTCGCCGACGCTGGAGACGACCAGGTCCTTGTGCCCGATCGCGCCGCTGGTGCCGAGCAGTCCGATGGCCGCGAGCACGTTGGCGAGATTATGGGCCGGCTCGCCCATCCCCATGAACACCACCCGCTCGACCGGGCGCAGGCCACGGGCCAATACCACCTGGGCGACGATCTCGGCGCTGCCGAGTTGGCGCCGCAGGCCGGTGCGCCCGGTCATGCAGAAGACGCAGCCCACCGCGCAGCCGACCTGGGTGGAGACACAGAGCCCGCCTTGGGGCAACAGCACGCTCTCCACCGTCTGGCCGTCGGCCAGTTCGACCAACAGGCGCGCGGAGCCGTCCGCGCCGGGGTGTTCGGCGCGCAGCCGCGCCAGTGCGCCCAGTTCCGCGGTCAGGGCCGGCAGCAGTGCGCGCACCCGCAGGGGCAGGAAGTCCTCGGCCCGGCGGCGGCGCGTGTCCACGGACTGCACCCGCGCCCAGGCCTGCAGCACGCGCTGTTCGTGACAGGGCTTGGCGCCGTGGTCGCGCAGGCGTTGGCGGATCGCTTCGATCCGCGTGATCGTCAGTGTGGGCATAGTCTCAACCGATCATCCCGGAAAGCGCAGTTATCCCCAGATGAACACAGATTATTCATTGGCTTACGCTTGGTCGGGGGAGCGCCTTGCGGGTGAGTGCGACAATAGCGACAAGCGCATGACAATTCAAGAAACATCTGTGTTCATCTGTGGATTCCTGGATCATCCGGGAAAGACACCTCGTTTCGCAAACACACGCAAATTTCGGGTCACGGCGACGGCCGACTTGGTGTTTCTCCTGCCTGAACCCCATCTCCTGCGGCTCTGCGCCGGCCGGGTCCGCTACAATCGTGGCGCCCCAGGGCCGATCGTCCGGGCCGCAGAACCCGGTTTCCACATCGGTTACCGCATCCGTTCTGATCGCACCCCACAACCATCGCAGCGAGTCCATCCATGCTCCACCTCGACCTCCCCACCAGCGCCGAACTCCTCGACCTCGCCACCGCGCGCACGGACATCGCCGTGTCGATCTTTCTGCCGACGACGCCCATCAGTACCGAGACCGATGCCGATCGGATTGCGCTGAAAAACCTGGCCAAGGAGGCCATCGCGCAGTTGGAGGCCGCGGGTGCCGACAAGCGCCGGGTCGGCGCCCTGGCCGAGGAACTGGACGACCTGATCGACGACGGCGAATTCTGGCGCTATCAGGCCCATGGTCTGGCCATCTACGCCACCCCGGACAACCTGCGGACCTTCCGGGTGCCCAACGCCCTGGAGCCGCTGGTGGAGGTGTCCGACCGCTTTCATCTCAAGCCCCTGCTGCGCTCGATCACCTTCTGCAACGCCTGCTATGTGCTGGCGCTGGCCGAGGGCGGCGTGCGTCTGATCGAGGTCTCGGCGGACCTGCCGGCGGGCGAGGTGAAGGTGATCGGGATGCCGAAGGATGTCGCCTCCGCGGTCGGCAAGGCGAGCATCGCGGATCGCTCCCACAGCGGGCGGCTGGTCGGCAGCGAGGGGCAGAAGGTCCTGCTGCGGCAGTATGCCCGCCAGGTCGACAGCGCCCTGCGCGGTCTGCTCGCGGGCAGCGATATCCCGCTGGTGCTGGCCGCGGTGCAGGGCCTGGCCGCCATTTACCGCTCGGTCAATACCTATCCGCACCTGGCCGACCAGGGGATCACGGGCAGTCCGGAGGAACAGAGCGAGGCGGAACTGGCGAGGGCCGCGCGCTCGGTACTGGATGGTCTGTACCGCGATCAGATCGCCAAGTGGACCGCGCTCTTCAACCAACGCGCCAACGAGGGCCGCGCCGGTACCGACCTCGCCCAGGTGGCGCGGGCGGCCACCTTCGGCGCCGTCCAGAGCCTGCTGGTGGACATGGACCAGGTGATACCCGGCACGATCGACGAGACCGACGGCACCCTTACCCTGGCAGATGGCGCCGGCGCGAGCACCTATGGCGTAGTGGACGAGATCGCCCGCCGGGTGCTCCTGTCCGGCGGCCAGGTGCTGAGCGTGCGCCAGGGGGACATCCCCCGGGGCCAGCCGCTGGCCGCGATTCTGCGGTATGCCATCTGAAATGTCGGTATTGCGGAAAGGGCAGTTCGGCCGCACATAAACGCGGGTTCGCTAATAGGTTAAACCAGTCCATCGGGGACTGCTGTCAGCGTCGTGGTGGTGGTCGTTGTCGTTGTCGTAATCGAGATTATCGTATCCGATTACGACAACGACCACGACCACGACAACGATGGTACTCGTTGTCTAGAAGGACCCGAAGGCGAACCCCAGGCCGATGACCGCCAGCAGGGCGAGCAGGCTGCCGATTAACATGACGATGGCGACTGCGGGAGTCCTTGCCGTTGGCCGGTGACTGGGCTATCCTTAACCCCATGTCGCATCATGGTTGTTGCCCGCGCGACGAGCGCTCGACCATGGCCCTGTCGTCACCCGCAGCGGTGCCTCCCGGCCCCGCTGCGCCCACCCCGCCCGCCTGAGCGCACCGTGCCGTAGAGGTTAAGTAGATGAGTATACTAAAGAATATCGTTGATGGCCTGCATGGGTCCAAGATCGAGGGGCTGGCCCGGACCTTCACCCGCCTGGGGTGGAGCGGTTTTTGGCTCCAGTTGCTGCTGGGGTCGATTCCGGTCGTGCTGATGTTCTATGTCTTTGTCTTCTCTGGTAGTTTATCAGGCCCGCGCAACGGCCTGCCGATCGTCGAGTTCCTGAGCACGGCGAATCTGCTGGTGCTCCTGTTCACCATCGTCTGGTTTTATCGTTACGTCGGTCTCGGCAAGCGGATCAGCGACCCCCAGACGCGCCCGACCGAGTCGGCGGTCATCGCGACCGTCTGGACCGGTCTGGTCGCGAGCAGTCTGGGCATCCTGTTCGCTATGCTGGTCATGCTGTTGGACGTGGCGCAACTCCTGTTCTATTTCCTCGCCGCACCCCAGGCGGGTATCCCGACCCTGCAGACGACGGCCGTCGGCGGCACCTCCGCCAGTTGGGTCTCCGCGGTCGATCTGGTCAGCCTGATGGCCCTGCTGCTGACGCTCGCCGCCGAGGTGATCACCCTGGTGCTCGGTCTCTGGCTCATGTTCCGTACCTCGCAGTGTGCAGGCGAGTTCCCCGAGTCCGCGTAGCCGCGCAGAGTGAATGAGGCGGGCGCGCAGGTCTTGCAGAGGCGCGCGCCCGGTCATTTTTATGATTGATAAGAAGAATCTCACGCAAAGACGCAAAGGGGGAAGACTCTGTCAGATAGTTCGATCGAAATTCTTCTTTGCGTCTTTGCGTAAGACATCTTCAAGACCTCGCCACGGGCACCGGGATCGGTAACGGCGACGGCAGGCCTGGGCAATGGGGGAGGGCGGTGCAATGGGTTCCAAATTGATCAAACTATTGAAGGTCGCCGCCCTGCTGATCCTGGGCGGCGCCGTGACCTTCCTCGGCGTGCGGGCCTTCGAGTCCCAACGCGGTGCGCCGCTGGAGCCCTGGCATACCTTCGTTCCCCATGAATTGTCGGCCGATGAACTGGATAGCGCCGACTGGGGCCGGTATCTCGAGGTGGAAAAGGCCATCTTCGAGGAGATCCGCGAGCACGTCACGCGGCGCCTGGACGCCGATGAGCGAATCCCCGCCAATCGCTATTTCGAGGGCAGCCCGGTCTATCCCGGGCGCTTCGTCCAGGACTGGAATCGTTCCTATACCCTGGAGCCCGCCGCGCCCCCGGTCGGCGTCGTCGTCCTGCTCCATGGCCTGACCGATTCACCCTATAGCCTGCGCCATATCGCCCAACGCTATCAGGAGCGCGGCTTTGTGGCCATTGCACCGCGGTTGCCGGGTCACGGCAGCGTGCCCGCCGGGCTAGCAAAGGTCCATTGGGAGGACTGGACCGCCGCCACGCGCCTGGCGGTGCGCGAGGCGCGGCGGCGGGTCGGCCCGGATTTGCCCCTGCACCTCGTGGGATACTCCAACGGCGGGGCCCTCGCGATGAAATATGCCCTGGATGCCATCGACGACCCCGGGCTACCGCGCGCCGAGCGGATCATCCTGATCTCGCCCATGATCGGCGTCACGGATTTGGCGCGCTTCGCCGGGTTTGCCGGTCTGCCGGCCCTCTTTCCCCGCTTCGCCAAGGCCGCCTGGCTCTCGATTCTGCCGGAATTCAATCCGTTCAAGTACAACTCCTTCCCCGTCAACGCCGCGCGTCAATCCTCGCTCTTGACCCGCGCCCTGCAGCCGCGGCTGGCCCGCTTCGCGCGCGAGGACCGGCTGGGCACCCTGCCGCCCATCCTCACCTTCCAATCGCTCACCGATTTCACGGTCAGCACCCCGGCGATCGTCAATGCCCTCTATGCCCGGTTGCCGGCGAACGGCAGCGAACTGGTCCTCTTCGACCTCAATCGTCACACCGAATTCGGTCCCTTGCTGCGCCCCAGTACCGAGACCATGCTCGCCCGGCTGCTGCCGCAGCCCCCGCGCAACTATCGCACCACGGTCATCACCAACCGCGATGACCGCTCCGCGGACGTGGTGGAACGCACGATCGCGGCGGGGGCGACGACCGAGGTGGTGCGTCCGCTGGGATTAACCTACCCCAGCGATGTCTTTTCGCTCTCCCATGTGGCGCTGCCATTCCCCGTGACCGATTCGCTCTACGGGACGGAGCCTGACCGCTCCGAAGACTTCGGCGTTCACCTGGGGGCCATGGCGGTGCGCGGTGAGCGGGGCATCCTGATCGTCAGCCTGGACGCGTTGATCCGGATGTCGTCCAATCCGTTCTTTCCCTATCTATTGGACCGCATCACGGGGCAGATGGACGCCAGGTCCGATGAAGCATTACTGCCTGACGCTCACCGGTGACCTGCTGCCGGGCGCCGAGCGGACGGCCGCAGTTGCGGCGCTGGCCGCGGCACTCAAGCTGTCCGAGGCGCAGGCCGGGGCCTTCCTGAATGGCCGGCCACACCCATTGCGCGGCGAACTGTCACAAGAGCGGGCCCAGCAGGCGAGGGCGGGTCTGGAACGGATCGGGGTAGGCTGCCTGATCCGCGAAGTCGGGGAGGGGACGCTCGAGCCCGTATTGGCGGCCGATGCCTTTCGCCGTCCGAGTCGGCTCAGCCTCACCGCGGCGACGATGCGCTGTCCCAGTTGTAGCGCCGAGCAGCCGCCAGGCGAGGTCTGCCAGGATTGCGGAATCGTCTTCGCGAAGTTCGGCAGGCCTGCGACGCCCCGGCGTGCGCCCGCGGCCCGGCCGGAGGCGCGCCCATTCCCCTATGAAATAGTAGGCCAACTCCTGCTGCTGATCGTCCTATGGGCACTGGCGCTCGCCTTCTGGAGCCACTGGAAGAAGGACCAACTCCCGCCGCCCGATTTCTACGACACCGCCCGCCTGGATGAGCCGCTGCAGACCCCGACCGCGGCCAGACCCTTCCAGGTCGAGGCCGAGGGCATCGTCTACACCATCGAACCCCTCTACGACTACCAACTCGACGGGGTCGTCGTGAGCCTCCACGACAGCGACGTCTTCTGGGATATCTATCACTTCAAGGACTGGAAAGACTTCATCAACATCCGCGACCTGTGCGTGGTCTGGGGCGGCAACGTCACCACCGGGGCCTTCCGTGCCATGTCCTACCACAACACCACCTGGACCTGCTGGGTCGCGAGCCGCGGCACCGGGTCCGCGGCTGCCTTCGCCACGGATCAACTCTCCAACAACCACCTGCTGACGCAGGACCCACTGATCCGGCGGGCGCTCAAGTCCGCCGAGCTCGGCGACCAGGTGCGCTTGCACGGCAAACTGGCGCGCTACTCCCATGCCGACGGTTTCCAGCGCGGCTCCAGCACCAGCCGCACCGATCAGGGCAACGGCGCCTGCGAGACGGTTTACCTTGAGGCCTTCGAGATCACGCGCAAGGCCAACACCGGCTGGCGCCTGGTCTATCGCAGCAGTGTCACGACCGCGCTCGCGGCCTTGCTGATCCTGACGGTGTTGTTCTTCGGGTCAATGGCGCGCGGGGTGCAGGACTGAAGGCGAGTGGGTTTGTTTTTAGCTTGTTCTTGACTCGTCACTCAGGGGCAAAGATGCACACCCGATTGCGGCCGGAATTCTTCGCCTGATACATGGCCTGATCGGCGCGCCGCAAGAGTGAGTCGGCGTCGTCGATGTCGGACGGATACAGGCTCACGCCGATGCTGGCGGTGACG
>Ga0247840_10002031_pt1 | contig 37079 bp, 27 predicted proteins | sample LaCruzMarch2015__FD_192404 | JGI IMG/M metagenome (GOLD analysis project Ga0247840, IMG submission 192404) | Freshwater microbial communities from meromictic Lake La Cruz, Castile-La Mancha, Spain - LaCruzMarch2015_17m | ecosystem: Environmental > Aquatic > Freshwater > Lake | place: Spain...
CGGCCGAGAGCCAGAATTCGTTGATCGCCTCCCACATGGCGTTGGAGATGCGGTCGCGCACCACCCGGGCGTTCTCGCGCGCCAGGCGCAGGCTGTTGTAGAGCGAGCCGGGATTATCCTTGCCCTGGGTCAGCAGGTGGATGACGCGCTGCACCGTCACTCGTTTGTCCGGGTAGCGGATGGGGTAGATTTCATCAGCGCCGACGATGTTCAGCAGCGGCTGCCACTGCATCTCCTCGGTGGCGTCTTCGTCCGCCTCCAACATATAGACGACATTGATATCCAGGATGCGTGCAGTGCCGTCGACACGCTCCAGATTGCGTGTCATCCAATAGAGCGATTCGCCGATACGACTCAACATCCCCTGGGCTCCGGGAGGTATCTAAGAAAGACGTTCAGCCGCGAGCGAAAACAACTGGACGCACATCACAAGATGCGTTCAGTCGCCTCGACCGCGGCCTTCTTGATTGGAACCGCATCAATCGGCCAGCACCCAGGTGTCTTTGCTCCCGCCGCCTTGGGAGGAATTGACCACCAGTGAGCCCTTGGTGAGGGCCACCCGGGTCAGACCGCCGGGCACCACCTGAATGCCGTCGCCATAGATGATGAAGGGGCGGAGATCCAGATGACGGGACTCCAGTTCACCGTCCAGGTAGCAGATGTGGCGTGACAACTGGACGACCGGTTGGGCGATATAGTTGCGCGGATTATCAGCGATCTTCTTGGCGAACTCGGTCCGCTGGGACGCTGTCGACGAGGGCCCCATCAGCATGCCGTAACCGCCCGACTCGGCGACCGCCTTGATCACCATGCGCTCCATATTGTCGAGCACATAGGCGCGGTCCTGATGGTCGGTCATCTGGTAGGTCGGGACGTTCTGCAGGATCGGTGACTCGCCGAGATAGTAACGGATGATCTCCGGGACATAGGCGTAGACCGCCTTATCGTCGGCAATCCCGCTGCCGGGAGCGTTCACCAGGGCCACATTGCCGGCCCGCCAGGCATCGATGACACCGGCCACACCCAGGGCCGAATCGGAGCGGAACACCAGGGGGTCGAGGAAGTCGTCGTCGACCCGCCGGTAGATCACGTCGACCCGGCGCAGACCGTGGGTGGTCTTGAGGTAGACCTTGTCGTTCTTGCAGACCAGGTCGCGGCCCTCGGCCAGTTCGACACCCATTTCCTTCGCCAGGAAGGTGTGCTCGAAATAGGCTGAGTTGAAGATCCCCGGGGTCAGCAGGACGATTGTGGCATCATCGGGGCCGCGGGGTGCGAGGAAGCGCAGTGCCTGCAGCAGCAGGGCCGGGTAGTGTTCCACCCGCCGGACCTTATAGCGAGCGAAGAACTCGGGGAGGATGCGCCGCTCCACCATGCGGTTTTCGATCATGTAGGAGACGCCGGACGGCGTGCGCAGATTGTCCTCGAGGACCAGATAGCGCCCCTCCTCATCGCGAATCAGGTCGACCCCGCTGATATGGGTGTAGATGTCGTGTGGTGGGTCGATGTCCATGATCTCCCGGCGAAAGTCTTTGCCGCGGTAGATCAGTTCCGGAGGCACGACCCCGTCTTTCAGGATGCGCTGGCCGTGGTACAGGTCTTTGAGGAAGAGATTCAAGGCGCGGATGCGCTGCTTGAGCCCAGCCTCCAGCATGGTCCATTCAGCTGCCGTGATGATGCGCGGCAGGATGTCGAAGGGCCAGACCCGTTCGATGCCTTCGTCTTCGTTTGCGTAGACCGTGAAAGTCACGCCTTCGGTATGCAGCGCGAGATGTGCCTCGTGGGCCTTGGTCCCCAGCATCTGCTGCCCGGTGGTCTGGATGTGCTCCCACATGGGGAGGTAGTGGTCACGAGGGCGGAAGTTGTCGCCGTAGAACTCGTGATAGGCCATCGCGGGGCCGGCGCCGTTGGCCTGGGCTTGGACGGCGCCGCTGGATTGAAATTGCCTCAGCATGGTGCGAATGTCCGTGCGATCAATGATCTTAGCTGTATAAAGGCAAAAATCATGCCATGCAGTTATTCAATCGCCGACTCCTTGATGGTGCCGCGTAAGCCACGGTTAAACGGTCGAGTGCCCGGCTGTGCTCGCGGCGTCCGGCCCGGCGGATGCCCTGAGCGGAGGGCATCGTACGGCCGATCGGCGCCCCAGGATCGCGCGGTGCGACCGGTTGGGGGCTGAATTGGTGCGGGTTCAGGATGGAGCGGTGTCGATGCTGCTGTCCCGTTCCGGTTTGGTCTGATCGGGCGCGGCGACCCCGAGGTTCGCGTCGGCAGGCGTGCCAGGTGTCTGACCTGGGCCCGGCAGCGGCGCGGGATCGGCGGGATCCAGCGCAACAGGCCGGCTTGTTATCGTTTCTTGATAAACGAACAATCTGCTCAGTCCCCCGCGTCCATCAGGGTCTCGGCCCAAGCAGCCAAGGCCTCGATGAGTCGGCGTTTGGCTGGATCTGCGGCATGGGTTTGCGCGAGGACGGCGAGGCGTTCTTCGTATCGCTCCAGGTCGATACTGCCGCCGCCGGCCGGATCGGTGAGCCGGGTCAGGCGCCACGCGGCCCACTGCTCCCGCTCGTCCGGGGTCAGCGACAGCGGCCAGTTACGGGCGCGGTAGCGGAAGACCATTTCGGGCAGTCGTGGGTCATCGAAGCGAAGCCCGCCCCGTGCCAGTTCGTCAGGGGTGAGTCGACGCAGGTTCTCCAGTCGCCGCCGATCGGCATCGGTGAAGAAACCGCCGGTGTAAAGCATCAGGTCGGGGTCCGTATCGGCCGGATCCTGGGCGCCGCCGGATGCTCGCTGGTGCACCGCTTGCACGCGCTCGCGGATGGCCACCGCATGAGTCTTAATGATTTGTGTGCCGCGAGCCACCTGGTCCAGGTCGATGGACCAGCGCGCCGCCGCCTCAGCGCTCAGGGTCTTCATCGGCGCGAGGACCGGCGCGCGGTTCAGATGCACCGATTTCAGCGGGACCCGGGCCGTCCCCTGGGGGAGATCGGCCAGCGGGGTGAAGAGGCGCCGACGCAGTTCGTCCGCCGACAGATCGAGCAACAGCGTCGGGTCCGCGCGCAGATCGAAACAGATGATTTCGTTGGCGTTGGTGGGGTGGGCCGCGACCGCCAGGATCGGGGCGATACATCCCTGTGCGGCCGGAAAACGCGACGAGGCGTGCAGCAGGGGTTCGCCCTGATCGAGCAGCGCGCGCACCTGTTTTTTGTCGCGTAACGTCAGGGCGTAGTCGAAGAGCCGCGGCTGGGCCTGGCGCAGGAGTCTGGCCAGGGCGATCGTGGCCTGCACATCGGCAAGCGCGTCGTGGGCACCCTCGTGGGGAATGGCGTTCGCGCGGGCGAGGTCTTCGAGCCGGAAGGAGGCGGTGCCATCCTCGCGCAACGGCCAATGAATCCCCGCGGGTCTCAGCGCTTGAGCCAAACGCAGGGTGTCGATCAGGTCCCAGCGGGAGTTGCCGTTCTGCCACTCTCTGGCATAGGGGTCCAGCAGATTGCGGTACAGGAGGTTGCGTGTGACCTCGTCATCGAACCGCATGCTGTTGAAGCCGACGCCGCAGGTATTCGGGGCACCCAGTTCCGCGACGATGGCGGCGGCAAACTGGGCCTCGATCAGGCCTTTTTCGTCGGCGAACTGGGGCGTGATGCCGGTGATCAGACAGGCATCCGGCTGGGGCAGCAGATCAGCCGTCGGGCGGCAGTAGACGACCAGGGGCTCACCGATCGGACGCAACTGCGCATCGGTGCGCAGACCGGCGAACTGACACGGACGATCCCGGCGCGGATCGGTGCCCCAGGTTTCGTAGTCGTGCCAGTAGAAAGTGGTGGTCATGGCTCGGACGGTGCGGTGCCGGTGTGATGACCGGGTGCGTTATCGGGTTACGAAAAACGAGAAACCAACAACGACAAAGACCCGCCGGGTCCTATAGCCTTCGGACGTGATAACCGGACGTAGGGGCGGGTTTCAAACCCGCCCCTACACGAAGGTCTGTCTGGATATCAGGTGCGAACACTCTATCAAGACGCCGGGAGCCGCGGACGACGTGCCGGGCGCCGGTGTTACCGTCGTCGGTCCGGCGCAATCGTCCGTGTGACGCCGCTCGGCTAGACCTTTTCCTTGATGCGGGCAGCCTTGCCGGTGAGTCCGCGCAGGTAATAGAGCTTGGCGCGACGCACGTCGCCCCGGCGTTTGACCTGGATCTCGGCGACGGCCGGGCTGTAGGTCTGGAAGACGCGCTCGACACCCTCGCCGTGAGAGATCTTGCGAACCGTAAAGGCCGAGTTGAGGCCGCGGTTGCGCTTGGCGATCACGACACCCTCGAAGGCTTGAAGACGCTCGCGTTCGCCCTCCTTCACCTTGATCTGGACGACAACGGTATCGCCGGCTGCGAAGTCCGGGACTTCGCGGTTCATCTGCTCTTGATCGAGCTGTTGAATGATATTGCTCATGATTTCCTAAGCTCCTGTTCTCAGACTTGTTCTGACCCTTCTCCCGATCCCTGTGATCAGGCCTCGGGGTCTTCACGGGCCTGCATAAATTCATCGAGCAGCGCCTGATCCGCCGGGGTCAGACCACGCCGCTGCAACAAATCGGGTCGTCGCAGCCAGGTTCGACCGAGGGACTGGCGCCGCCGCCAGCGGGCGATCAGTGCGTGGTCACCGCCGATCAGCACGGTCGGGACCGCCGCGCCGTCGATCGTCTCCGGACGCGTGTAGTGCGGGTGGTCCAGGAGCCCATCGGAATGGGAATCCTGCTCCGCGGACTGGGCGTGGCCCAGCGCCCCCGGCAGCAGTCGGATCACCGCATCCATGACGACCATCGCAGCCAACTCACCGCCACTCAGAACGTAATCACCGATCGACCATTCCTCGTCGACATGACCCTGGATCAGTCGTTCGTCGATCCCCTCGTAACGACCCGCGACCAGTATCCATCCGCTCGCTCGTGCCACTTCACCCATCGCCGCCTGATCGAGCAGGCGCCCTTGGGGCGAGAGGTAGGCGACCCGGCTCTCCGGTGCCTGCCCCCGTGCGGCAACAATCGCATCGCGCAGGGGCTCCACCTTCATCACCATTCCCGGTCCGCCGCCGTAGGGGCGGTCATCGACCGTCCGGTGCACATCACGGGTGAAATCGCGCGGGTTCCACAGGTGCAACCGCGCAATCCCGCGGGTCATGGCGCGGCCGGTGACGCCTTGATCCAGCAAGATCCGGAATAAGTCCGGGAACAGCGTGATCACGTCGAAACGCATGGCGGCCAGTCGTTCGCTCAGTGCCGCCGCGACGTCGCGGTCTTCAAAAATCCGGATCCCAGTCGACCTGGATCAAGGGCCGGTCGAAGTCCACTGACCGGATCACCTCATTCCAGACGAAGGGCAGCAGGCGCTCGCGGTCTCCGATGACGACCAGGACATCATTCGATCCGGTCGAAAACAGGTGGCTCACGCGGCCGAGTTGGGTGCCGCTCAGTGTCTCGACCGGGAGTCCTTCCAAGTCGATCCAATAGAACTCATCCACGCTTGGCGGGGGTAGCCGGTCGCGGGTGACCGCAATTTCCCGATCCACCAGCAGTGCGGCTTGGTCCCGGTCGTTGCATCCTTCGATGCGGGCCACGACACCCTTGCCGTGCGCGCGACCTTCCAGCACGCGCAACGGTTGACTGGCCTCGCCGACCGTCCACGGGGAGTAGCGCAGGATGCCGTCCCGCGGCTCGGTCTCGGAAAAGACCTTGACCCAGCCCTGTACCCCGAAGACACCGGCGATGCGACCGAGCACAACCCGCCGCGTCGCTCGGGCATCCGTGTCGGCTGACATGGCGCTCAAACCCGTGGGGCGCGATGGACGAGCGACCTCCGGGTCGTTCTCAGGCTGCGGCAGCGGCAGCCGGGAGGGCCGCGGCTGCCTCACGTGCGGCCTGTTTCAGGATTTGCCGTACCCGATCGGTTGGCTGGGCGCCATTCTTGAGCCAGTGCTCCGCGCGGGCGCGGTCCACCCGCAATGGCACCTCGCCGCCCTTGGCGGTGGGGTTGTAGAAGCCGATACGCTCGATGTACCGCCCGTCACGCGGGGAGCGGATATCGGCAACGACGATCTGGTAGAAGGGGTGCTTCTTGGCACCGCCGCGAGTCAAACGGATCGTGACCATGTGCAGTCCTGGCTGAAAATCGAATCGCCCCTGCTCCGGGCTGCGGAGCGTCGGATGAGGGCACAGGAAATGCGCGGCACTTGGAGCGCCTCGCAGGAAACGAGCAAGTATACAGGAATCCGTTTGGAACGGAAGCTGGTAATTTTCGAAGACATTTGCCTTGGAGTTTTTCGCGGGCGCGGGCGGCGAGGCCCCTGGACGCCGGGTGACCCTGACGCGCGGTCGTGTCCTTCATACCGGCATGCGTTACGATTGGATTCAGTGCTTTGGAAGCGGGCCAGGTCGGGCTGCGCGCCGGTACCAGGTATTGCGCCAACCAAGCGTCCGGGAGATGATCTTGTACCAGGGAGGGGCGATCCAGATCGCTGCGCGCTTCAGCGTCTTGCTAGTCAAACCTGCGCGTCGGACGGCCGTTCGGGACCGGGGCCTTCGTTAGCGATTATGGAGGCGTAAGTCGCCCGCGCGCTCCGGCGGCGAAAGCGCGGATCCAAGCCGAAGAGCGCAGACCGACGAGACGCCGGAACTTGTCCCTGGATTAAGGTCGGAACAGCAATTGACTGTCTGTTCCCGAACCTTCCTGTCGGCAGGTGACCGGTCTGAGACCTTTTCCTGACTCACCGAAGAGGAGTGCGCTTGTGATCCACATCAACAGTCGTCAGACGTTCCAGCAGCTGCTTGCCGACCTTCCGGTGCAGCAACAACGGCAGGTCGGGGCACGCTTTGTCGGCAATGTGCTCGACTTGACGCAGGACCCGCGGTTCCGCAATTGCGTGACGCTCCTGGCGAGGTCGGGCCTGTCCGCGCAGGAGTTGGTCGATGGGTACCATTCGATCCATGCCGTCAATGTTGCCACCCATCCTCGCTCGGACTTGTCCGAGCTCAACTATGCACTTCAGGCGGAACACTTTGTCGCCGAGGCGTGCCTGATCTGCCTCTCGCCGGTGTATGAGGAAACGCGCAAGCATCATTTGGCCGAGAAGGCGGCGATGTATTGTCGTATGGCAAGAACCTGCGCTTCCATCAATCATGACGAGGAACGGCCGTGCTTATCCGCGGCTGAGAATCTGCTGGCGCAAGAGATCCAGGATCAGTATAAAATATTAAGTGGATTTTTGAATCAGCAATAAGGCGATGGTCGGTTCTTCGGCCTTGGTCATCATTTCGTACTTCGAACCCGTCTGGACCTCGGTCATCGGTCCGGCCGTAGGGTGGACAAGCGACAGCGCAGTCCACCGAATCCCGCGTCGTCCCTGGTGGACTGCGTTGCGCTTGTCCAGCCTTGTATGCCGCGTGGACGGAGCCAAGACCAAGGCCGGTTATTGACCTAAATCGCCTAATCACTCAACGCGACAGGTTTGCCGGATCGGCCCCCTGATCACCGACGCGTAGACGGTGGCGATTCAGCGTTGGTGAATGCGGTGATCGCCGCATCGTCCGCCGCAATGTCGGTCATAATGCGACCCACTTCGCCGCCGATCAGTCGTGCCATCAGACCCATGTTCATGGCTGCCAGATAGGTCCGGCCGTCTGACTTTTCGTAGACCGATATCGAACAGGGGGCCATGACCGAGACATATTTGGAGTCATCGTCGGCAAACATCCGTGAGGCAAATTGCGGTGAGCATAGTTTAATCACGGTGATGCGACCTGGGTCTGGTTGACCATGAGCCACTAAGGACGCTCGGAAATCGAAGGATTTTGGCGCCTCCCAGCCTCTCGCTGTTGCGTTGTTGACGACGGTAGCGACAGTTTTATCGAAGTCGTACGGGCTGCGATGTTCAAGAATCAGCATAGGCCCCAGGGAACACCCGCTCAGCAAGATCGTGAGGCCAACTGCGAACGTGCGTTCAGCGGATCGCGACAACATCTCTTAGCCCTCCTTAATCTTGGGTGATTTCTGCCACATCCGGTACCACCTCGCTCGTCCTTTCGCCCGCCTTCCGCGTCTCGTCGAAAGTCACATCGCCTTGCTATGTTATTGGCAGCGCCTCGTTAAGGCAGACGAAAATCATTCGCGATCTGGTACGTGATTTTCCAACAATCGGCTTGGTGCTTCTGATATCCATAATATTAGCCCATACTAATTTATCTGCAAGTGACATCCGACGATCGAAAACGAACACTTTTCGATGAGCGGTCACCCCGGCGTCAAGGTGATGTAAATCCGCGCGGCCATGGTTTCTGCGGTGATGAAACCTACGTTTGGTAGCATAGTCGTATCGCTTGCCTGCCATCTTGCTTATCGCACACAATCTACATAATAGCGCACATGCCCATTGACCTGCTCTTTGACCAGTCCGTGAATGTCGGTCTCGAAGCCCGGAAACTGATCATTGAACGCCCGGGCGAACTGGAGATAGCGCACGATGGTGGAGTTGAAACGCTCGCCGGGGATGAGCAACGGGATGCCGGGCGGATAGGGGGTGAGGAGGATGGCGGTGATCCGCCCCTCCAGATGGTCGATCTCGACCCGCTCGATCTCGCGGTGGGCCATGCGGGCGAAGGCATCCGCGGGGCGCATGGCGGGTGCCATCTCGGAGGTGTACATTTCGGTGGTGAGTCGCGGGATGTCGTATTCGCGATAGACGGCGTGGATCCGGTCGCACAAATCCTTCAGGCCGATCCGTTCATAGCGCGGCTGCTTGGCGACGAACTCCGGCAGGACGCGCCACAACGGGCGATTGTGGTCATAGTCGTCCTTGAACTGCTGCAGCTCGGTGACCATGGTATTCCAGCGGCCCTTGGTGATGCCGATGGTGAACATGATGAAGAAGGAATAGAGCCCGGTCTTTTCGACGATGATGCCGTGCTCGACCAGATAACGCGTGACGATTGCGGCGGGGATGCCCCAATCCGCCACGTCACCATCCACGTCGACCCCCGGGGTGATGACCGTCGCCTTGATGGGGTCGAGCATGTTGAAGCCGGGGGCCAGATCGCCGAAGCCGTGCCAACGCTCGCCGGCGCGCAGAATCCAGTCCTCGCGTTCGCCGATGCCCTCCTCGGCCAGTGCATCCGGCCCCCACACTTTGAACCACCAGGATTCTTCCAGTTCCAGGCCGACCTTGCGCATGGCGCGGCGGAAGTCGAGGGCCTCCAGGATGGACTCCTCGACCAGCGCGTGCCCGCCCGGCGGTTCCATCATGGCGGCGGCCACGTCGCACGAGGCGATGATGGCGTATTGGGGACTGGTGGACATGTGCATGAGGAAGGCCTCGTTGAACACGTCGCGGTCCAGTTTGCAGTGCGTGCTTTCCTGCACCAGGATTTGTGATGCCTGGGACAGCCCGGCCAGCAGCTTATGGGTGGACTGGGTCGAGAAGATCATGGAATCTACGCAGAGTGGGCGACCCTCACCGATGGCGTGATAGTCGGCGTAGAACTCATGGAATGGCGCGTGCGGCAGCCAGGCCTCGTCGAAATGCAGCGTGTCGATGCGGCCGTCCAACTGTTCCTTGATGGTCTCGACGTTGTAGAGCACCCCGTCGTAGGTGCTCTGCGTGATGGTGAGGATGCGCGGCCGGGCGCCGGTCTGAGCGAATGGGTTGGCGGCGATCTTGCGCTCGATGTTCTCCCAACTGAACTCCGCGAGCGGGATCGGCCCGATGATCCCGTAGTGGTTGCGGGTCGGCATCAGGAACACCGGGATGGCGCCGGTGATGGTAATGGCGTGGAGAATCGACTTGTGGCAATTGCGGTCCACCACGACCACATCGCCCGGTGCGACCGTGGAATGCCAGACGATCTTGTTGGAGGTGGAGGTCCCGTTGGTGACGAAGAACAGGTGATCGGCGTGGAAGATGCGCGCCGCGTTGCGCTCGGCTGCCGCCACCGGACCGGTGTGGTCGAGCAACTGGCCCAGTTCTTCCACCGCGTTGCAGACGTCGGCCCGCAGCAGGTTCTCGCCGAAGAACTGGTGGAACATCTGACCCACCGGGCTCTTGAGGAAGGCCACACCGCCGGAGTGTCCCGGGCAGTGCCAGGAGTAGGAGCTGTCCGCCGCGTAGTGGGTCAGTGCACGGAAGAACGGGGGAGCCAGTGAGTCCAGATAGTTGCGCGCCTCGCGTACGATGTAGCGGGCGACGAACTCGGGGGTGTCCTCGAACATGTGGATGAAGCCATGCAGTTCGCGCAGCACGTCGTTCGGGATGTGGCGGGAGGTGCGGGTCTCGCCATAGAGGAAGATCGGGATATCCGTGTTGCGAAAGCGGATTTCCTCCACGAAGGCGCGCAACTGCGCGACCGCTGCCGCCGCCTCCTCGGGTGACGAGAACTGCTCGTCGTCGATCGACAGGATAAAGGCCGACGCACGGGATTGTTGCTGGGCGAAGGAGGCCACGTCGCCGAAATTGGTGACGCCCAAGGCCTCGATGCCTTCCTCTTCGATCGCCTTGGCCAGCACCCGGACCCCGGTGCCGCTGGCGTTCTCGGAGCGGAAGTCCTCGTCGACGATCACTACGGGGAAACGGAAGTGCATGGGGGGAGTCTCCTGGTGCGGCGAGGAAAACGCGGAAGTATAGGGCCTTGTGCCGCCGCGCGCGTTAAGCTGTTGCGTCGGGCGAGCCGCGGCCGCACGTGCGCTGCGGGCTCGGGGCTTCCGTGATTTTCGGAACATCGGATACTATCCACTATCGGCTCGGATGTAGGTGCGGCTGAAGTCGCACCTACACTCACCGGCATTCAAATTGTCGGAAATCGCCTTAGATCTCTGCAAGGACTATACTTTTCCCTAGTGCCCGACTTGAGCCGCCAGTATGTCTTCTGCCCCGTTGCCCGCCACCCAGGAACGCGTCGATCGGCTTGAAGCCTCGATCGACCGTTTCGTTGCCAACGCGGATCTCCAGTTCAGCCGGCTGTATGAGTCGCAGTTGCGCACCCAGGCTCAGTTGCGGGAACTCAAGGACGAAATGCTGGAGTTCAAGAACGAGATGGGGCAGTTCAAGGAGGAGATGCTGGAGTTCAAGATCGAAATGGGGCAGTTCAAGGACGAGATGGCCGCGTTCAAGGACGAGATGGCGGAGTTCAAGGACGAGATGGCGGAGTTCAAGGACGAGATGGCGGAGTTCAAGGACGAGATGGCGGAGTTCAAGGACGAGATGGGCGGGTTCAAGGACGAGATGCAGTGTTTCAAGGCCGAATCCGTCGCCGAACGGCGCGAGATGAACCGCAAGTGGGGCGACCTCGCCAACAAACTCGGTTCCATGGTGGAGGATCTGGTCTATCCGAGCCTGCCGCGCGTCTTGCGCGAGACCCTGGGCCGCGAGTTCGACAGTATCCAGGCACGGGTGCGATTGCGTCTGCCCGACGGCCGGATCCGGGAATTCGATGCTTATGCCATCGCGTCCGATCTGGCCGCGGTGAACAGTACCAAGGCCACCCTGCGCAGTGCCGACGTGGATCACATGATCGATGAGATCGCCGCTTTCCGGGAATTCCTGCCCGAACGTGCCCGATTACCTGTGGTTGGCATTCTGGCCACCCTTGCCGTGAACGACAGTGTGCTCACGTACGCCGAGCGGCTCGGCTTTTTGGTTCTTGCCGTGGGCGATCAGGTCATGGAAGTCAAGAACCGGCCGGGGTTCGAACCGAAGCGCTGGTAAGTCCCTGTCACGCTCCTGGACCGATGCCGTTGCGCAGGCAAGTTTGGCCCGCCCCCGGTATCATCGCGGCGAGTTTACCGACGCAGGAATCGACGCATGGCCGGCAGCAGCTTACTCGCACTGATCGACGACATCGCCACCGTCCTGGACGACATCTCCGTGATGACCAAGATGGCGGCGAAGAAGACCGCCGGGGTCCTGGGGGACGACCTGGCGCTCAACGCCCAGCAGGTCGCGGGGGTGCGGGCGGAGCGGGAGATTCCGGTGGTCTGGGCGGTGGCCAAGGGGTCACTGGTCAACAAGATGATTCTGGTTCCGGCAGCGCTCGCCATCAGTGCGGTCGCCCCCTGGGCCATCCTCCCGCTGCTGATGCTCGGCGGGGCTTACCTGTGCTTCGAGGGGTTCGAGAAGCTGGCCCACCGGCTGCTGCATTCCAAGGCCGAAGATCAGGGCCACCATGACGCGCTCACGCAAGCCCTTGAGGACCCGGCGGTCGACCTGGTGAGTCTGGAGCGGGACAAGATCAAAGGCGCGGTGCGCACCGACTTCGTGCTTTCCGCCGAGATCATCGTGATCACCCTGGGGACCGTGGCCGCCGCGTCCTTCCAGAATCAGGTCGTGGTGCTGGTCGGCATCGCACTGATCATGACCGTCGGTGTTTACGGACTGGTGGCCGGGATCGTCAAGCTGGACGACGCCGGACTCTGGCTCAGTCGGGTATCGGGGGCCGGCGGCGGGGCGCGGCTGGTGCGGGGATTTGGTCGGGGCCTGCTGTCCGCCGCACCCAAGCTGATGAAGGTGCTGGCGGTCGTCGGCACCGCGGCCATGTTCCTGGTGGGCGGGGGCATCATCACCCACGGCATTCCGGCCGCTCATCACCTGATCGAGTGGGCCACCCATGCGGCGCACACGGTTCCGACCATCGGTGGCGTACTGGCGGCCCTCACGCCGCTGTTGATCAACGCCTTGGCCGGCGTGCTGACCGGGGCCGTCGTGCTCGTGTTGGTAACCGTCGGTCAGAAGGTTTGGTCGACGTTGCGGTCTTGGGGTTGAGCGTCTGCCGACAGCGACGCCGAGGACACGAATCGAGAATGAATTTAGTAGTGATACCGACAGGCAATGATGGTCAGGAGGGCTTCATCGACGGCGTAGACGAGCCGGTTGCTGTCATCGATGCGGCGGGACCAGAACCCGGAGAGATTTTCCCGCAGGAGCTCGGGTTTGCCGATCCCGGTGAAGGGCGTGCGCAGCGTGTCGGCGATCAGGGCGTTGAGGCGTTTGAGGGTCTTTCGGTCCTGAGTCTGCCAGTAAAGGTAGTCGGTCCAGGCCTCCCCGGTCCAGGCGAGCCGTCGGGTCGGCGCTACGGGCTTCTCCATCTCGCCGTTAGCCCTAACCTTCCACCAGGTCCCGCTCCTGCGTCTGCCCGGCGCGATACTCGGCGATCGACCGGGCGAGATGGGCGGCGTTGGCCGGCGACCGCAAGAGATGGACAGTCTCCATCAAGCTGTTGAAGCTGTCGAGCGACATGACAACCGCGTCCTGGGCATCACGACGGGTGATGACGGTGTAGTCCGCGTCGCGGGCGACGCGGTCCAAAACGTCCTTGAGGTTGTTGCGCGCATCGGTGAAATTGAGAGTCTGCATGGTTGTCACCTGTCTTCTTTACTGTACAAGTGTGAGGGTGCCGGGCCTTAAGGTAAAGCGCAGCCGCCTTAGGATGCGCACAATTTTTTGCCCGCGCTGGCCTGTCACCGAAGCTTGATTACCGGCCGTCGCCCGTGAGCCGTTGCTCCGCCTCACGGTACTTGGCGGCGGTGCGCTCGATGATCGCCGCGGGCAGGTCGGGGCCGGGGGCGGTCTTGTCCCAGTCCAGTGTTTCGAGATAATCGCGCACGAATTGTTTGTCGAAGCTCGGGGGGCTGATGCCCGGGCGGTATTCGTCGGCCGGCCAGAAGCGCGATGAGTCCGGGGTCAGGACCTCGTCGATCAGGTGCAGGCGGCCGGCGTCGTCAAGGCCGAATTCGAACTTGGTGTCGGCGATGATGATCCCCCGTTCCAGGGCATAGGCGGCGCATTCGCTGTAGATGCGCAGGCTGGCGTCCCGTACCTGGGCGGCGAGTTCTGCGCCAAGGAGGTCGACCGTGTGGGCGAAGTCCACGTTTTCGTCGTGGGTGCCGGCCTCGGCCTTGGTGGAGGGGGTAAAGATCGGTGTGGGCAGTTGGTCGGCCTGGATCAGACCGGGCGGCAGCGCGATGCCGCAGACGGCGCCGCTGGTCTGGTAGTCTTTCCAGCCGGAGCCGATCAGGTAACCGCGCACGATCGCCTCGACCGGCAACGGCTTGAGTCGGCGTACGAGCACGGCGCGCTCGCCGAGTTGGGCGCGTTCAGCCGGATCGGTGACGATCTCGGCGACGGGGATGCCGCTGAGATGGTTGGGGATCAGCGCCGCGGTCCGGGCGAACCAGAAGTTCGACACCCGGGTCAGGACCTCGCCCTTGCCGGGGATGGGCTGGGGCAGCACTACATCGAAGGCGGACAGCCGGTCGCTCGCCACCACCAGCAGGTGGTCATCGCCGACACCGTAGATATCCCGGACCTTGCCCCGTCCGATGAGAGGCAGGCTGCGGAGGTTGGATTCGAAGAGTGCGGTCATAGCTTGCTCCCGGGTCGCTTGGGCTGACAGTATATCGGCTGGCGGGCGGTCGCGGGTCGGCGTTCGGCAAGCAGCAAAGCGGCGAGGTGCCCGTCGGCAGGCGCGCGACCGCGCTGTTTTCCGCGCGCTTCGGGCCTGTTTAACGTTGCGATTGGCGGATCGGAATTCATGAAGGCGAGCCCTACACCCAACCCGCCGGAGCAGCCCAAAGCCCCGTTCCTGATCGCGTTTCGGGGCAGCTTCACCGCTGCTCTGCGCTGGCATCAGCTCGACGCCCTCTGGGCGCGCCTGCGCGAGCGTGCCGACGCGGGCTGGTTTTTGTACGCGGTCGGGGAACCGCCGCCAACCGAGCCTGCAGATGCCGCGCGGGTTCAGGTCTTCATCGCCGAACTCGACGCCCTGTTGCGCGCAGAGCATCAGGAGGACTACTGCGGGATCGTCTACGCGGATGACCCTCAGGCCCCGACGCTCGTGAAAATCTACGATCCCCATCACCTGGGAGTCGCCTGCGGTTCCAGCGCCAACCCGCCGTTGCCGGGTTGGGTCATGAGCTTGTTGCCGCCGGTGGACTTGCCCGCCGCGCGAGCGCCGGCCAACAACCGCCGTCGCTGGTGGCGTCGCCTGTTCTGAGGCGGGCGGGGCGCCCGCGCATTCAAGGGCTCTGTCCGGCGCACGGGTCAGTGGCGGCGCGGCTCATCGCGAGCGACGACGCGGCTGGGTCTCTGAACTATAGCCTTCGTACCTAATATCCAGACAGACCCTTGTGTAGGGGCGGGTTTGAAACCCGCCCCTACGTCCGGTTATCACGTCCGAACGCTATAAAAAAGAGTAGTCAGCGCTCAGCCGTCAAGGCTGAGTTCGCCGCAGTTTTCATCACCTACCAACGCCCCGTGACCGGCAGGTCTCCGCTCAAGCCGAAGGGCGCGCTGAGTGCATCCCCGGCACTCGCGTCGTTGCTCCCGTCCGCGTCCAGCGAGAACAATCGCTCGCTCGGGCGGTAGACGCCGACCTCGTCGCGGCCGTCGCCGTTCCAGTCGCCCGCCACCGGTAAGTCACCGGCCTGTCCAAAGGTCGCGGAGCGGTCGCCGCTGTCCCAGCTTCGGCTGCCGTTGGCGTCCAGGTGGAAGGTCTTGGTGCTGGGTCGCCACACGCCGATCTCGTCACGTTGGCTGCCGCTCCAGTCCCCGATCACCGGCAGATCGCCGACCAGGCCAAAGGCCCCGGTGGTGAGGTCCTTGGTGGTGGGGCTCAGGCTCCCGTCCAGGTCCAACGTGAATTGGCCGGTGCTCGGGCGGTAAACGCCGATCTCGTCCCGGCCGTCACCATTCCAGTCGCCGCTCACCGGCAGATCTCCGGCCAAACCGAAGGCCAGGCTGGTGCGGTCGCCGGTGTTCCAGGTGCCGTTGCCGTCGATGTCCAGATAGAAGCGGCGGGTGCCCGGTCGGTAAAAGCCGGCCTGGTCGCGACCATCGCCGCTCCAATCGCCGGCGATGGGCCGATCGGTGGCGAGGCCGAGCGGACCGGTAGTGATGTCGCCCGCGCTCTCGCTCAGGCTGCCGTCGCTGTCCAGGATGAACTGGCGGGTACTCGGGCGAAACACGCCGATGCGGGCAGGCGGAACAGCGCCGGCATCGAGCGGGTCGGGGTCGATGGCATCGGGGAAGCCGTCGCCATCGTCGTCCTGATCGGCGTTGTTGCCGGTACCGTCCTCGTCGGTGTCGAGCCACTCGGTCCGGTCGCGGGGGAAGGCGTCTTCGGCATTGGTAACGCCGTCGCCGTCGATATCCCCGTCACAGGCGTCGCCTTGGCGGTCGCCGTCCAGGTCGGCCTGGTCCAGGTTCATCAGGGTCGGGCAGTTGTCGGTGGCGTCGGGAATGCCGTCGCCGTCGGTATCGGCGAGCCAAGAGACCAAACGCAGCGCCCAGGGATCAGTCGCGGGCGGGTTGCGCGTGTTGTCGAAGACCAGCACCTGGCGCTGATTGGCTGGGAGCTTGAGGTGTTGGGTCGCACCCCAGGTCAGGTTGCCGCTCACCGGGCAGTACCCGAGTAGCGTGCCATTGCGCAGGATCCGGACCTCGGAGGTGGTATCGACGTCATAGCCGCGGTAGTCGAGCACGCTGGGGGTGGTCGCGGCGCCGATCAGGACGCTGATCCGGTCATCCAGGCGCTCGGCGGCGGGGATCGTGCTCAGGTTGCCGAGGGTGCCGTCGAGCGGGCGCAGCCCGTCCAGGCGCAGGCCCCAGTCCTCGGTGTCCGGCCCGCTGTTGCCGATCACCAGTTGATTGTCGCCGGCCGCCAACCAGGCGCCGGGCAGCAGGACTTGATAGCCCGGCGTCCAGGCGGCGTTGCCGCCCAGCGGCAGGTCCACCAGGGCGCTGCCGTTGAGCGTGATGCGGATCTCGTCCTCGGCGTCGCTGTCGTAGCCGCTCAGGCCCAGCAGGTAGCCGCCGGCGGACTGGGCCAGGTGCAATTGGATGCCGTTGGCGTGCGTGGTATCGCCGCCGACGAGCGTCTTGAGGTTACCGAAGGCGGCACCAACGGCATAGAGCCCGAGTTGGGTGACGCCCCAGGTCTCACCGGCCGTCTCCTGGCGAATCTCGACGCGGTTCAGGCCGCTGACCTGGCCGGCGGCCGGCAGCCACCACAGGTCGCGGGGGCCGAGTGTGGCGGCATTCGCCCGCGCCAGGGAGCCGAGTTGCCGGCCGTTGAGCCAGACGGAGACCTCAGTGGCCGTCTCGACGTCGTACCCTTGTGTATGCAGCACCCGGTCAGTGCCGTCGCCGGGAAAGGTGGCGGCGAGGATGGTTCGGTACGCCTGGTCGCCCCAGCCCCAGCCGTGCTCGGCGGACTCGAAGCCGTTGAGCCGCAGAGCGATGATCGTGCCCCGGTTGGTGGCGTCCAGGGGGGCGCTGTCCTGCGCATCCAGTACGCCGTCGTTGTCGTCGTCCGGGTCGGCGTTGTTGCCGATCCCGTCGCCGTCCGTATCCAGTGATTCGCCGGGGTCGAGCGGGAAGGCGTCCTGGGTGTCGGGCACGCCATCGCTATCGTCGTCCGGGTCGGTGGCGTCGGGGATCCCATCGCCGTCGGCATCGCCGGTCACCGTCTTGCCGATGCGGTTGCCGGCCTGGTCATAGGCATAGGCGACCGCGCGCCCGTCGGCATAGGCGACCTGCACCAGACGGTTCAGCTTATCGTATTGATAGCTGACCGTGCCGGCGCAAGGCATTCCCGGAAGCAGCAGGGAACAGAGCCCGGCGGCGGATATCCCGATCTTATTCATTGTCATTTGCGTCCTCTCGCACCCCGGTATCATGCCGCCATCAATGAGATTCTCGTTCCCACGCTCCAGCGTGGGAATGCAGTCTTCTCGTTCCCACGCTCCAGCGTGGGAATGCCGTCCGGCCGCTCCAGCGGCCCGTGGGATTACGCGACGCTGGAGCGTCGGGACTTGCTCCCACGCTGGAGCGTGGGAGCCAGATCAACCCCGGTATCATGCCGCCATCGATGGGATTCTCGTTCCCACGCTCCAGCGTGGGAATGCCGTCTGGCCGCTCCAGCGGCCCGTAGCGCTACGCGACGCTGGAGCGTCGGGACTTGCTCCCACGCTGGAGCGTGGGAGCCAGATTAGACCCCGGCGGCGGCGGATATCCCGATCTTATTCATTGTCATTTGCGTCCTCTCGCACCCCGGTATCATGCCGCCATCAATGGGATTCTCGTTCCCACGCTCCAGCGTGGGAATGCCGTCTGGCCGCTCCAGCGGCCCTGGGGTTACGCGACGCTGGAGCGTCGGGACTTGCTCCCACGCTGGAGCGTGGGAGCCAGATCAAAACCGCTGCCGCCGGTAGGTTACCACCGTAAATTTATCCCCCATTCTCGTTCCCACGCTCCAGCGTGGGAATGCCGTCTGGCCGCTCCAGCGGCCCTTGGGGCTACGCGACGCTGGAGCGTCGGGACTTGGCTCCCACGCTGGAGCGTGGGAGCCAGATCATCAACCATTATTCTGGCATTATCGCGCCTACCCCAGAAGTTAACGGTTCGTTACTTTGATGAGAACCCTCTTGCGTAACGTCGAGACACCCAAGCGACTGGAAGAGATTTATGGCCGCATTAGTATTGCTGTTCACATAAAGCGCGGCCTCCGAATAACTACCCGCTATTTCTTTGTACCACCTTAATTTGGTTTTAAAGTTTTTTGATTTCCGCAAATAGCTATCTATTTGCGAAGAAGAATATTTACCCTTCCCGCTAGGCAATTTTGCAAAGCCGTAGAGCAGCTGGACATAATCTACGCGCTTATCCATTTCTTTTGTTATTGCTGCCATTTCTTGTTCAGACAGTTCCTCGCCAGTAAATTCTGCAGAAACCACGTTTGCAATTGCGATAGCATTCTTATTTGCTGTTTTTGTGAGAGTGAATGCTATCGATCCTGGTATATCTAGTCCAGCATTGAGTCCAGTAGTCCCAACATCCCACACAAACCCAAGCGCAGTTAGATTGTTATTGCATACAGCATTATCAACAATGGCTTGCGCTGGTGCGTAAATCGAATATGAAAGAGTGTCGCTAAGAACGCTGTATATCACTTTTGATCCGAAATCAGTATGAGCAGTCGGTCTGAGAACATTCCCGATACCACTGACTAGCTTTACATAACCGTTCGCGATCTCGTAATAGGTCGACCCGTAACTGGTATCGATATTCCCGCTTGGGTCTGTGCGCCCAATGGGGTTGCCTTTAACATAGGCATACCGATTCAGTGCTTGAGGGTCGGCTATCGCCCCTAGCAGTTTGTCTAAGCTCAGGAATCGCCCGATATCCGGTCGATAGTAGCGTGCGCGCATGTAATTTGTGCCGTTACCATCATCCATGACGCCGTATCGGCCAACGAACCGGAATGGGTTGGTGGTGTTACCTCTTGCTGTCGACTCACCAAATGGAGAATACGCGTAGGCGTCGGACAGCGCTCCATTGTCGTCCGTTAATGCAAGCGTATTGCCGGTCTGATCGAAGTGATAATACCGATGACTGGTCCCAAAGATCTGCGCCAGCAGGCCCTCGCCATAGAGATAATAGCGCAGCGGCTTGTTGATGCCGTCGGTCTCGGCCAGCAGCGCATAGAGGTCGCCGCCGGTGGGGTCGAGGACATAGCGGGTGGTCTGGGCGCCAGTGGTGCGTGCGACGCGGCGGCCGTCGCCATCATAGGTGTAGCGGTCGGTGAGGATGCCGCCGGCGGTGACGCTGGTGATCAGGTCTTGGGCGTTGAAGGCGTACTGAATCGCCGCGCTGCCGCTGTTGTCGGCGGTGGTGCGGCCGTCGCTGTCATGGGTGATGGCCGCGCCGTCGACGCTGGTCAGGCGGTTGGCGGCGTCATAGAGCGCCTCGGCGGATTTGCCCAGCCTGGCGGGCTCCAGCGGCAGTTCGAGGTCGGCGCTGAGTGGGTTGCCCAGGCCATCGAGTCGCAAAGTGTGGCTGGAGATGATGGTGTTGGCCGCGGTGCTGTTGATCAGCGAGGTCAGCCGGCCAACCGCGTCATAGCCCTTATGCACCAAGGCCCCGTTTCCATACAGGATGTCCGTGACCGCGCCGGCCGGGTCGCGGGTATAGCGGGTGGTCTGATTCAGCCAATCGGTGAGGTCCTTCAGTCGGCCGGCGGCGTCGCGGGTGTAGGTCACCAGCTTATTGCCCGGATAGATGAGTTGCTGCAACCGGCCGGCCGGGTCGTAGCCGTAGGCGACGGCGTTGCCGAAGGCATCGGTGACCTTGGTCAGGCGGTTCTGCTCGTCATAAACATACTTGGTCACGCCATTGGCGTCGGTCATGGTCAGGCGGTTGCCGTTGGCGTCATAGGTATAGGTGACCTTGGGGCCGCCGGGATAGCTGACGCTGATGACCCGGTCGAGTTTGTCATAGGTGTAGCTGGTAATCTGCCCGGACGGCAGGGTGCGAGTGAGCCGGTTGCCGTTGGCGTCATAGGTGAAGCCCCACTGCCGCCCGGTGGCGTCGGTGAGCCGGGTCAGGCGGTCGAGCACATCGTAGGTGTAGGTGGTCGTCTGACCCTTGCGGTCGATGGTGCTCGTGAGGTTGCCGTTGGGGTCATAGGTGGCGCGCGTGGCGCCTTCGTCGTCGGCGACCTTGGTCAGTTGGCCGATGGCGTCGTAGGTATACCAGGTCATCTGACCGCGCGCATCGCGTCGGCTGGCGAGCAGGCCCTGCTCGTTATAGGTGTATGCCTCGTAGTTGCCCAAGACGTCGGTCACGCGCGTCTTGCGGTCGAGTGTGTCATAGGTAGTGGTGACTTGGCGGCCCGCGGCGTCGGTCACGGTCAGGACGTTGCCGTTGGCGTCGTAGGTATAGCTGATGGTCTGCGACAGCGGATCGATCTCCTGCAGGACCTTGCCGCGGGGGTCGAAGCGGGTCTCGCTGGACTGGCCGTTCTCATTGGTGACGCGCGCCAGGCGGCCCATGGCATCGTAGGTGAAGCCGCGGACCCGCGCCTGACCGCCGACGGTATAGCGCTCCGCGACCTTGCGGCCGATGGCGTCATACTCATAGGTGGTGGTGTAGCCGCGCGGGTCCTTGGTGCTGATCAGGTTGTCGGCCGCGTCATAGGTGTTGGTGGTGATGCCGCCCGCCGGGTTGGTGGTCTTGAGCAGGTTGCCGTTGGCGTCATAGGTGTGGCTGGTCACCAAGCCGCGGGCGTCGCGCTCGCTCGTCAGGCGCCCGAGGGTATCGTAGGTCTGTTCGGTGTAGTTGCCGAGTGCGTCGGTGGTGCGCTTGGGGCGGCCCTTGGCGTCGTAGGTCAGGGTGGTGCGGACGCCGCGGGCATTGGTGGCCTGGTCGAGTTGGCCGATGGCGTTGTAGTGACGCAGGGTGGTCTGTTCCAGCGGATCGATGATGGTCTCGGGCTTGCCGCTGGCTTGAAGTCCGAATAGCGCGTGGTGGTCGTGACACCCGGGCGCTTGACGCTGGCGCGCGGCGTCAGGTTGGTCTGGCCGGTCACTGTCCCAAAGGTGGAGATGGTCTCGCGGGTGAGGGGCGCGCCGGTGAGGGGCTTTGTGGTCTCGGTGATCTTCTCCGGATTACCCGCACCGTCATCAGTGTAGGCGATGGTGGTCTTGGCTTCACTGGGGCGCAGGGTCTCGACCGGCAGGGCCGTCTCGGCGATGCGGGTCCGGTTGGCGGTGGATTTGAAGCTGGTACGGCTGGTTTTTTTGAGGAACTCGTTCACGTTAAGTGAGTCGATCCGCTCCACCACCCGGGTCCGGGCATCATCCAGAATGAAGGCGATATTGTTGCTCACGCCATTCACGGCGGGTCGGTTGATCCGGGTCACCTGGCGGATGACGTCGGTCTCGTGGGTACCGTACAGATAGCGCCAGGCCTCGTCGATACCGTTTGAAACGGAACATACTGAGCCAGCCTTCTGACCACTGGCGACAACGGCTGTCACCGGACACGGCTCCTCTGGCTTGGCCTGCGCGCCCCAGATATTGTAGGCGATCGTTGCCTGCACCTTGTCGCGCGGGTCGGTGATGCTCACCAGCTTGTAGCGATCGGCGGGGGCGCTGCCGGTCGTATAGGCGTATTTGGTCAGTTTTCCCAGCGGATTGCGCACGGCGGTGATCATGCCGTCGGCGTTGCGGGTGTATTCGACATAACGGCCGGTGAAATCGGTGACCCGTTTGATCTGGCCATTCTCGCGCAGGATGCTGTATTTGTCCCCGCCGGCGGTGGTCGCGCCGGTGATGCGGTTGGCGGTGTGCGTGAATTGGAGGACATTGTTGTCGCGGTCCGCGATGGCCTCCAGCCGTCCTGCGCCGGCGCCCTCGGGGGCGGCGAAGCGATAGAGCAGGTTGCCCTGGGTATAGAGCACAAAGCGGCCGTCGGACGCTTGCGTCAGTTGATCGAAGTTGCCGGGGTTCAGGGCGTGCCAGGTGCCGTCCAGTTCACGGTAATAGCGCTGCTCCCGGCCATCCTCGCGCGGGCCGACGGTGAGCTCGCGCCCCATGCTGTGCGCGCTGAAATAGAGGCTCAGGTCCAGATTGAAGGTCCAGGCGCCGTTGTCTTTCACGTTCGAGTTATAGGCGCGGGTCAGGACAAAGTCCGGTCCCTTGCCGGACACCGACAGGTCGGTGGCAGACAGGTGATAATTGCCGCTCGCGAGATCCACCCCGCGCTGCAACTGGCTGCCGCTGCCGCTCAGTGCCGGGTTGCCGTTGAGATGCGGATTGGTGACCGCGGCCAGGCACTGGACGGTGGCCAGCTTGCCGGTGCTGTCGGTGACGCGCAGGTTGATCGGGTGCAGGTCGTTGATGGCACCCCAACGCCCTGTCAACGCGGGACTCTGGTATTTCTCGCCATAGGCCGGCAACTCGATGGTCGCGCTGGCGGCGGTCCCCCAATCGTTGTCTCCGTAACCTTCCAGGTAATCGAGCACTTCGCTCCAAGCGTAGGTATAGGGCGCCGTGCCGCCGGATGGGGTCGCCGTGAAGGTTGCAATGGCCTGGGGGCCGCTCATGGGAAAGGTCTGGTCGGCCGTCACATCCACTCCGAATTGGGAGCGGGAGGCCGTGAGAGCGCCCAGCACGCGGGTGGTGCCATCGGGGCGCACCGCGGAGATCTCGACCGCGACCGTATTCGCTGTGCCGAACAACGCGGACCAGTCTGAAATCGGCTTGCCCGCGGCATTCAGCCACAGCAGGTTGCCCGCGCAGAACCCGCCCTCGTTGTCGGCCAGACTCGCCGTCGCCACCGCCACGCCGGCCTTTTTCAGGATGGCCTGGCGCCAGTCGTCCGTGCTGTCATAGAAGCAGGCGGTTTGATCGAGGGGGAGGCCCAGGGTGTTGGTGCTGCAGGAGAGGCCGACAACAGGCAAAGCCTGTACACCGCGCACGAGACGAACGTGCCAGTTCTGGAACTTTGGGGAGATGTAGACGATGCCAACGTACACGTACCAAGCGTCTTCCGAGCTGTTGGCAAACGGGGACGCGGACCAAAAAGTTCCTTCTCCGAGAAAATAATTAGGGTCGATGGCTGGGTAGGAGCGACTGCCATCGACGAGGGACAGAAGTTCCTCGCTGCTTGGCAGGCGCCAATCGTTGGCCGCGCATAGGCCGGCTTGGTTGACGGCCTGCGTGAACCCCAGGGTGTCGCAGTCGGTCCCGCCAGTGCAATCTCCAAAGTTACGGTAGCCGGCAGCCCCGCCGTTGGTGGCCGAGTCCGGATTGTACCAAGAGTAGGTGTTCCCATACGAGTGTAGTCCAGCGTCGCTGGTCTTGTTCTCCCAGACGAGTCCGGTGACCTCATCACGAACACAAGACCAGGTTGCCGCCGTGGCGGGCAGGGTATTGCCGTCAGAATCGAGTTTGGTGTAATGGAATCCGGCATGACCGTCGGCATCGTTGTGCTGGATTTTGTCGCGGCCGTAGCTTGCATCTTGGCCCGGATAACCGACCGGTTCGCTGGTCAGAGAGTTCGTGCTGCCATCAGCCCACCAATCGATCCCGGTGTCGTTTAAAGGACCCAAATCCTGTCCGCCACGCACGAGACGAACGAAAACGGCGGAGCCCTTACTGGTAGGGCCGATGCCGATGGCGCCACCGCCGAAGTTCTCGTACCATGCATAATCGGGATCTAAGGCATACGGGGACGCGGACCAAACATCCGAATAGCCAGGCGTGCCCGGGAACACCGCCAGATCAATGTAGGGATCTGAACAAGCCTGCTCTATGATAGAAAAGAGTTCCTTGAAATTGGGCAGCCGCCAGTCGCTCACCCCGGCATAGTTCGCGCCGTCTGCGAGTTGCAATGCCTCCTGCCAGGTGTGGTCGGTTGGGTCGCCGGTACAGGTTGCCCCATGCCAAGTCTGCCCCTCGCTACACCGCTTCCACTGAAGCCCGGTCACCTGATCCGTCACAGTCCCATCGCCGTTATCGGTAAACCGGCTCGCCGGTGCGGTGGCGATGATGCTGTCGTATTTGCAGACCTGCTCAGCCAAGGCCCCGCCGGCAAGCAGCATCAGGCCCAGGGTGCAGACCAGTGAGAGAAGTCGCAGCGGCATGGTCGGTTGCTCCTTGTTGACGGCTTGGCCCGACCAGACGCGGGGGTGCGGTAGGCTTTCGCGGCAACGGTATACACGTTTGCAACCTTTCTTACAAGTAAGGGCTTTGGGGTAGGGCTTGTGCGATTCTTGTGTCTACGCGGGCCGATCGCACCGACGTGCGTCGCTGCCGGGTTCAGCTATGCCCAGCAATTCCAAGTCTAAGGATCTCGTGCGACCTCTGGTGGATACGGCGCGCACAACCGCCGTGCCGCGTCCCGAACGTTGTGCCGCGCGCCTTATCCACCCTACAGCAGCGCCGCGGATTTGTAGGGTGATAAGCGCAGCGCATCCACCACCAGCCCCGCCGACGGCTCCCCATGCGGGGTGCTGCCACCCAAATTTGGAACCGCTGCCCTACGCCAAGACCCTGTCTGGTTGTCAGGCGCGAAGGCTATAATCCGGTATCGCTTGCTCTGCGGTACCGGGCTGTTCTTCATCCATCCGAATCCTTCAAACTTAATGTTTTCTGGGAGTTCTCATGGCGAAAGCAATCATCAGCACCGACCGGGCGCCGCGCGCGATCGGCACCTATTCTCAGGCAGTGCGGGCGGGCGACACGGTGTACCTCTCCGGGCAGATCCCGCTGGTGCCCGAGACCATGGCGCTGGTGGAGGGCGATCGGGAGGCGCAGATTCGGCAGGTCTTCGGCAATCTGTCGGCGGTGGCCGAGGCCGCCGGGGGCAGTCTCGCCGATGTCGTCAAACTCAATGTTTTTTTGATCGATCTCGGCGACTTTGCACTGGTCAATCAGGTCATGGCCGAGTTCTTCACCGCGCCCTATCCGGCGCGTGCCGCGGTCGGGGTGGCGGCTCTGCCGCGGGGCGCGGCGGTGGAGATGGATGCGGTGATGGTCTTGGGTGGATAGCGCATCGTGAGCCGGAAAGCTCGATAAATTTGGATCTTGGCTTGCATTCTTGAGAGGATGTCTTACCATTTGTCTTGGCTTTATCTGGTGTCGTCTCCGGGGTTTTTCATGCGTCGCGTGTTCGTATTGCTGACCATTCTGCTGGCGGTCGCCCTGACCGGTTGCGGTTCAAACATGCCAAGAGACGACGGCTCGGCGACCCGACCCGAGGGCTCCGGCGGCAGTGCTTCCGGTCCCGTCGGCGGCGGAGGCTTCGCCCGCAACCCGGCCGCCCTGCGCTTCGCCAACCATATGCAGAAGGAGCACGGGTTCGATGCCAAGGCTGTCACCGCGGTGCTGGCGCGGGCCAAGCGTGAGTCCTGGATCATCGAGCAGATGGACAAGCCGGTCCGCAAGAGCCGAGGTCCGTCCGCACCCACGGGGGCCTGGAAGCGCTACCGGGCCAAGTTCATCACCGACGACAACATCGACAAGGGCGTTGCTTTCTGGCGCCAGTACGCCGGTGAACTGAAACGCGCCTCCGCCACCTACGGGGTGCCGCCCGAGATCATCGTCGGCATCATCGGTGTGGAGACCCGCTGGGGGCGGATCATGGGCAAGACGCGCATCATTGACGCGCTTGCCACCCTCTCGTTCGCCTATCCGCGACGCTCCGAGTATTTCACCGGTGAGTTGGAGTCGTTCTTCCTCATGGCCCGTGACGAGGGGTTCGACCCCCTCAAGCCCAAAGGGTCCTTCGCCGGGGCCATGGGTTACGGTCAGTTCATGCCGTCGAGCATCCGCAAATACGCGGTGGATCACAATGGTGACGGCCACCGCAATCTGTGGAATCCCGTGGACGCGATCGGCAGTGTCGCCAACTATTTCAAGGGCCACGGCTGGCGCACGGGTCAGCCGGTGGCGGTGCGGGCAACCGCGAGCGGTTCCGCGGCCGGGTCTCTGAAGAGCGGATTCGATACCAGGTATTCACCCGGTACCTTGGCGCGTGCCGGGATCACGCCGACGGGGAGTCTGGGCGGGGCCGATCAGGTCAGCCTGCTCAAGCTCGATGTGGGCGGCGGCTACGAGTATTGGCTCGGACTGCACAATTTCTATGTCATCACCCGTTACAATCACAGCACCTATTACGCGATGGCGGTCTATCAGCTCGGCAATGCGGTGAAGGCGCGCATGGGCGGCACGGGCGGAGCGCGGGTTGCGCAGGTGTTGGCGCCTTCGGTGGATTTGGCCCTGTGATCAGGCGCCCTCAGGCGAGCGGGCCATGATCTTCGTGCCGGCCGTAGGGTGGACAAGCGACAGCGCAGTCCACCGAATCCCGCTTGGGTCCGCCGGGTGCGTAGTCAGGCCATCCTGGCCTGACACTGTCAGGGCTGGAAGCCCTGACGACGCACGCCGCCGGCCGGGATTATGATCAAGGCCCTCGAACGCACCAACAAGCCCTCTGAAGTGACCGCTGATTGCTCTTTCTTGGTTCATTCGCCCATTAGCGTCAGCAGGACGCGCCGGCCATGACTTTGGGTGCGGTGCTCGTAGAGATAGATCCCCTGCCAGGTGCCCAAGGCCAAACGGCCGTCACTGATCGGCAGGGTCAGGTCGGTCTTGGTCAGGATGGTGCGCAGATGAGCGGGCATGTCGTCCGGACCCTCGTCGGCGTGCTCGAAGCGCGGGTCTCCGTCCGGAACCAGGCGCCCCAGGAAGGACTCCAGATCGCGACGGACACTGGGGTCGGCATTCTCGCAGAGGATCAACGAGGCGCTGGTATGCTGTAAGAAACAGTGACAGAGCCCGGTGTGCAGACCGCTGCCGCGCACCAGCCGTGCAATCTCCGCGGTGATATCGTAAGTACCGCGTCCGCGGGTGCTGACTGACAGGGTGCGTTGGAGGATCATTGGTCGGTTCCGGGTGTCGGTGATTTCGACCGACTCCAGCGGAATCGGCGATCCGGATTGTCCGGCCCGCGGACGGGAAATGCCAGGGCTCCGGCCCCCCGAACCACCAGCCCCGCCAGTCGGGGGCAGCGAGCGCCGTGTCCAAGCCAGACTCCAAGCCAGATTCAGAGCCGGTGCCAGTCGATCCGCAGCGTCCGTTGGACTGCCAGCCGGTTCAGACGTTGGATCGCGTGGGCCCGCGCGTACAGGAGCGGCTGGCGCGGCTGGGTATCCACACGGTTGGGGATCTGCTGTTTCATCTCCCGGTCCGCTACCAGGACCGCACCCGCGTGGTGCCCCTGGCGGAGGTGCGTCCGGGGGCCGAGGTGCAGGTGGAGGGGCAGGTGAGCGACGCTCAGATCAGCTATGGTCGGCGGCGGTCGCTCAAGGTCTGGCTGACCGATGCGGCCGATCCGGCCGACGCGGAGGACCGGCTGTCCGGGGGCGGGCTGCTGCTGCGCTTTTTTCATTTCTCGCCCCAGCAGTTGGCGGCCTTGCGGCCCGGGGCGCACCTGCGTTGCTACGGGGAGGTGCGTCAAGGGCCGAACAGCCTGGAGATCATTCACCCCGAGTATCGCCTGTGCGAGGCGCCGGCAGCGCCGGAGCCGGCGCCGCGCCTGACCCCTATCTATCCGTCCACCGAGGGGATGCAGCAGTCCGCCTGGCGGGGACTCACCGATCAGGCGCTCGCGCTCCTGGAGCAGTCGGCCCCGGCCGAGTACCTGCCCGCGGAAAGCCTTGCCGGGATGCCTTTCCCGGATCTGCGCGCGGCCCTGTGCTATCTGCACCGGCCGCCCCTGGAGGCCCATCTCGACGACCTGCTGGAGCGTCGCCACCCGGCCTTTCTGCGCCTGGCCTTCGAGGAGTTGGTGGCGCATCAGGTCAGCCTGCGGCGACTGCGTCAATCCCATGCGCGGGTCACGGCGCCGGCTCTGCCGGGTGACGGCGGCCTGCGCCGGGGCCTGCGCGAGGTGCTGCCGTTCCGGTTGACGCCGGATCAGGAGCAGGTGGTCGGCGAGATTGCCGCCGACCTGACGCGCGCCGTGCCGATGCAGCGGTTGCTGCAAGGGGATGTCGGATCGGGCAAGACGGTCGTGGCGGCCTTCGCCGTGCTCCAGGCGATCGAGAGCGGTTACCAGGCGGCGCTGATGGCGCCCACCGAATTGCTGTCCGAGCAGCACTGGAAAGGGCTGCGCACCTGGCTTCAGCCCTTGGATCTGGAGCCTGTCTGGCTCGCCGGCCGCCACAAAGGGCGCGAGCGTGCCGGACTGCTCGCGGCCATTGCCGAGGGGCGGGCACCCCTGGTGGTGGGGACCCATGCGCTCATTCAGGATGACGTGCGCTTCGGCCGGCTGGGCCTCATCATCATCGATGAGCAGCACCGCTTCGGTGTCCATCAGCGGATGCGTCTGCGTGACAAGGGTGCCGAGGGGGGCGGTGCGCCGCACCAGCTCATCATGACGGCGACCCCCATCCCGCGGTCGCTGGCCATGACCGTCTACGCGGACCTGGACCTGTCGGTGATTGCGCGGCCGCCGCCGGGACGCACCCCGATCGCCACCGCGGTCGTGCCGGATACCCGCCGCGACGCGGTGATCGCCCGGATCCATGAGGCCTGCGGCGCCGGCCGTCAGGCCTATTGGGTCTGTACCCTGATCGACGAATCGGAGGCGTTGCAGGCGCAGGCTGCCGAGGAGACCGCGCTCGCGCTGACCGCGGCCCTGCCCGGGGTGCGGGTCGGTTTGGTGCACGGCCGTCAGCGGGCGGCCGAGCGGGAAACCGTGATGGCCGCTTTCGCCGGCGGCGCCCTGGACCTGCTGGTGGCCACCACGGTCATTGAGGTCGGCGTCGACGTGCCGAACGCCAGCCTGATGATCATCGAAAACCCGGAGCGGCTCGGGCTCTCGCAACTTCACCAGTTGCGCGGTCGGGTTGGCCGCGGTGCGGTAGCGAGCCACTGCGTGCTGCTCTATCGCGCGCCGCTCTCCGCGGCGGCCCGTGATCGGCTGGGCCTGATCCGTGAGACCCAGGACGGCTTCCGCATCGCCGAGGAAGACCTGCGGATGCGCGGGGCCGGCGAGGTCCTGGGCACCCGGCAGACCGGCACCATCGAATTCCGCGTGGCCGACCCGTTGCGCGACCAGCACCTGACCGCCGCGGCCCAGCGGGCGGCCGACCTGATCCTCGCGCGGTATCTGCACTTGGTGGAACCCCTGATGCACCGTTGGCTCGGTCAGCGGGAGGAGTTTGGGCAAATCTGATGCCGGGCGGCGGCAGGATACCGCGACCCCCTTCCCCGGTCGCGCCGCTGTGCCATAATCGCCCCCGTTTTTACGCGGTCGTCAACAGCCCTTGCAGTTTCATCGTATGGCACTACCCCAGGTAAAGATCGGTCGGCCCAGACCTGCCCCGGGACCTTCCCGCTGGTTCGAGCGCCTGCGTGATTACGCCTACTTGGTGCGCCTGCATCGCCCCATCGGCATCTTCTTGCTCATGTGGCCGGCCCTGTGGGCGCTCTGGCTGGCGGGGGAGGGGCATCCGCCCTGGCCGATCGTGCTGATCTTCGTCTCCGGGGTGGTGCTGATGCGCTCCGCCGGCTGCGCTATCAATGATTATGCGGATCGTGACTTCGACGGGCATGTGGCCCGCACCAACCAGCGTCCGCTGGCGACCGGGGTGGTCAGCCCGGGCGAGGCGGTGGCGGTGTTCATGGTGCTGTCACTGGCGGCCTTCGCCCTGGTGCTGCTGCTCAACTGGCAGACCGTGGCCCTCTCGGTCGTCGCCCTGGCGTTGACCCTGGTCTATCCGTTCATGAAGCGTTTCACCCATGTGCCCCAACTCTTTCTCGGCGCCGCGTTCGGCTGGGCGATTCCCATGGCTTACATGGCGGTCGGCGGCGCGATTCCGGCCATCGCCTGGATACTCTTCGGCGCCACCCTCATCTGGGCGCTGATCTATGACACCCAGTACGCAATGGTTGATCGGGAGGACGATCTGCGAATCGGCATCAAGTCCACCGCGATCCTGTTCGGAAATCAGGACCGACTGGTGATCGGGCTGCTTCAGGTGCTGATGCTTGGATTGCTTTTGTGGGTCGGGCTGCTCGCCGGGCGCGGCGGCTGGTTTTATGGCGGGTTGGCGGTCGCGGCAGGGTTTTCCGTCTATCAGCAATGGTTGACCCGCGACCGTATTCCGCGCGCCTGCTTCGAGGCCTTCCTCAACAACAACTATTTCGGGATGGCCGTGTTTGTCGGTTTGGTGCTCGATTACGCGGTCGGCGGCTGATCCTTGGTCGCCTGCGACCTGAATCCATTGAGAGCGGAACGCTTTCGTTTTGTACAACAGTCAATCATGAGAAATCACGAAATGCTCCGTCCGTTACGTGCGTCTGTTCTGGTGTGTCTCCTGGCCGTCGTGCTGTTCATCCCGCTCCAACTTTGGGCCGTCGACGAGGGGATCGACTATTCGACTCTGAAGGTGGCGCAGCCCACCGAGACCGGAAATCAGGTCGAGGTCCTGGAGGTCTTCTGGTACAGCTGCCCCCACTGTTGGCACCTGGAGCCCACGATGCAGTCCTGGGTCGCCACCCTGCCGGCAGGTGCGGCCTTTCGGCGGCTGCCCGGCGCCGAGGGGCGTCTGGAACCGCATGCCCGCGCCCATTATGCAGCGGAACTGATGGGCAAACTGGATGTGCTGCATCCGGCCCTGTTCAAGGCGATTCATGTGGACAAGCGCACACTGTGGACCGAGGACGCACTGGTGGAGTTCGCGGGGCAGATCGGGCTCGATGAACAGGAGTTCCGCGCCGCCTTCAATTCGTTCGCGGTCGATACCAAGGTCCGCAAGGCCCAGGATATGAGCCGGCGGTATGGGATCGACGGGGTGCCGGCCGTGATCATCAACGGCAAGTACCGCACCAGCCCGAGCCAGGCTGGTGACCAGGAGCGCTTCATCGAGGTCATGAATACCCTGATCGCCCGTGAGCTGGCCGCCAAGGGTGCCGCGGCCGACCAATGATCGAATGATCGGGAGGTGCCGCACCGCCGTCAGCGCAGGTTCTTCTTGTAGGACGGTATCGCCGCGTTGTGCGCCTTGGAGAAATTGGCGAATTCCATCGTCACGCTCGCCAATTCGACCCTGGTGAAATCCGCGTCGGTGACGTCCGCCCGGCGCAGGATGGCGCCGCCGAGCACGGCATCGGTGAAATCCACCCCGATGAGCGTGGCATTTCGGAAATTCGCATCCTGGGCCGAGCAGTTGCGCAGTCGCGCACCGCTCAGATCGGCACCCTCCAGGTTGGCCAGGTTGATGACGGTAAAGCCGTCCGCATGGACGCTGGTCAGGTCGGCATTGCGCAGGTTGGCACGCGCCAGATTGGCATCGTTCAGGTGCGCGTCGCGCAGGTCCGCGGCGGACAGATTGGCCTCGCGCAGGTTGGCTCTGATGAAGAGCGCCTTGGGTGCGCTCACCCGCGTCAGGTTGCTGCGGAAGAAGTCGGTGCCGCGCAGGTCGGCGTGGCTCAGATTCGCGTGTTGCAGATCGGCGTCCTGCGCTTCGACATTGCGCAGGTCCGCACGGGTGAGATTCGCCTGGCTGAGTACGGCGCCGTTGAGCACGGCTGCCATCGACGGCTGTTCCGACCCGAGTCTGGCGCGGGTCAGATTGGCGCCGCGAAGATTGGCGTCCTTGAGGTCGGTACCCACCAGGATGGCATCCGTCAGGTCGGCCCCGGCCAGATCCGCCCCGACCAGATCGCTCGACTCCAGGTTGGCCCCGGTGAGGTCCAGACCTCGCAGGTCGGCGTGGTTGAGGCGCATGTCGCGCAGGTCCGCGCCGGCCAGCGCGTCTCCCGCGATGGTCTCCAGAACTTCGCCCGTCTCCCGGTGTTTGATCTCGATCATGGTTGTCTCCGGATGCTCTTAGGGTTGCGAGGCGAATCTACCATGTTTATTCGGCGGCCTTGAAGCGGATCGCTGTTGTCCGGAGCGCCGACGGCCTTGGTTTAGGCTCCGGGGGCGTGCGGCATCGCAGGGTAGACCAGGGGGCCTTGATCGTCATCCCGGCCAGCAGCGTGCGTGTTCAGGGCTTCCAGCCCTGACGGTGTCAGGCCAGGATGGCCTGACTACGCACCCGGCGAACCCAAGTGGCCGGAATCTTGATCGAGGCCGACAAGGGCAGCGCAAGTCCGCCAGCGGCGGTGCGGGATTCGGGTGGGCACGCGTCCATCGACAGCCCGCGCCGCGGTCGATACCATCCCAGCGGGCGCCCCATCTGCTCAGACTGATACCAACAAGCCTCACCACCACCGACGGAGATCCCATGAAGATCGAAACCCTGGCCATCCACGCCGGCTTCGCCCCCGACCCGACCACCAAGTCGGTCGCTACACCCATCTACCAGACCACCAGCTACGCCTTCGACGACACCCAGCACGGGGCGGACCTCTTCGACCTGAAGGTCGCGGGCAATATCTATACCCGCATGATGAACCCCACCAGCGACGTGCTGGAGCAGCGGGTGGCGGCGATGGAGGGCGGCGTCGGCGCCCTGGCCTTGGCTTCCGGAATGGCGGCGGTGACCTACGCGATCTTCACCATCGCCCAGGCCGGAGACAACATCATTGCCGCCTCGACCCTCTATGGCGGCTCCTATAACCTGTTCGCCCACACCTTGCCGCGTCTCGGCATCCAGGTCCGCCTGGTCGCACCCAATGACATCGCGGCGATGGAGGCGCAGATCGACGGCAAGACCAGGGCGATCTTCTGCGAGTCCATCGGCAACCCGGCCGGCAATGTGGCGGATATCACCCCCATTGCCGACATGGCGCATGCCCATGGGGTACCGCTGATCGTCGACAACACGGTGCCAACTCCCTATTTGTGCCGCCCCTTCGAGCATGGTGCCGACATCGTGGTTCATGCCGCCACCAAGTACATGGGCGGACACGGCACCACCATCGCCGGGGTGCTGGTGGACTCGGGCAAGTTCCCCTGGGCCGAGCACGCGGAGCGCTTCCCCATGCTCAACGAACCGGATGTGTCCTATCACGGCGTGGTCTATACCCAGGCGCTGGGCGCGGCGGCCTTTATCGGCCGTGCCCGCGTGGTACCGTTGCGCAACATGGGCGCGGCCATCTCGCCTTTTAACAGCTTCCTGATTCTGCAAGGAATCGAATCCCTGCATGTGCGTATGGACCGGCATTGTGAGAATGCAGTCAAGGTGGCCGAGTATCTGCAGGGCCATCCGAAAGTCGCATGGGTCCGTTACGCCGGTCTGCCCGACAGCCCGGATTACCCATTGATCCAGCGCTATATGGACGGCGGCAAGGCCAGTTCCATTCTCTCGTTCGGCATCAAGGGTGGGCTCGAGGCCGGTGCACGCTTTATCGACGCACTCAAACTCACGGTGCGTCTGGTCAACATCGGCGATGCCAAGACGCTCGCCTGCCACCCGGCCACTACCACGCACCGCCAGCTCTCACCCGCGGAATTGGCCCGCGCCGGGGTCTCAGCGGACCTGATCCGGCTGTCCATCGGCATCGAGCATGTGGACGATATCATTGCCGATCTGGAGCAGGCGTTGGCGGCGGGGTAGTGTCTCTTCGTTCCAATAAAGAGGCATTGATCATCGTTCCGTCCGTAGGGTGGACAAGCGATAGCGCAGTCCACCGAATCCCGCGCCGCCGCTGGTGGACTGCGCTGCGCTTGTCCACCCTACGATGTCGCGTGGCCGGCCTTGATCATCGTTCCGAAGCTAATCGGCGCGTTGTGGTGTGACAACATTTGAGCCAAAATAAAACGGCGAGGCAAATGGCGGCGCGCCGCAATGTGTCCAGTGGAGCGATTGGTTAGGCTCTGACGCGCAATCATCTGAAGAGGTATTTTTCATTCCCGCATACCCAGCCAATGTGGAGATGAACGCCACCGCGAATACCCGCTGACACGATCTTGTTCACCGCCGATTCAACACGAAGCAATGATGCAAACTGTTCAAAATCTTGAATCCAATCGCGTGATGGGCTGAAGGAGTGAACAATCATAACTGCGTGTGTTGCGCCGAAGCGCTTAGCCTCGATGATCGCGGAGGCTGTCCTATGAAGTAGCTGGTATCTAATAGTGCCTGCGAGTTCTTCGTTCAGATTGAGTTCTCTGCGAAGAAATGCAAGTCGGGCTGATTTACCCTTTGATCCTTCGGCAAGCCAATCTGACATCGTTGGACCGAAGGGTTCTTTGACCTTGCCCTCGACGGCAATCGAAACAAGGTCAGTGCTCGTACGCGCAAGTGCCCAGATGTCATTTGTGGCATCAGCGGTAATAAATCTCCCGGTACGCCATATAGAGTGCGATCGTCAGTACCGGCATGACCACCAGCAGGGCCAGGCCCAGGGTCAGTACGCTGGCCAGCACCAGGCCGAGGCCGACCAGACTGAAAACGAGGAAGGGCAGGACATTGCGCCAGCAGCCCTTGAGGCTCAGGTTGAGTGCGCGTAGCACCGGGACCTTATTGAGGACCACCAGCGCCGGGGCGAACAGCATGGCCATGGCCAGGGGGACGACCAGGAGCAGGCCGACGAGGAACGGTACGGCCATGAGTGGGCTCAATTGCGCCGGGTCGAACCGGCTGAGATCGACCCCGGCCGACCATCCTGGACCAGTAAGGGCGAAGACCGCGACGAGACCCAGCAGAACGACCAGCACGATCAGGATGCCAAATCCCAGGTAGGCTATGCCGACCAGGGCCAGCGGACCTGACTGGTGTGAGAAGCCCGCGAACAGGTGCTTGAGTTCAAAACGCCCGCCGGCGTGCTGGTGATGGGCACCGATGATCAGGCCGCCGGTGAACATCGGACCAAGGATGGTCGTGGCGAGCCCGCCGATGAAGGGGACTGATCCCAGTGCGATGGTGATCAGGAGATAGAGCACGATGGCGCCGACCCAGGCCAAGGGGCTGTCCTTGAACAGTTGCCAGGCCGCGGTGATCCAGCCCCAGCCGCGTCCGGCCGCGACCGATCGCGGTGGATACAGGTGCTCGCCGCGGTTGTCCGGGGCGGGTGGTGTGAGGTCCGCCGCCGGCGGCGCATAGGGGTCGTCCGGTCCGTTCCCGGCTGGCCGGCCGTTCTGACGTGCAATGAAACGCTCCACGACCACACCGCAGGCCTGGCAGACCCCCGTGAGTGGAGCTACGGCCTTGGCTCCGCACTTGGGACAGGGGGTTGCCCCGGCCGGCCGCGCGTTGGCGAGGGGAAACTCCGATACCAGATCGGATTGGGCGAACATCGATTCGTGGTGGCGCAGATCGATGCTCGGAGGCTGATCCACCCGGAGTTCGGAAATTGGGTCAAATCCTTGCGGCTCCAGGACGACCAGGAGGCCGACCTCCTTGAGTGCTTTGCTGTAACGTTGTGCGCGCGCTTCGCTCAGGTTGCGTTTGAGCACGGTACGATCGCCGCCGAGGACAATGTCTCGCGCGGTTTCCTCATGGACCCGAAAACGCGCCGCAAAGGCCTCAATGATCTTGCGGGCGGGTTCCCCCGGGACCAGTTCCCCGGAGAAAACGATACGGTAGCGGGTTTCCATCAGGTGCTCCCGGTCGACTCGCTATTCAGGCAGTGACCCGCTTCATCCACCGCAGGATGCCCGGCTCGGCTTCCCAGACGTCGCGCATCGCCTCCCGATACATCCACGCCTGGTCCTCGCCGCCTGGGGTCATGCCCAGGGGGCTCGGGCGCGGTCGCTTGATGCGCTTGCGGGTCAGATACCGCGGGATGCGCGGGAGGCGATCCACCGCCGTGCGCAGGACCGCGCGGGCGCGCTCTTGTTCACCCAGTCGATACAGCGCCAACACCTCGCCGTAGGCCAGATCGGCGAGCAGGTCATCCGGAAACCGGCGGGCCAGGGTCAGCGCGCGCGCGTCTTCGCCGCCGCGCAGGTAGTGATTCATGAGTTCGGCCCGCACCCCATGATGATCCTGGGGGTTGAGCCGCAGCAAGGTCTCGAGGGTGACGGCCGCTGCCTGGGTTTGACCCTCGTCGATCTGACACAGGTAGCGGCGGAACAGCAGCCGCAACGCGGGTCGATTGGCTTCCCGTGTCCAGGGGCAATGACAGGCTGCCGCGGCGGGCGCCGCCCGGTTGAGGATTCCCCAGGCGCGGTCCACCAGTGGGCGCAACAGGGCGTGGGAGATCCAGGGCAGCGTGCTCTCGGGGTGTTCGTAGAGCGCGGTGGCCAGATCGTCCAGGATATCGAGGCTGTCGGCCGCCTCCGGGGTCTCAAGCAGATACTCGATCCACTCCACGGAGAGCCACACCTGTCCGGCATCACCCAGGGCCAGGTCGGTGGCGTTGGGCTTGCCGCCGGGGAAGAGTGCCCGCCACACCGACTCCAGGCGCCGCACCCGCGCGGGTGCGCGCAGGTCCGCGGGGTTGCCGCGAACCATGAGTGAGCGCCGGGTACTGTCCGCGTCGCCGACGCTTGCCAGGGCGCGCGCTGGGAGATCGCGCTGGGGTGGTTTCAGCGGGATGACGCCATAGTCCGGCAGCGGCCGGTCGGCGGCGGTGGTGATCCAGTCCTGCAGGTCGACCAGCAGCGGGTCGAGCGCGTCCGCGTGGCTATCGACCAAGGCCTGTTGCGGGTTCTTGACGGCTTGGGCGAGGAAATCCAGAAACCCCTGTTCCTGAGCCCCGATCTTACGCAGTCGATGCAGCCAGAACCGCGCCCGCGCGCTGGCCAGGTCGTCCTGGTGCTGGGCGGCCAGCAGGGTGATTTCCAGGAGTGCGTTACTGGGGTTGTCCG
>Ga0247840_10002038_pt1 | contig 37038 bp, 26 predicted proteins | sample LaCruzMarch2015__FD_192404 | JGI IMG/M metagenome (GOLD analysis project Ga0247840, IMG submission 192404) | Freshwater microbial communities from meromictic Lake La Cruz, Castile-La Mancha, Spain - LaCruzMarch2015_17m | ecosystem: Environmental > Aquatic > Freshwater > Lake | place: Spain...
TAAAACTGGGCTTGCTCAGGATTCACCTTCCGGCGCGTCGAAGGGCTAATCTTGAGCCCTTCGACAGGCTCAGGGTCCCGAGCGAAGTCGAGGGACAAGGCGTAATATACGCCGCGCCGAAACTTCGCCTGCAAGTCATTGCAGCCGAAGCGCATATTTCATAAGCAGTAATCCGCTCATGAAATATGCGGGTTACAGAAAATATTTTTCAATGGCGCTTCCAAAATTCATGTCCGGTTCGTGCGTTTCATCACTGCCCAGGATCGCGGTCAATGACGGCGCGGTTTCGCCGTTGTCCGGCCGGCCGGCGCCGAGATAAAATCCGGTCGCGGCTATAACCAGTGCCGCGGCCGCCGCAAAAGCAAACGCCTTTTTCCCGGTAAAGAGATGCGGGAAGCGAACGTGAATATGTCCGGCCTGCTTGACGTGCGGCGCGCTTATCGGCCGGATTTCTTTTTGAATCCGCGGCCAAAGGTCTTTGGGTGGATTGACCCGGGGCGCATTGCGCAAGGCAAGCGAAATTGCCGCAAGGTTTTCTTTGGCGCCCCGGCAGGCGGGACATCTTTCCAAATGCAGGTTAATTTCTTCCATTTCTGAAGATTCAAGCTCATTATCCAAATAGCCGCTTTTGAGCAGTTCTAAAATTTCCTGGCAGTCAATTTCATGTTTCATGTTTTTCTCCTAAAGCTTCTATTATGCATGGTATCTGTCATTCCCGCGCCTGCCCGAGCGTCGGCCAGGGAAAGCGGTCCGCCAGTGGCGGATGGATTCCCATTTTCATTGGAATGACAGACAATAGAAGTGTTTTTCATTAATGGCACTCGATGTTACCAGGTATTTAACGCCTCCTTCTTCGCAAATTCCATGAGCGCTTCCCGTGCGCGGTGCAGGCGCGACCGCACGGTGTTCATCGGAACATTCAAAATTTCCGCGATTTCATCGTAAGTAAAACCTTCCATCTCGCGCAGGACAACGCAGACCCTCTGGTCCGGGTCAAGTTTGGCGAGCAGGGCCGCGACGATGGATTCGTTGTCTTTTTTATGTACCGGGTCGGGGAAGGGGATAAAAGTCGGTTCCGTCGCGAGATGATTTTTGTATTTTGCCATGGCGTTTGCCGCGCCGGTATTTTTCCGGCACCGGCTGAGGGCGGTGTTGACCGTAATGCGGTAAAGCCATGTCTTCAATGAGGATTGAAATCCAAATTGGCGCAGATTTTTGTGCGTTTTCACGAAAACCTCCTGCGTGATATCCTCCGCATCGGCATGGCGGCGGGCGATTCTTAACGCCACGTTGAAGACAAACCCGCTTGTCAACCGGTATATTTCCTCAAACGCCGCCGTATCGCCGTCAATCGCTTTTTTGACCAGTTCCCGACAGATATCATTTTCCATTTATTTATTCTACCTGATTAGACGCCGGCTGACAAAGATTTGTTCCCGGAAACAGTACCCCCTCAGCCATGAATGTAGGTTGTGAACTTCAATGCTGTCATTCTCGCGACCAGGCTTCGCCGGAGCGCTTCGCCCAGGCGAGAAGCGGGAATCCAGCATTGATTTTCCTGGATTCCCGATCAGGCCGGGAATGACAATTAGCCCTCATGACTGAGGTACCTGAAAACAGCCGGTTGCGGCCGGCCAATAATTTTATTAGAAAAAAGTATATTTTTATATTGACAAATTAATAATCGGATGTTAATTTGTCCTGCAAACAATAAATCACGCCCCTGGCAGGCCGCATTGGGCGGGAAAGCGTGATAAATGAAAGGGGTTGTTAAATATGATTCGCGTCATTCACAAGGCGTTTGACATGCTGGAATACCTGGCCAAAGAACCACGGCGGCCCAGGAAATTGAACGAAGTATCAGGACATTTAAAGATGAACGCGGGCACCTGCGCCAATATCCTGAAAACAATGGTTCAGCGCAAATATGTTGATCAGGCCAACGTGCGCGGCGGTTACTTGCTCGGGCCGATGATTTATTACCTTTCCCGTTTGAGCGCCTATCGTGGCGACCTGATCCTGGCCGCCGAACCGTTGATGGCCGATCTTGTCAAACGGGTGAATGAAACCGTCCTGCTCGTCATCCTCCGCGGCCGGGAGCGCTTTATCATTATTCAGATTGACGGCAACCAGAACGTTCAGGTCGGGCGGGATCTGTTCCTGCAGGGGCAAATTTACCAGACCGCCACCGGGCGGCTGCTTCTGGCGTATTCCGACAAGAAAGTTTTCAATGATTTTGTTGCCGAAAACGGGCTGCCCGGTTCCGTTTGGCCGGAAGCATCATCTCAATCAAAACTGGAATCTGCCCTGGAGACAATTCGCCGGCGGGGGTGGGTAAGTTATAAAGCTTCCGGCGATGTGATTGGCATTGCCTATCCGATCCTGGAAAGCAACAACGTCGTTGCCGCGCTGGGACTCTTTCTGCCCGCTTTCCGGTTCAAGGGCGCCCATAAAACCGCGGTCATGAAAGGAATGTCCGCGACCTCTTCCGCGATAAGCGAACGTTTGTCGGTAAAATGAACTAATGTTAGGAGCGTAGCGCTCGGCGTTGCCGGGTTTCATTATAAGAGAAACTTTTATTGTTTGTCATTCCCGTGAAAACGGGAATCCAGAATTATGCAAAATCCTGACTGGATTCCCTCTTTCGAGGGAATGACATATGGGTGGATTACTGCCGGAGTTGACCCCGCACTTTATTGCGGGGTGGGAATGACAAGCATAATACATGTCCGAAAATTTAAGACAACGGGAGAAAAGAAATGAACTCTAAAGAACGTGTTCTGCGGGCCATTCAACATCAGGAAACGGACCGTATTCCTTCATTTTATCTCGGAGAAAATAATATCACTATTCCGCTTGGAAACAAACTCGGCATCAAAGCGGATGATTTTTCCTATGTAACTCCCGGTCACATGCAGCTTGATGAAAAACTCGGATGTGACATTCGTTTCGTATGGCCGGGATGGCAAAAAAACACCAGGTGGTTTTCGTGCGGCTCCGTGCATGCCGCCATGCACGGGGAAAAAATGGTCATGCGGAAAATGCCGCTGGAGGACGCCCGGTCCGTTGACGACATTATTAAATATCCGCATTGGCCCGATCCCGACTTGTTTGACTATGAAATTTCGCCTGGTCTCCTTCCCTGCCTGAAGGACAAGGCGGTTGTCGCCTATGACATGTCCATCCTGTTTCTATTTGCCATGGGCCTGCGCGGGATGGAAAATTTCATGATGGATATGGCTTCCGAGCCCGAAATGGCCCACGCCGTGATGAGCAGAATCAGCGCCATCCATCTTGAGCGGATGCGTCGTTTCCTTTCAAAAAACAGGGGACTCATTGACGTTGTCGGCATCGGTGATGACGTAGCCGGGCAAAACGGAATGATGTTCAGCGTGGAGATGTGGCGCAAATATATCAAGCCATATTTACAAAAGGCGGTGGATGTTTGCCGGGAATTTAAAGTCATCCCCTATTTTCACGGGTGCGGCGGTTTTACCGAACTGTTTGATGATATGGCCGCCATTGGAATTCAATGCGTGGGCCGGTTGCAATCGGAAGCGCGCGGAAACGATTTCGCCGCGGTGAAAAAGAATTTTGGGCGCCGGCTTTGTTTATGGGGCGCGATTGATGGACAACACGCGGTGATCGAAAAAAACGCCGATGAGGTGCGGGAATATGTCCGAAATCTTGTGAATCTGGGGGCGCCCGGCGGCGGATTTGTCGTCGGGCCGACGCATGCTTTTACCGAGGACACGCCCCTTGCAAACGTCATTGCCGTTTATGAAACCTTGCGCGGGGAAAGATTTGTTTAGCCTGCATTATTCATGAAACATACATTTTCATTCATAAGCATTTCAAAGCCAATGGCTTTGAAATTTCGACGCGCCTGCAAAAATCGCAGGCTTGCTCAAGGCTAACCCTGAGCACGAGCGACCCAAGTCGCTCACGTCGAAGCCTTTCGGGTGACCTATTCATGAAGAACTGAAATCTTCATGAATAGATCAGTTTAGATAGGTTGGTATAAAATAAAAAGTACAAATATGAAAAATATCAAAGAGGATGTTTAAATGCTTAAATTCATTCATGGTTACGACGAGCGTTATTTGCCGGGACTTGAAAAAAACGGTCTTCTGAATAAAAACAGCGGGTTTAAAATAACGCAGCATTTCGCCACTCCGGAAAATGAGAAGTTCAACATCATCGCCGCAAAAGGAGGGAAACTGCACAAGCTTGTCAGGGAGACGGGCTGTTTGTTCTATATAGATCGTCTCCAAGGCGGCACCTTTTACAGCAAGTACGATTTTGACCGTCTGTTGCTCCGGGAATACCAGGACGCGTTGGGCGAGTGGTTTTTGGGCATTCAGATGCACGAGTGGGGCTCCGTGCTTAGCGCAGATTGGGACAGGATACGAAAACAGCTTGCGGGTGTTCCGCCCCCCTGGACAGAACAGCAGATATACGACGCCATCAAAGAGGTGTCAGCCTGCAAGTGGTGCATCCATCTGTCCTGCGGCACCGCCCTTGAATACAGCCGGAAGCAATACTCCGCAACCTTGCCGGAGTATCTTGAGGAGATGCGGCGGCTCTTCACCCTGCGACAGGCGGAGACGGGCGGTTTGCTTCTCCCCTGCGACAGTTATGCGATTGCCACCGACATGGAATACAAACTGGGCGCACGCTCTGTAATGCCGGAGGTGGGCGCGCAGATAGGTCTCATGCGGCTGCAGGTGGCGGTTGCCCGCGGCATGTCCAATGGGCGCGGACGCCCCTGGGGCATTTATTACGAGCCGTGGGGCGGCAAACCGTTTTCTGCGCCTCACTTTTTTGAAAAGGCGTTGAATGAATGGCGAATAGACAACACCATCTTCCCTTATGATTTCACCTCCAATGGCCCGAACGGGGGCAGTTCCCGCGCCTTGCAGCGCCGGATATACTATTACGCCCTCATGTCCGGAGCTCGTTTCATCGGCGAGGAATGGGGGGTAAGCAACACCTTTTACAATTGGCGCGATTACCCGTTGACTCCTTACGGCGAGATTAAAAAGGAATTCATTGATTTTGCGGAAAAATATCCTTGCCTGGAGCCTTTTGTTCCATTTGCAATCGTGCTTCCAAAAGAGCTTGAGGTCATATGCCTCGGGTATATGGATAATCCCGATTCTGGAACTTACCTTGGCCGGGCGATGGACGCCGCAACCAAGGAGTCTTTCGGTCACATAAAGAAGGTTTTGCGCCTGGTTTTTGCGCGATACGGGAAAACTTTCGGCAACGAGGGGCATACCATAACCAATAGCAGGTTCGGCGATTTCTTTGATGTTATTTATGAAGACGCCGGCGAACAGGCCTTTGCAAAATATTCTTACCTGGTGGATGCCGGTCCCGACGGCGCTTTTGCCGGATCCGCCTCAGGAAGAAATCACAGAGTGCTCAAAAGCGCGGATATTGACGTCCTGGCGCACACGCTTGGCAAAATAATGGAAACTGACTTTCCCTGCAATGTTTCCGGCGGCGTCCACTGGCTCTTAAACCGGTCCGGCACTAAATGGTTTCTGACAATGTTCAACAATGAAGGAGTGGAACGCAGCGTGGAAAAAGGAGACCGTTTCCTCAAGGAGGCCGATATCAGGGCTTCCATATGTTTCAAGGAAGAGCCCCACGGGCTCCGAATTTTGAAGTCCTGGCCCGATGGCGGTTCGCTTGAACGGAAGGAAGACGGCAGGTATTATTGTACAATTCCCGCCGGCGGTTTTTACATAATCGAGTTTTAAACAATGATGATGAAAAAATTATAAAACCATGAAGGAGACATCTTATGTCGAATCGTGTTTTAACTGAAAAAGTTAAGGCCGAAATGCTGGGCATGGGCCTGGATCTGGTGGGCTTTGCGCCGGTGTCCCGCTGGGAGCACGCCCCCTACCTTTTAAGTCCCCCGGCCATTCTGCCGGAATCCAAAACAGTCGTGGTAGGCGCCATCCACATCACGGATACCTGGACGGAAATGGGCGGCGAACCTGGCCCGCAGGATCACAGCCCCGGGGGCTGGATGGACCAGAATTCACTCCTGGATCGCGTGGCCTATAAAGTCGTCCGGCTCTTGAACGCTGAAGGGCACAAAGCCATTGCCGTGGCCTCGTCCAACATCTGGCGTTATCGCCAATACGAGGGCATTCCCAGCCTGTTTGCCCCGGACCTGTCGCACATCCACGCGGCCACTGCAGCCGGCCTGGCCGAAATCGGATGGTCGGGTCTGGCCATCACTCCGGAATTTGGTTCACGTTGCCGGTTCATTTCGATTGTCACGAACGCCGACCTGGTTCCCACGCCAATGTACAACGGGCCGAAACTCTGCGACATGTGCATGGAATGTGTCCGGCACTGTCCTTCCGCTGCGCTGCGCAAAGAGTTGAAAGCGCCGCACGAAGTCAAGATCGGCGGCAAGACCTATAAATATGCCAACAAAAACATCTGGCGCTGTGCCTGGGCGGAACATTTCAATCTCGACCTGAACTCAGAAAATCTGAAACGCTGGGAAACGATCGGGGAAAAGGAAATCCTGCGGGAGCGGCAGGCCACCGGCGATCGCGGCCATGAACGCGGGGTCTGCCAAAAATTCTGCGTGCCGCCCCACTTGCGCACCCGTGAACCCAGTTTCGGTCGCGGCGACAAGCTGATTGCCCAAAATAGGATCAACAAGCGCTATCCCGAAAACATGCCCACCCTGCGAAAAATGCGTGACGATATCCTGGCGGCCGCGACGCGCATGGGCGCGGACATCGGCGCAGTAGGCCCCATGAGATCGGAGACAGAAGCCGGCAAGCTGGTGATCGCGCAAGCCCCCGGCATGCGCACCGTCATGGCGTTTGCCATGCGGATCCCGCCCGAGGCTTACGATGCCGGCCGGCATGGCCCGGATGTCAGCCATCCCACGCATTTTGCGTTTAATACCCGCATGCATCATATCCTCCTGCGCCTCGCCCGGATGGTAGAGGACTATGGCTACCATGCGGCGTCATATACCGGCGGATTGTTCGCACACCGGGGCACGGCGGAATGCCTTGCCGAGATGACGGGATTAGGCGCCTTCGGGGCGGACGATCTCTTCGAAACCCCCGAGTTTGGACGGAATGTCTTCGTGGGTGCCATCGCCACGGACGCGCTATTGGACGCAACCCCGCCGGCGGGCAACATCGAAACCGCCGCGCCGATCCGCCAGCCCGGAGCCAGGCAATTGCGGACCCGGTTGGAATCACTGGCCGTAGAAAATCTCGTGTCCCTCCTTGGCGTGGTACCGGCGGCGCACTTCGATGCCATCGTCGCCGATCTCAAGGCACATATCAACGAAGCGGAGCTGGGTGAATCCGTGACGGATACGAATCCCCGCTACCATGGCAAGTGGGTTTCAAAGATTCAACATGACCGGGTGTCCATCCGCGGTCCCCGGGATTACCTGCCAGAGGCAAAGTCGGTCATCGTGCTGGGCATGCATTTCCCGGCAGAAATCATTGAAAACACCGACCTGGAGAAGAGCCAGCAGATCGGCACCTATGCGTTCTGGCAATACCAGACAAGGCATGAACTTTGTTTTGCCGCCAGCCGGCTTGCTCAAGACTTAAGCCAACGGGGCTACCAGGTGATTATCACGGAAAATTTGCTGGGCATCGGCTCCAAGGTAACATCCCACCGCGGGGATTTGCCGGATGCGCGTTCAAACGCGCTGGAAGCCGTGGCGGCGGGACTGGGTCAAATCGGGGCCAGCGGCGCGCTGTTGACGCCGGAGTACGGTCCGCATCAGCGTCAGATCGCGCTCATTACCGACGCGGAACTGCCGGGCAATGCGCTCTATCACGGCAAGGATCTCTGCGCGCATTGCGGCAATTGCCATACCCAATGTCCCATGACGGCATTCGAACCGAACACCTTCGATGTCCACGTGGCCGGCGCCATTGTCAAAATGCCGGTGATTGCACGGCATCGCTGTGATTGGTCCAAACGCTACGGTCTGTGCGGCAAGGAAGGACCCGCGCTAATCGGCAACAAGACGGATGTGGCGGCGCCAAAGGGCCGAATCCGGATCGAAGATCTTGCCGCCGCCTGCGAGCAGAAGGATCCCATAATGAAACGCCGCGCATGCATCCTGGAAACCTGCCTGCGTTACTGCCGGGCCGGCGGCGCGACACCTTAACCGATAATTTCGAAACACCAACAATAAATATCAACAGGAGGAAATGATGAACTCGAATGAAATCAAAAAATACGCCAAGGAACGGGGAGCCGACCTGGTCGGCATCGCCGCAATTGAACGGTTTGACGAATTGCCGCCCGAAAAACATCCCCGAACGATTTTCCCTGAAACAAAATCAGTCGTCATTATCGGACGGAGGATTACGCGGGGCACGTTGCGGGGAGCCGAGGAGGGCACCAATTTCGGCAATTATGTTCTTTATGGCGGAGATTGGCTGAATAACCGGTTTCTTGCCATGACCACGTTTGAGGTGGCCGAGTATCTGGAGGATAACGGATGGGAAGCGGTTCCGCTCCCGAATCTGCCGCCGGAGGTTCCGCCCATGGGGGTAACCGTGCGGAAAGGACAGCCGCCGCCGAATGTCATGCTTGATTTTGACGATGCGGCAGTGCGGGCCGGAGTCGGCGAAATCGGCTACTGCGGCTTCCTGCTGACCCCGACGTATGGTCCCCGCCAACGAATTCAGATGATTTTAACGGATGCCGTTATTGAGCCGACCCCGCTGTTGGACAAGGCGATTTGTCCGGGACGCGGCGAATGCAAGGCTTTATGTCCGCTGGAAGCGTTTGTGGGTGAAAAGGAGCAGGTAATTGCCGGCAAGCGCATGAAGGTTGCGGACGTTGACTATTCAAAATGCGCCCAGTGTAAAAATGGGGCGTGTGCCAATTTTTCACATCCGGCCGGCAAACCGGATCGTCTGGCGTCCGTTTGCGCCCGCAGTTGCGTGGATTTTCTTGAAAAGAGCGGCCGGATCAGCAACCGTTTTGCGGCGCCATTCCGCAAACGTGAAGCCTGGACGATAAAAGAGAACATTGATTTTTATAAAGTTTAGTCAAAGATATGTTAAATATTTGGATCATTTTTAAATATAGACCGTCTTATACGGCTGTCATTCCCGCGGAGGCGGGAATCCAGTCCTGCTTTTCTCTGGATTCCCATTTTCATGGGAATGACAAACATTCAGACAGTATTAAATGTTCAACATAGAATGAATAAGGAAAATACCCGATGAAGACTCCAACAAAAGAACAGATCAAAGAGTATGCGTTATCCAAAGGATTAGACCTCTTTGGGGTGGCGAATATAGAGCGGTTTGAAAACGCGCCGAAACGGATGCATCCGGCGAGCATATTTCCCGAGGCCCGTTCGGTGATTGTGGTCGGAAGAAGAATCGTCCGCGGAGGCTGGCGGGGAATTGAGGAGGGAACCTATTGGCCCAACTATACCTATTTTGATTATTCCGGATTGCTGAACACGTTTTTCCTGCAGAAACCGTTATATGAGACGGCCTGTTTCATTGAGGATTTCGGCTACGAAGCCGCGCCGGTCTATTCCGGATGGGCGTTGCCCGCGGCCGCGCCGGATGAGAAGCCGCGGCGGAGCGGCGGGGTGGCGCCGGACGTCAACCTGGCGATTCGGATTGCGGGCGTCGCCGCCGGCATCGGGGAAATCGGATGGTCAAAAGTGTTCCTGACAAAAAAATTCGGCCCGCGCCAGCGGCTGGCGGCTATTCTGACGGATTTGGAACTTGAGCCTGATCCGCTGGTTGAACCCAACAGTATTTGCAAACTGGATATGGCTTGCGTGAAGGGATGTCCCGGGGCGATTCCGCATATCAAGGAAAAGAAATTTGTTGAAATAAAGATAGAGGACAAGACCTATCGCTGGGGGGATGTTGACATGGGGAAATGCACGTTGATCTATCACGGGGGCGATCCGCGGGTCTCGCCTTTCATTCCCAAGGCACTTCCGGGGTATTCGTTTGACGTCATGAAGCAGAAGGTTTCGGAGGAATGCGCCTATAAATTCTGCTGGCCGATGTCAACAAGGGAATGGCGAAAATCGGCCGAGTTTCCGGATGGATACATTATTCAAGGTCATGCTTACATCCAAAAATGGGGGGTGGGCGGACTGGGCATTGAAGGATCGCGGGGATGTATGCGGAGTTGTTTCAATTATCTGGAAAAAAAAGGCATGGTGGAACAAAAGTTCAAGGGGGGCGAATTCATCAAACGGCGGCGCTGGCTCTTGGATACCGAGGGCAAGATTGCCGAATCATCTGAGAATGGCCGGCATTCCAGTGAAGATAATAGAATTTAGAATGTTTCCTTGAAGACGCGAATGTAAGTGCGGAATGCCTCCAGGGAACAATCGGGCGGGATGCGGTGATCGGGCAGGGGAATGAACCCGCCTTCAGACGCCAATTCCTTTAATGGTTGCAAGTGCTCCCTGATTGCTTTTTCACCGTGGGGAATGACGTGCTTATCCACGCCGCCCATCATGCGCAGCGTTTTTCCATATTGCTTGCGTAAAAGAACGGGATTTGCCCGCCAGGTGCCGACTTCTATGGGAAACAGGATGTCAAATCCCGAGTCCATCCAGCACGGGATCAGGTCATCCACCTTGCCGTCGCTGTCAATAAGGATGTGGCGAACACCCATGGCATGATAAAAATCGGTCATTTTTCGGTAGTATTTATGATAGTATTTTCGATAGGTGTCCGGTGAAAAAAGAGGACCGGATTTAAAGCAACAATCTTCAAAAAAATACGCAAAATCAAATTTTGCTGTTTTCATGACCGGCGCGAGCAATTGCATGAAATATTCCGATAGATACTCAATGATTTCTTCATACAGCAGCGGGTCATCGTATGCCAGGTAGGATATGGCTTCTATGCCCAGCCACTCGCGCGGCCAGCCGAAAAGACTCCCGCCGAAACATGCGGTTACCCGGTCGCGTTGATTCAGCGCTTGGGCCCTGGTTTCCCAATCCGGCGGATAACGCGATGGATCTTCCGGGTCAAGGAATGTCTTGAACCGATCCCATGATTCCCGGGTTGGCAGCAAGGCTTCCGCGAGATGCTGTGGAATGGAAGCGCCGATTTTGCTTTGCTTCTGCACTGCCCCGGTGGGTAATTTAACGATTGAATAGGTATCGGTTTCTTCCAATATTTCCGCCTGGCCCGGGGCAATCGTGCCGATATTCACTATTTCATGAACATTCCACATGCCGTATTCCCAGTCCGGATCCATTCCGGTGGCGTTCGCAATGTCGTCCTTGTCCTCCGACGGAAGCCCCTCATCCCGCCAGCGCGCGAGAGTTTCCCGCCACAATCCGAAATAATACGCCGGCATGCGATCAATAGGTTTGTATTCCATGATATTCTGGAATCGTTCCCGGTCATTCATAATCATTTACCCCCGATTAAGCGTTGCACCAGTAGGTCTTCAAACGCGCCCATGTCTTTCCATCCCGTGGCGCAGCGGATGATTCTTGCCTTGGGGTCCTGGATGGTAAAGCCATCATCCGTGACCCTGATTTGCATATCTTCCATGACCAGCATGTCCTCGGCAAACGCCAGATAGACGGCCACGGTATCAAATAGGATGGAACTCTGTTCATCCGGTTTGTTGTTCAGCCAGACGCGGTAGTTTTCAATTACAGCTCGTGTCAATGGGTCGGAAGATGAACAAACAGATTGATACTTGTGTCCTTTAAGCCGGATCAATCCGCAGGTGTCCAGGGGGGTTATGACCATTTCCCGCCATGGTGCAGTAAAAACTGCCTGGCATGCTTTAATATCTTTTTCCACATTAAATTCAGCAATTACTTTTTCGCTCCCATCATGACCGCGGCGAATGGAGCCGAACATGCCGACAAATCTGCATTTGGCCGCAATCCGGGGCTCCCGGCGGAGCGCTTCCGCGATGTTGGGAACGGGGCCGATGCAAATGAGCGTGACTGGTTCGGGCGAAAGCATAATGGCGTCAATTGTGGCCTTGACGCCGTCTGTGTGGACAGTTCCCGGATAATTTTTTAAATCATAGCCGGCAACCCATGGTTCCTGGCGTTCCCGGCCGGGCTGGCGTCCCTGATGGATGCCGATTCCGACGGGTATGTCGGCGCGATTCGCAACTTCCAAAAGTTTGGCAATGATTCGCGCGCGATAGACGGTATCGCCCGTGTCGCTGGCAATTAATCTGACGTCCAGTTCGGGCGATTTCAGCATCATGGCCAAAGCCCAGGTATCGTCAATATCGCCGCCGATATCCGTATCAAGGATAACGGGAATTCTTTTGATTTGCTTATGTTTTACATTGATGGTCATATAATTTTATTCCTTTCAAATCATGTTGAATCTTGTTTTATGCATGAAAATATATTAAAAAACAATAATACCGGCAATGAACGAACCGGTTTTTGTTTTGCACTTTTCGGATAAGGGATATTTGACAATGAAACTCCAGTTTTGTTTTGTTTCCGGAAATAAAAAAAACGTCAACGTGCGTCTCCACGCGCATGATGCCCTGGAATTGGTCTATTACATTGACGGCATGGGCCGGAGCCGGATAGAAGGACGCCAATATGAAATCCGGAAGAATATATTCACCATCACTCCGTGCGGCGTGAGTCATGACCAGGAAAATATCACGGACATGGCTTCTATTTGCGTGGGCATGGCGGGAAGCGGCCTTGAACCGTTCAAGGGGGCTTGGCGCGATGCCGGCGGCATATTGGAGCAAACCTTGAGAAACCTGATTCATGAATGCAAAAACAAATATACGGCTTATGAGACTGTCTGCCAGGGATTGCTTCTTGAAATTTCGGGACTGGTCCGGCGCATAACCCGGGAAAATGTTGTCGCGCCCGGCCGGAAAGCCATCGTGGACAAGGCGATTGAGATCATATCCAAACGGAGTGGAGACGTGTCGGTGGCCGCATTGGCGGGCCAATTGTATGTCAGCCCAGACTACCTCCGGCATCTTTTTCATGATTATTCCAGCCAGTCACCCTTGCAATATATCTTGAATGCGCGGCTTGAAAGGGCCAAAACATTGCTGGCCGGAGGCGCTTTGAGCGTCAAGGAAACGGCTGCGCAGTGCAGTTTTGAAAGTGAATATTATTTCTCGCGTTTTTTTCATAAGTTTGCAGGCATTACTCCGTCACAATATCGTGACTCGTTGGGTCGGATGCCAAATCCGGTTCCAACGGCGAAAAATGCCGGGCATAAAAAAGCCAAATGAAATCAACGCTTTTTATACTTGTTCATTCCGGCGTGATAAGACAAGCTGGCGGCTGTTTGGTAATTATTTTTTAACATTATGCGCGCGAATAACTTCGCTCAAGGGAAAGGGCAAACGTCCTGCCGCAAGACGTCAGGAAGCGGAACATGTCCGCGAAATCGTGGGCGCGTGTGAACGGTTGCAGAAAAGCTGAAGGAACAGACAATGCGAGTACACCTTGAGATGCGCAATGGCGTGCCGTTGCTCATGGTTGACGGCAAGGCGGAAGTCCCCATGGTTGTGTGGACCAGACGCAACGAGACGTTGAGCGGGACGGTGCCCCTCATGAAAAGCCGCGGCTTCCGGATCCATTCTTCAATTTTTGATATTCCATGGCCGCAGGAGGGCGAACGCTACGACTTCAGCAAGGTTGACGCCGAGATGGCGGCCTTGTTGAAGAATGATCCGCAGGCGCTCTATATGCCGCGCATCTGGATTGAACCGCCGCTTTGGTGGAAAGAGACGCATCCCGAAGAAATGCCGGTCTGGGAGAACGGCAAGAGCGATCAGTATATCTCGGTGACTTCCGAGCGGTGGCTGGCCGAGCTTGGCCCGCACATTGATGCGCTCGTCACGTACATGGAAACGCGCTGGGACAAGCACATCTTTGCCTATCATCCCGCCGCGTTGAACAGCCACGAATGGTATTACGCTTCCACGATCTGGGAGTCCAACGATTGGGGACTCCGCAACTACGAACCATCCTTTGCCCGCGGTTTCCGGAACTGGTTGCGGAAGCGCTACCAAACGGTCGCGCGGTTGAATTCGGCGTGGGGAACACGCTACGGAGACTTCGCCGCCATTCCCATCCCGGATCCGGGACGGCGCCGGCGCACAAGCCATGGGTTGTTGCGCGACCCGGCCGCAGAACGGGCCGTCGTTGATTTCACCCTTTACCAGTCGGTGGCCATCACCGACGCGATCAAAATTGTTGCGCGGCGGTTCAAGGACGCCTGCCAGTGGCGCAAGCTCGTCTATGTCTTTTACGGGTACACCTTCGAACTCGCCGGGCTCCAGGAAGGAATCAGCCAGTTCGGGCATCTTGACCTGGACAGTATGCTCAACGATCCGAGCGTGGACGTCTACTGTGCCCCGATCGGTTATAACGATCGGCGGAACGGCGGCAGCGGACCGATTATGGCGCCGGCGGAGAGCTGCAATGCGCGCGGCCGTGCCTGGTGCAACGAGGATGACACGCGCACGCACCTGAGCGTGCCGGACATCGGCGGCTGGGGCCGGGTTGAGACCGAGGAGCAGACGGTCTGGGCACAACGCCGGAACTTCATGGCGTCGCTGGTGCGGCGTTCGTACATCTGGTTCATGGATCAGGGCGGTGGCTGGTTTGAGGGTGAGGCCATCTGGCAGAACCTCGCGAAGTTGCGGGAGGTTTATGCCGAAATCGTTGCCGACCCATCGCCGTTACAGGGCGATGTGGCGGTTGTGGTTGATGAGGCGTCGCTCTGCCAGGTGGCATACGGCATTGAACTGGGACTTCCGTTGCTGTACGATATCCGGGCGGAATTGAATCGCATGGGGACGACCCCCGAACTCTGGTTGCAGGCGGATTACCTGCGGGGCCGCGGAACGCCGAAAAAACTGGTCATTTTCCTGAACGCGTTCAGCCTGACGCAAAACGATATCGTCACGATTCGGAGCCGACTCCGTCGCGAGGGATCCACGGCTCTGTGGTTCTATGCGCCCGGGGTGCTGGACCCCTCGGTCGCTCCGGGCGGCAAGGGATACGACCCGGGGCGGATTGAGCAGTTGACCGGGATCCGCGTGGCGGAACGTGCCGGGGATTGCGCACCGGCGATGCGCTGCCGGCCGGGACATCGGTTGGGTAACGGCCTGGCCCCGGATAAAATCATCGCCCCCGACGATGTGGTGCACAACTGGCAGAAACGCGACGAGAAGTTCCAGTTTCGACAGATGACCTATCCGCCGCGGGAGCGACTGAGCCCGCTGTTCAAGGTCGCGGATGACGCTGCTGACGTATTTGGAGAATATGCCGATAGCGGCGAACCCGCCATGGCGACCAAGCAGGTGGATGGTGTTACAAGTGTGTTTGTAGGCGGACTCACGTTGCCACCGCGGATGTTTGCCAACATCGCCGCGGATGCCGGGGTCCACCTGTACTGTGATGCCGGCGATGTGATTTACACCGACGGTCGTTTCCTCAGCCTCACTGCGTGCAGTCCGGGCGAGAAACTGGTCCGCTTGCCCGCAATCTGCCGGGTAACCGACGTATTTACCGGCGCGCAGGTCACGGATGGACGCCAGTTTGCCGTCAGTCTGTGCTTGGGGGAGACCCGGGTGTATCGGTTGTGCTACCGGTAAGGCCTGGATCCAGAACGGCGTGCCGGTCCGGATTGGCGATAATATTCTCTACGATAAAAGGGGATGATTTTTATGCGAACGATTATTATTTCAATCGGCGATGAGTTGGTTCTCGGCCAGGTTGTGGATACCAACGCCGCCTGGCTCAGTGAAAGGTTGGTTGAGCTGGGGATTGTGCCGGAATATCATCAGGCGGTGCCCGATAATCTGGCGGCAATCGCGGAGACCATCAAGCTTGCGGCTCAAAAAGCAGATTTTATAATTGTTACCGGCGGACTTGGGCCCACGCCGGATGACTTGACGCGGCAGGCCATGGCCGCGGTGGCAGGCGTCAAGCTGGTATTGCACGGCCCTTCCTTAAAGAAGCTTGAAACATTTTTCAAAGAACGCGGGCGAGTGATGTCCGAAAACAACCGTGTTCAGGCAATGTTCCCGAAGGGGGCAGATGTTTTGGATAATCCCATCGGCACGGCGCCGGGATTCAGGATTGTTTTTGAAAAAGCGACAATCGTGGTTATGCCCGGTGTGCCGAAGGAAATGAAATTGATGTTTGAAAGGCACATTGTTCCGATGTTGACCACGCGCAACGCATGGCTCAAGATAAAAAGCCGGTCTAAGGTGATGACATTTAAATTAAATGTTTTTGGCGTGGGCGAGTCATTGGTGGCTGAAAAATTGGGGAAATTGATGCGGCGCGACCGTAATCCGCTGGTGGGAACCACCGTTTCCGCCGGCATTGTCGCGGTTAGAATCCGCGGCGAATTTATTGGCGGTAAAACGGGCGCGCGGGATCCGGCATTGCCGGCGATGCGCAAGACGGCAGATAAAATCAAGTGTTTGTTAGGCGATGCCGTTTTTAGCGAAAATGATGTTTCTTTGGCTGAAGTTGTCGGGAAAATGTTGCGGTCCGCGCGCAAAACGGTTGTAACCGCCGAAAGTTGCACGGCCGGATTGCTGGCCGCAATGTTGACCGAAACGCCCGGCTCCAGCGCTTATTTTTTGGGCGGCTGGGTTGTTTATTCCAATAAAATGAAAACTGAAAATCTGGCCGTTCCGGCTGATTTGATCATTAAAGAAGGCGCGGTAAGCGAGCCGGTTGCGCGCAAGATGGCGGAAGGGGCGCTTGAACGTTCAAGCGCCGACTATGCGCTGGCCTTGACCGGCATCGCGGGGCCGGCCGGCGGCTCAAAAGAAAAGCCCGTTGGAACAGTCTGGATTGCCTTGGCGGAAAAGAAGGGCGGAGGAATAAAAACTTACGCCGAAAGATTTTTATTTCCGGGCGACCGCGTTTCTGTCAGGGAAAGGGCGGCAAAATCAGCGATGAATATTTTGAGGTTGCGCTTGATGCCGGCAAAAATTTGAGACCCGAAAAGTGCGCGTTTCCGCGCAATTTTCGGGCGAGCAATCATTCGCCTTCGCCCGCCTTCCCGAGCGTCGGCCAGGGAGTGCCGGCCAAGGGGAGCTTGGCTATAGATGTTCAGATAAATAACGTAACACCGAAATATGGCACATTTTCCTCGATTCCATGGAGGGCGATGGGCCTCCATCGCCGTCCGTTGACATGATTTCGGCGGTCGCGGCCGACCGCCCTCCATAGAATGCGCCAAATCATTTTCCGAACTTAATTATCTGAAACACTATAGGGCTTCGGCGCAATTTCGCTAAGACTCGATCCGCCGTCGCCCAAAAGCTATGGCGAGACAAGTTCGGCGGGGAGCTTCATTTTCGCCCGGACGGATTGTTTTTGTGGTCGCGGAAACTGGCCGGGCTTTGTCGTGCGAGCGCGGTGAACACTTTTGTGAAATGATAGCGGTCGCAGAAGCCGGTTTTCCCGGCGATCGCCTTGATGGATTCATCCGAATACTGCAAGAGCCAACAGGCCTTGTCCACGCGTATTTGCCGCAAATATTCCTGCGGTGCCTTCCTAAGTTCGGCCTTGAAGAGCCGCAACATGGTTTGCGGATGAATATGCATCAAGGCCGCAAGTTTCAGATTGTTAATCGGCTGATCAAGATGTCCTTCCAGGTAATTCAGCGCGCTTAAGAGGCGTGCATCAATCTTGCGAAAAAGCAGTTGCCGGCCCATCAGGTCGGCAATCAGGGTTTCTATAAAAGCGCGGATAAGCATGGTTGCCCGGCGCCGGATTGTTTCCGTGGCGCCGTGACCGGCTATGATCCGGCGCACAAAATCCCGCCTTTGTCTGGTCAGCGGCAGGCTGATGATCGGCGGTCCGCGGAGCGTGTAAGGATGGCGGATCTGAAAGTGAATGAACAGCTGCCGGCAATTACCGTGATGAATCGAACCAATGTCAACATTAGGCGGGATGATATACAATTTGTCGGATAGAATAGGCAAGGTTCGTTTGCCAAGCCGAAGGGCCGCACCCTTGGTATCGTGCCAATACACACGCCAGAATGTCGACGCCAGGAAAGTAAAATTCCAGCGGTTCCGGATGTCGTTCAGCGCGACATAACCATAGTCCAGTGGCGATAAACCGGGATCAAAAAAAGAGCGAAATTTTCCCATGTCGTAAATATACACAAACTTGTTGTTTCTGTCCATTGCGCAATACGGCGGAATAGGATACATTTCAGAAAAAAAAATGCGCATTAACTTCTTGTAGTCTGTAAAATGGGTGGCGAAAAAAAATGACAGGTCATGCCATAGGCAGATCCGCCTCTGGCGGAAAACCCTGTCACGGAATCAGGAGGAATACATTATGAAACATATCAATCTGAGTGGCATGGCGGCTCTCGCGCTGCTGGCCTTATTTGCCGGATGTATGGGTGTAAAACAAGGCGCAGATAAGGGGCAAACGCTGACCGCGCCGCCCGCGCCTTTTGCCGCAAAAGAAATCGTGAAAGGCTTTCCTGAAATCGGTAAAATCAACACGATGATAAGAGGTCCGGGCGGGACGGCCGCAGTTACACAGGAGCTGTATGGCGTTACATGCGGCGGCAACAGCCTGACTGTCAAACCGGGAGAATCCATGTTGCATCTGAGTTTAAACGGCGGACAGCGCCAGGTGCTGATAAGCTACTGGGGCACAACCAGCTTGGGTTACGGAGAGCCGGGCCCTTTCAAGGGGAATGCTGCGGAGATCAGCTGCGCCGGGCCTGAAATAACGATTGTTAAAAAGTTTCATGCTGCGTCTGAAAAAGAAACTGACGGAATATTTACCGAGGTCGTAAAGCTCCTTGATGACGGGCTGGTCAATGTTAAATGCTCATATAAAATTCCTGCCGGGGCTAAAATTACAGACAAAGGCTTTTTTTTCTCATTTATGCCCTTTGACGCTTTTGCGGGGATGAAATGCGTGATTGACGGTAAAGAGTTTGCGTTTTCGGGATCCTTGGAGCCATTGGGCCAGCGTGAAATATTCAAGGGAAATGCCGAGTCCATGGATTTCTCGCCCGATCATCCTGAAAACGGATTTCGCGTTGTTTTCCCGGTAAAGACTTATACGGTAATAACCGAAACGCGACTTGAAAAAAATAATCCGTGGAAATATTGCGTACATATCAGGGCCGCCCCCGGGGCGGATGGCTCAATTGAGTTTAAGCTGGACATGCGCAACACTTCCGGGGAGTCGGTCAAATCCGCCGACACTTTTGCGGGCATAAATTTCTGGAAGGATGACCGGCTTCACATTCCCAACTACGGCAAATGCCGGAACCTGGCGCAGAATTCATCCTTTGAAGCCGGGCTCAGATACTATCAGATTTTTGAAACCTGGGCACATTTCCGGGAAAGAACCATGCCAGTTTTCTCCGTGGACGAGAATGTCTCAAAATTCGGCAATTGCAGTTTGAAGATCAATGTTTTCAAGGAAGACAAGGCGCCAGGGTTTCTCCAGACTTTTGCCATTCCGGTTAGCGCCGGGAAAAAGTACACGGTGAGTTTTTTTGCGAAGGGTAACAGAAAAGGTGGAATCTGGCTGGATCACCGTTGTGTCACCGGGGTATGGCTCCAATTCCCCAAGGTTCCCGGCTTTGTTGTTGCGGAGGATTGGAAAAGGTACAGTTTTACCGTAACGGCCCCGAACAATGCTTTAACTCACTTGCTGACGGCGCTATATTCCGGCAATGATCCTTCCGGCATGGCGACAGTCTGGATAGACGGCTTGCAGATTGAGGAAGGAGAAACGGCGACCGATTATGTGGAAAAACCGTTGAACGCCATCCTGCTTACAAGCAACCCGGACAATTTCATGAGCGTTGATGACAAGGAGATCAACGCCAGGCTCAAAATAACCGCTCCCGCAAACACGGAAGGAAGCGTGGAATGCGGAATGGAGGATTATTTTTACAAAAATATTTGGAAACAGAAATTTGACTTCAAGACAGACGCGAAAGGGATAGCCGTCGTAAATCTGCCCATGGAAAAACTGCTCGGCACGGGAGTGTATGTCCTGCGCGCTGATTTTGCGTTGAAAGACGGTTATAAAGACACCGATTACTTCCGCATATCCAGGATGAAGTTCCTTAACAACACCCATAAGAACAAGGATATCTTTGGAACAGGGATGAGCTACTCGGGTTCAAGAAGCGAAGATATCCTGAAACGTTGCCGCGCCATCGGCTTCGGCTCGACAAGAGCAGCCGGGAAGAGCAAAGAATTTAATGACATGGCGGCCCGATATGGAATAAGTGTAGTTTATTATTATCTTTTATATGGAGACCCGGTAATGAAAGTGGAAGGGGTGGACAGCTTGAAAACGATTGACAAGCTGACCCCTGAGCTTGAAAAGAAAATTGAGGCCGCCGCTTATGAAATGGCCAAAGCACATCCCTGGGTGGACCGATGGGCGGTTTACAGCGAAGTGGAAGGCTGGGCGCTTGTACGGAACGGGAATTACAAAGATTTTGCCAAACTGCAGATCGCCTGCTATAAGGGAATAAAACGTTTTGACCCGGGTAAAAAATATATCCTGGGCGGTTCCTGCAATATGCAGCCGCAAAACGGGACACGGTATGTGGGCAGCTACCTTGAAGCGGCGAACGAGGTAGATAGCAAAATCAAGTTTGATGGTGTCACCATCCATCCCTATCGGACAACGCCGGAGAGTCCCGACCTTGACGACGATGCTGCGGTGTTTTTCGCGGTCCTGGACAAGAACGGGTATCAAGATGTCCCCGCCTACTGGGATGAAGGAATTTATTATCCTCATTACAACATTCCCGCCTGGGGGCTTGACCCCCACAAGGGCTGCTCGTCAGACCATTATCGCGCCGGGTGCCCGAGCTATCATATGGGCTGGGGCGAGCGGATATCCGCGGCGTATTGTGCCCGGAGCTGGCTGGTGGCGCTGAAATACCAGGATCGGGTGAGGCGGTTCATTGGCCATGAATTGCTGAATATGGATGCTTACCTGGATCCCTCCGCTGTGCATAAAATACCCAATACCCTGGGGAACCTCCTCGGGAACGCGTCCTTCAAAAAGGACATTCGGTTTGCCCCCGACATTCGCTGCTATGTGTTTGAGGACGAGAACAAAAGACCAATTGCCGCCATCTGGTCTCACGATCCGAAAGTTGATCGGGGCTATGAGCCCAGTCCGACGGCCCGTTTCAACTTTAAAGGCGAGTCGCTTGAGTTGTTTGATCTGATGGAGAACAAACATTCCCTCCGGAGCGACGCTCAGGGCTTTTCCGATATCCCTGTCACGCCGTTCCCGATATTCATCCGGGGATCCCCGGGCGCGCTTGAAAGCCTTTGCCAGTCCATGCAGAACGGCAGGGTCCTTGATTCCAATAAGGCCGTAATCCAATTATCGGCCAAGCCGCTCAATGCAACGGAGCTTGATCTCTCATGCAGGAATCTCGTCACGCGGGAAGTCAAGGGTAAGGCTGACATAAGGCTCCAGGACCAGGTCGTGGGGAAGGATATTGCGTTGGCGCCGAAGGGCTCCGCGGATATAACCATACCCCTGCCCGAAAAAATTCCCTTTGACAAGATAGCCGGGATACGGCTTCCGGTCACGTTCACGGAAGAGGGAGTCAAGCCTTTTGAGATGAATCTCTCCTTTGAGGTTTTTGCCGTCAGGAAGCTCAAGGGGAAGATAACGAGCAGCGGCAACGCCGACGAATGGAATGAGATTCCCTCCATACGGATAACGAACAGGTATATCGCCAAGTCTACGGGCGGCACCAAGAACATACCCATCGATGAAAAAGTCGGCTATCCGGGAGATCTTGAGGCCGAGTATCAGATGGCGTGGGACGACGAAAGCCTTTATCTCAGGGTGAAGGTGACGGATGACGTATTCCATCATAACGCGAACAAGAACGTTGGCGGAAGATGCGACAATGACTCCCTGCAGATCTACATTGATACCTTATGTGATGCCCGGGGCAAGGAGACCAGGGGATTTGACGGCAACGATTACAATTATGATTTCTACCCGAACATGACGACCAACTCCACATCGGTACCGGACGGCACGATCACCGCCTTCAGGCGGTACGCCCCTGAGCAACAGGCGGCGGGGGGGCTTTTCGCGCCGATGCCGAACATGGTGGAGCCTGACATCAAGGGCGCTTTCACGAAGACAGACAAGGGCTACACATACGAGGTGGCTATTCCCCGGCGTCTTGTGGCGCCGCTGCAGTTAAAATCGGGAAGCGTTTCCGGATTCGCGATATTTCTCCCTGACCACGACGGCAAATGTGTCAAGGGCGCTTTATCTTTGACCCCGCCCGGCACCGGCGGATACATGAATCCACATCTCTATCCCGTGATGCTGCTGGTTGAATAATGCGGATTTACAATCTTGACCGGCTAATGTATAAATAATAAAATCAGTTTCAAAACTATTTTTTGCCACAAAAATGCACAAGGAATACAAAATAAGAGGACAAGGTATAAGAGTATGATCTCAAGCAGGATGCATTATAAAATCATAATGATTCGGCTTCCTTATTTGTGAATTTTGTGCCTCTTTGTGGCTACTTTTGCAATTGACTCAATACAAATAAATGCCTTGGAGGTGGCGATCAATATAATGAGACCGACGCAAATAATCCGGATTTGGGCGCTGGCGCTTGGGTTGTTCACCGCGGCCGGGGCGCAAGCAGTCGGGCCCTGGTACGTGGCCACGAACGGCGTGGATAGCAACGACGGAACAAGCTGGGCTGTTCCGTATTTAACGATCAGCAACGCGCTGACCAATGCGTCAACCGGGGGCGACACGATCTGGGTTTCCAACGGCGTATATACGCTCACCGCCACGGTGAGCAATCCCGCCGCCAAGAAATTCAATATCCGCGCCTGGAGCACTAACCCGGCGGACACGGTACTGCTTGGCCACGGATCCAATCCTGCACCGGACAACCTAAACTTCCGCGGGGTGTGGATGTCCGGGGCCGGCAGTCTATTGCAAGGCTTCACGGTGACGAATTTTTATTATACCAATGAAAATTTCGCCGCCGGTGTGTATTGCGACGCGGGGCTCGTCTCAAATTGCGTTATCGCGGGTAATATCATGGGCTATTCCGGAGCCGGTTCCGGCAATATCTCAGCCAATGGCGGCGGAGTATATTTATTGGGAGGTGGTGTGGTTGAAAATTGCGATATTATTGGCAACAGGATTCATCCGGCAAATTATTCCTGTGGCGGCGGCGGGGTTTTAATGAGTAGTTCCGGCCAGATCAGGAACTGCCGGATTGTGGGCAATAAGTTGACTGGCGCAGCAATCGGCGCAGGTGTTATGGCATATCCCTGGAATTTTGTTATTCAGGACTCGGTCATTGCCAGCAATACCGGCGGTGATCCGGGAGGTGGCATCTACATATCTGGTGGGATCATCAGCAACTGTCAGGTGTTCGCAAATTCATCCAGCGGTCAGGGCGGCATTTATTTTGCTGGTCCCAGGGGTTATGGTGGTAGCGACTACGCTCGTATTGAGCGGTGTGTGATCAGCAATAATTCCGCAACGTATTATAATGGCGGGTGCAATATTGTTGGCGCTATAACAAATCTGTTGATCTCGCAGTGCGTGATTGTCAACAATTACTGCGGCAAGCAAGGAAATGGCGGCTTGCGCGTGGACAAGACTATCGCAAATGCCCGGATTCGGAACTGTCTGGTGGAGTATAACCAGGGCGTCTTTGTGGCAGGGTGGAGTGGATATGGCGGAGCCGGCATGTTGGTATTCGCCACCAACGCGTTGATAGAGAACTGCACGATTGTCAGCAATACGCTTACCGGCGGCGGGCAAGGGGCGGGGCTGTATGCGACCAACGGGGTGTGCGTGGTCAATTCCATCATCTATCACAACGTCGGGGTAACAACGTCCAATATCTATGCATTGGCGTTGGCGGACTGCACGTTCAGCAACAGCTGCGTCGCGCCCCTGCCGGCCGTGGGGACGGCGAACACGGATGCCAACCCGCGTTTTGTCGCGAAGGATACCGGCAATTTCCGGCTGAACAACAATTCACCCTGCCTCAATACGGGGATGAATTATGAATGGATGACCGGCGCGGTTGATTTTGAGGGCAGGAAGCGCATCCGTTACGGGACCGTGGACATGGGGGCGTATGAGCGCATCCATTCCGGCACAACCTACGGTTTCCGGTAAGTGAAGAGCCAAACGGAACTGCGGCGGAGCCCTGGCCGACGCGCGGGCAGGCTTGCATGAAAGTCCGAAACCCTTAAGTATGAATTAACTGAGAGTGTTGCATCAGTTCAATCTCCAATCGGAGGGGCCAACACGTCGGTAATCATCAGCCCGGGAGCCAGTTTATCAATCATCGCCAAATGCCCGTAAAATTCTCCAATTTCATAAAGATTATGGGCGTCGCCGCCGAAACTGAACTTCACTCCATTTTCCAGGCAGGCCAGCACAAAATTCCCGGAAGGTTGATCATGGTGGAAATTTAATTCGGCAACCCCACTGTATTTTTTCAACAGATTAGCCAGATGCAACGGTAGACCATCCGGTATTTTACGCTTGGCCCAGCTTATGACCCGCAACGGGTGCGCCACCATATCCACACCTCCCGCCAGTAACCCTTCGGTAAGACGCAATAATTCGGCCTCCACTTCCGCATCGGATGCTCCGTTCGTGCACTCGGGAAGATGATGTATTGCGCCAAGCCGAAAATCCAATCGTGTGGAATCCGCTGTATCCAGCAACAAGCTGCCATCACGGCAAATATCAATTTCCATTCCAACCCGGCAAAAATCCCCGCGAAATTCCCGGAGCATCTCAAAGTATTCCCCGGCACGGTTCAAGCGTTCCGGGAAATTCAAACCTTGATAATACCAAATGTTGCGGCGCCCATAATCCTGCCGGGAACAATACAAATGTCCGGAATGTTCCGCGAAACCAATCCGGCTCAGGCCGAAAGCGTGCGCCAGGTCCAGCGCCACGGACGGGTCCATGTTTTCATTGCAGTAAGCCAACGGCGTATGGAGGTGATAATCGTAAAACGCCATGCCTTCCGGCAGTTTTAAATATTCGGTAACCGTCTTAATTTCCCCGCTTTCTTTGATTTCAATTATCTCATAAGGAAATGGCGTTTCAGAGAGGGCCCCTACCGTTACAAAAGTTAATTTGTCCGTCTCGAACGGCAAATGCCCGAGATGATAATGGCCGGCCAAAGACAGGGTTACTCCGGCCGCGCACATCTGTGACAGAATTTCCGTAGAGTTAGTGTAATTGTACGGGGAACCAGTGGCGCCGGCCGGCAGTACAGGTACATGTTGAATAGTCACCAATGGCCCGTTAAAATTATGGCGTGCCGCTTCAAGACGTGCCAGTTCGCTTTTAGAACGCCAGGCGTTAAAACCCGGCTGTTCCGGATCGCGAGCAAAGGGTACCAGGCGAACGCCGTTTATTTCCAGAAAATCGGCGGATTGCGGCATAATTTGATAAAATTTATCTGCTGATGGATCATGATTGCCGGGAACCACCAATACCGGCATTTCAGCCTCATTGATTATCAGGCGTAATTCTTTTAACAGCTCCGAAGCGTTCACCGCCATTGGGGAGTCAATGATATCGCCCACTAAAATCAATACATCAGGATGAATGAAACGGTTGGCCCGATTCACCAACCGCCGCAACAAATGTGCGGCTAACTTACCACGCTTTTCCGGTAGAATCGGTTCTATTTGCGTATAATGCAAATCCCCGGCCAATAAAATTTTCATTGTCATATTTCGTTACCTTGCCCTTGTATTGAAGGGAGTTTTGCCATTCCTTATCCATAAAAATCGGCAAAATCCAATTTCATTTATCATGAATAGCTCATCCGTAGTATCCCAACGTTAGATTTGTCACAGTAATAAATAAGCTGTTAATAATGGGTTTTCAAGATAAAACGATGTTTTTCGATTTAATACCAAAGGTCGGTCTTGTGTTTTTAGTTTATAACGGTAATATTATTTGACATTGAGCCATTATTGACCTATTTTTTACAGCATAATTCACGGGGACGAAGTCCGAAATAATATAGACAACAGATCATAGGCTCGTGCTTCGCAGCGAAAAACCTTGCTTCTCAGAGTAGCACACCAGACAATAGGGTTATGAAAAAGATACTGATAAGCGACCCTACCCTGCGCGACGGCAATCATGCCGTTAAGCATCAGCTGACTGCCCAACAGATTGCCGCTTATGCGGCCGCCGCCGATGCCGCCGGCGTCCCAATCGTGGAAGTCGGGCATGGAAACGGCTTGGGCGCTTCCTCGCTTCAGGTTGGCTTAAGCCTGACCGACGACAAAATAATGCTTAAAACCGCAAGAGAAAACCTGAAATGCAGTAAACTCGGCATTTTTTTAATTCCCGGTTTCGCCACCATCAACAAAGACCTGAAACCGGCGCTTGAACTGGGGGCGGACGTTGTGCGCGTGGCCTGCCACTGTACCGAGGCGGACACCACCCAACGGCACATCAGCTTTGCCCGCGAACAGGGCAAGGAAGTCTATGGCGTTTTAATGATGAGCCACATGGCTTCAACCGAAACACTGATAGACGAATGCCGCAAAATGGAATCCTACGGCGCGGAGGGAGTCATTCTGATGGATTCGGCCGGCGCCTCTCTGCCCGCCGATGTTGCTGAAAAAATCAAAGGGCTTGTTGATAAGCTGAGTATCCCGATTGGATTTCACGCGCACAACAACCTCGGAATGGCTATTATCAACAGCGTAACGGCAGCCCAGGCCGGCGCCGCGATTCTGGATGGCACTGCGCGGGGTTTCGGCGCCGGCGCCGGAAACACCCAATTGGAAGCGCTGGTGGCGGTGCTTCAAAAAATGGGATACGATACCGGTATTGACCTCTATAAAATGCTCGATGCCGCCGACTTGGCTGAAAAATCAATTTTGCCCATGGTTCCGACAATCAAATCAACCAGCATCGTAAGCGGGCTGGCCGGAGTTTTTTCGGGTTTTGCCAAACATGTTGAACGGGCGGCCGCCGAATACAAGGTTGACCCACGCGATATTTTTTTTGAACTGGGCCGCCGCCGGGCCGTGGCAGGCCAGGAAGACATGATCATTGAAATAGCCGCCGGATTGGCTAAAAAGCAAAAAGGGAATTAACATGAATTCTATCGTGCGTCAGGATTGTGAAAACGCGCTGGCGGAAAAAAACGATCTGCTCAAAGCGCTGCGCGGCGAAACAGTGCTCGTGACAGGCGGCGCCGGATTCTTTGGAACGTGGTTGGCCGAAATGGTTGCCTGCCTGAATGATGTTCATAAATTTGGCAGCCGGCTTATTTTAATGGCGCGCCGGCCGCATCTGCTTCATGAAAAAGCTCCGCATCTCGCGAAGAGACCGGATATCATCCTTATCGGCCAGGATATCCGCAGACTCATAGAACTGCCGCCGGAAATATCATACGTGGTCCACGCCGCCGCCAGCCCCGACTCGCGGCTTCACGCTTCGGACCCCCTGCAAACCATAGATACAATCGTGAACGGCACAAATTCCGTCATTACAGCGGCAACGCGGCTGCCGGCGCTAAAGAAAATTCTACTGGTGAGTTCAGGCCTTATTTATGGCGCCCAGCCGTGGGAAATGCAGGCCATTCCAGAAAGCTTCATGGGAACTGTTGATTGTGCGGCGGCAATTTCGGCCTATGTGGAGGCAAAACGCATGTCAGAAACGATCGCGGCCGCCTACCGGAGCCAGCATCGCCTGCCAATAACAACTGTCCGGCCTTTTGCTTTCATCGGACCTTACCAGCTCATGGATAGACCATGGGCAATTAATAATTTTATCCGGGATGGCTTGCGCGGCGGCCCGATCCGTATTTTGGGCGACGGAACATCTGTTCGCAGTTATATGTATCCAAGCGACATGGCGTTCTGGCTTTTGCGTATTTTGACCGACGGCACGCCCGGTCGCAATTATAATCTCGGCAGTTCCACCGGGATTACACTGAAGGAACTGGCGGCGAAAATTGCGGCCTGCTTCCCGAAATCAATTGATATTGAATGCCGTTATCTGACGGACGAAATCGCCCGCCGTTCGCGGTTCGTTCCCGATGTAACCTTTGCCAAGGATACTTTGGGCCTTACAATCAACGTAGATTTGGACACCGCCATTCGGCGCTCAATTCTCTGGAACCAAAGCGCAAGAGCGCCTGCGCAAACCGAACTGATTGACGACCGCGTTTAGCCTGGATTATTCACCCAAAGTGTGAATAATCCACCCTTTGGGCTTCGACTCCGGCCTTTATCAAGGCCTGCGCTCAGGGCTAACCTTGAGCAAGCCTGAATACTTATTCGGACGCGTCGAAATATCAAAGCCCTTGGCTTTGAGATGATTATGAATGAAAACAAAGTTTTCATGAATAGATCAGGTTAGGAGAAAAAAGCATGAAATTAATCAGCATTGTTACACCGTGCTATAATGAAGACCAAAATGTCCATGAGTTGTACACAAGGGTCAAACAAATCATGGCCGGGCTTACGGAATACCGCTATGAACATATCTTCATTGACAACGCATCCACGGACCGGACGGTGGAGATTTTACGCTCCTTGGCGGAGACCGACAAAAATCTGAAAATTATCATAAATGCCCGCAACTTCGGACATATCCGCTCGCCCTATCACGCAATTCTTCAAGCCCAGGGCGACGCCATTATCAGCGTCTTCGCTGATTTGCAGGATCCGCCCGAATTGATCAAGGATTTTATCCGGAAGTGGGAAAGCGGCTATAAAATAGTAGTGGGCGTAAAAAAGGAAAGCAAAGAATCAAAGCTTTTTTATGCCCTGCGGCAGATCTACTACAGCGCCTTGACCCGCTTTTCCAATGTCGAACTGATTGAGCAATTCAGCGGTTTTGGGCTTTATGATCGGCAAGTGATAGATATTCTACGGAATTTTAAAGAACCCTATCCTTATTTTCGCGGCTTGATTGCCGAAATCGGGTTCGCGCGCGCAACAATTGAATATGTTCAGCCGGCGCGCCACAGGGGAATAACTAAAAATAATTTTTACACGCTTTTGGATATTGCCATGCTGGGGCTCACCAGCCATTCCAAAGTGCCACTTCGCCTCGCCGTTATTTTTGGCTTTGTTTCGGCCATCGCCAGCCTTGGCGTGGCTTTTTTCTACCTGATTTATAAAATCCTGTTCTGGAGCAGCTTCACGGTCGGCTTGGCGCCGCTGGTGGTCGGCATTTTCTTCTTTTCCTCTGTTCAGCTTCTCTTCCTCGGAATCGTCGGCGAATACGTCGGATCCATTCACACCTACGTCCAGAACCGTCCGCTGGTCGTGGAAAAAGAACGTATAAATTTCTAGACCTGACCGTTTGCGGCGCAAAGAATAACCGTTAATGAATTCTACTGAAACAACAACCAGCCAAAAAACCGGCATTAAGGCAATGGCTTTTTTCTGGTTTGCCACCGCTTTCCTCACCATCCTGAGCTCAAAACTCTGGCTCATTGATCTTTTTGGGTCGGCGTTGCCATGGTGGGATCAATGGGCGGCCGAGGGTTGGCTTCTCTATGTTCCTTTCTTTGAAAAAACACTCGCCCTGAAGGATTTATTCGCCGCTCATTGCGAACACCGTATTTTTGTCAACCGCATTCTTGCGCTTCTTGCCATAATCCTTAACGGGCAATGGGACGCCAGAATCGGGATGGTATTGAACGCCTTCATCACCGCCGGCACCGGCGTTATATTGAGCTACATGGGTTGGGCGCTGCTCGGCCGAAAACACATCTCCGTAATCTGTCTTTTCAACACGATTGTTTTTTCGCTTCCTTTTTCATGGGAATGTTCGCTCCTCGGTTTTGTGGGCAATTATCTGCTGATTGCTTTCGCCCTGTTGGCCATTTGGTTTCTTCTCAGAGCATCTCCTTTCCGGCTTTTCTGGCTCTTTGGGCTTTTTTTTGCGCTTCTAAGCCTGGTAACAATGGGGTCTGGATTTTTTGCCGCCCTGGCGGTTCTCGTCATTGTTTTGTTGCACATCGTCACCCGGCAAGGCCGGATCGGGCTCAATCTGGCTGTTATTGTTGTTTTGCTGGCAATTGTCGCTACGGGTTTTTTTCTGCGCGTAAGCGTACCTGGTCATGAGACCTTCAAGCCGTCAAATATTAGAGACTTGATAGTTGCCTTTTGTCAAAACATGGCCTGGCCGAATGAGAGTTATGCCTGGACGGCAATCATTGTCTGGCTTCCATGCCTTATCGTTTTTGTCCAATATATTTTCCGCCGCGATGACGAACGAAGCATCTATGAATTTGTCCTGGGATTCGGACTATGGATTGCGCTCCAATCCGCCGCACTCGCGTTCACGCGCTGCGGTATATTGGCTTCGCGCCATACTGTTTTTTTGTCGCTCTCCCTGCCCGTCAATTTCCTGGCCCTTCTTCTCCTGGCGCATGACCGCTTCCTCCCGTCCTTTTTGCGCAAAACACTGATTATTATCTTTCTCGTCTGGATAGGTTTCGTTGGCCATAGTCTCTGGAAAATATCGGACAAGGCGCACCGCGCCGAAGCGGAGCAAACCAAACATCACCTTGTTCAGAGCGAAAAAAACGTGCGCGCCTTTCTGCAAACCGACAATCCCGCCGCGCTTGAAAACAAACCTCTTTATGACATCCCCTTCCCCGACCCGCAGGCGCTGGCAACTGTTTTGCGAAATAATCATATTCGCTCCATTATGCCGTCCTGCGCGACCGGATCCGTAAAACAAGGACCATTATCAGTTGTTGTCTCAAAATTAATCCCAATTGGCGACAAGCTTATATTTATCGGCATCGGCCTGCTGGTGATTCTTGGCGGAATCCGTTTTTATCAATCGCTCGGGACTCTGGAAAAGCGTCTGGCTGACTTACGCTGGAGCGATTTTAAAAAAATATTAGCGCAGGCCGGTATGGTTCTGATCATTGTGGTTTTAATTTATGCAATCCATGCGTTTTATTTGTTTATCTCTCCCAGCGGCCTGACGGTAACTTATTTTAAAGGGCAGAACTTTGAGCAAGAACTATGCAGCCGGACCGAAAAAGCCGTCTGCCGCGATTATGGTGAAAAACCTCCTGCATGGCACGTTCCCCGGCATAATTTTTCGGCGCTTTGGCAGGGAATTTTAAGAGTACCGGAATCGGGCAATTATTATTTCTTCTGCCAAAGCGATGATGGCCTGCGCCTGGTTATTGACGGAAAAAAAATAATTGATAATTGGCGCGATCAAAGCTGGAATGCGAGTTCTATTGGCATCCAGGTTTATCTTGAAGCCGGCGACCACAGGATATCCGTGGAACATTACAACAACGAGGGCGAATCGGCTTTGCGCATCAAATGGAGCGGCGGCCCCATTCCGCCCAATACTATTCTGTCCGCCCCGTATCTGCGCAAGCATAAATGATTTTTCTTGCCTCGTTTGAATCATAAAGTATGGTTAATAAAAACGATGAAACCAAATAGCTCCATTTCAGTCTTGGTTCCGGTCTACCGCTCGGAAATCACCCTGTCGCAATTGATTACGAGGCTGGTAAACACGCTTGCTACGATGCAGGCGGATTACGAAGTGATCCTCATCAACGACGGCAGTCCCGACCGGAGCTGGGAAATAATATGCAGCCTTGCCAAGGAATATCCATTTGTCCAGGGCATTAATTTGACGCGCAATTTCGGCCAGCATAATGCGCTCCTTTGCGGAATCCGCGCGGCGCGGAAGGAAATCATTGTAACGATGGACGCCGATCTGCAAAATCCGCCGGAAGAAATCCCCAAGCTGATTGACAAGCTGGATGAAGGTTACGACGTGGTTTATGGTGTGCCGCAAAAAAAACAACATGGGCTGATGCGTCTGCTGGCCTCCTGGATGGTTAGAATCACGCTCAAAAGCGCCCTGAACGTGGAAAGCGCTTTTCAGGGCAGTTCCTTCAGGGCTTTTCGAACTCAAATCAGGGAAGCTTTTGATAATTTTCAAGGTCCATCCGTTTCGCTTGACGTGCTCCTGACTTGGGGGTCCACGCGGCTTTGTTCCATTCCGGTCAAACACGAGACAAGACCGGCGGGCGAGTCCAGCTATTCGTTTATAAAACTCTTTGCCCACTGCTTTGACGTCATGACCGGCTTTTCAACCAAGCCCCTGCAAATTGCCAGTCTGATTGGGTTCTTTTTCACTTTGTTCGGCGTGGGCGTGTTCGTGTATGTTATCGGCCGATATTTAATCCTTGGCTACAGCGTCCCCGGTTTCCCGTTTTTGGCGTCAATTATCGCAATATTCGCCGGCGCCCAGTTGTTTGCCTTGGGAATCATCGGCGCATATATTGCCCGCATTCATTTTCGCATCATGAATCGGCCGACATACGTTGTCCGGTCAAAGACCGGAAATGTAGAATGCAGAATGTAGAATGCAGAATGAAGACCCGAAAACACGAAAAAGTAAATTCCGTATTCAGGACATTCTGCATTCTACATTCTTAATTCTACATTTTAAAAACATGCGTTTTAACGTCCAACCAGAGCATTTCCCACCGCCGGAGGGCGGTTTGATTTTTAACCGGATTCCGTGGGACACCGCGCTTTTCGGATTTCCTTTTTACGAGCTTAAATGCTCAGAAATAAGCGCCGGTATTCTTGCACAGCATTTACCCGCATGGTTGACGGAAATCAGCAAACAGGACAAATGCCTCGTCGTTGCCAGCCTTCCTCCCGCAGATATTGAGCGCGCCAAAATCATCGCCCGGAACGCCTTTTATCCGGTTGAAACCCTGGTTGAAATTAATTTACCACTGGCCAGGTTTAAGCCCCTGATTGAAAACAGATTTGATCATTTGCGCATGTTCCCGGCTGAGGCAAATGATTTGCCGGCGCTGATCTCAATCGCCAAATCGTCCTTTGAAACCGACCGGTTTCATCTGGATAAAAGCTTGCCGGCGGAAAAAGCGGACTTGCGCTACGCCCGCTGGATTGAAGACGGTTTTAAATCAGGTGATCATATTTTTGTCCTGAGAGACGACAAATTGAATCGTATTGCCGGATTTGTCCTTGCCCGCGAAATAAAACCGGGGGTCTACGATATGAGTCTCGCAGCTTTGGACAAAAACTATCACAATACCGGCGCGGGCCTGATTCTTTATCAGGCCATGCTGGTCGCAAGCAAGGAACGCGGATGCAAGCTGGCCGTGGCATGGATTTCAATCAACAATTTAAACAGTCTTAAGGCGGCCGAGCGGCTTGGGTTTACCGTGCAACAGGCCATAAATAAGTTTCACTGGCTCCATGACAAAAAATATAACCAACTATAAAATTCCCTTCAACCGGCCTTGTTTTGTAGGCAACGAGCATAAATATATTTCCGAGGCGATTGCTTCGGGAAAAATCTCCGGCGACGGAATATTTACCGGGAAATGCCATGCCTATTTTGAGCGCAAGCTGGGCAGCGAGAAGGCATTCCTAACGACTTCCTGCACCCACGCCTTGGAAATGGCCGCTCTGTTGCTCAACATCCGGCCAAAAGATGAAGTCATTTTGCCGACATTTACTTTTGTTTCAACAGCCAATGCTTTCGTGCTTCGCGGCGCGAAACCGGTGTTTGCCGATATCCGTCCGGACACGCTTAACCTTGACGAGCGCAATATTGAGCGTTTAATAACCAAGTACACCAAGGCTATTTGTGTCGTCCACTATGCCGGCGTCGGATGTGAAATGAGTTCTATTCTGCAAGTTGCTAAACGACGCGGCATTGCCGTCGTTGAAGACAATGCGCACGGCCTTTTCGGGCTTTACAAAGGCAAACATCTTGGAACCTTCGGGTGTCTCGCAACGCAAAGTTTCCATGAAACAAAAAACATCACCTGCGGTGAAGGCGGAGCGCTGCTTATCAATGACGCCAAATATATTGAACGGGCCGAAATAATCAGGGAAAAGGGCACAAACCGCAGCCAGGTTTTCCGGGGGTTAGCAGATAAATACACATGGACCGACATCGGCTCAAGCTACTTGCCTTCCGATATTCTGGCGGCTTGTCTCTGGGCACAGTTGGAAGCGCAGAGTAAAATTCAGAAGGCGCGCAAGAGAATATGGAACTATTATTATTCCTCCCTCAAAGACTGGGCCGCCAAAGAAAACGTGTATTTACCAACTATTCCACCAAATTGCTCACAACCCTATCATATGTTTTATCTAATAATGCCTTCCTTGAAAGACAGACAAGCATTGATCGAGCGGTTAAAATCCAAGTCTATTCTGGCCGTGTTCCATTATCTGCCGTTACACCTTTCGCCGATGGGCCGCAAATTCGGCGGGCGGCAGGGCACTTGCCCCGTGGCGGAACAGATCAGCGACCGGATTTTACGCCTTCCGTTTTATAATACCCTCAGCCGCGCCGATCAGGACAAGGTCATTGAATCAATCATCGGCCAGCAATGTTCATGCTAAAATCATGAACTTCATTCTTGCTAGAATCATCCGCTGGAAAGCGTTAATCTTGTTGAACGCTGTATACGCGGCGGCCGGACTTTTGTGGATTATTCTCATCCCCTACAACAACGCTCCGGATGAAAACACCCACTTTCATTACAGCGTTGAATTCATAATCCAGCACCACCGTCTGCCGGTCTGGGGCGTGGACGACCTTGAACGATTCCGCCACGCCCTCTCAAGTTACAACCAGATGCCGGCTTTGAATTATGTCCTTTACGCCGCCGGGGCCGCGGCGGGGCAAAAGCTTTTTGGCCTGGAAATGTATCTCGGGGCGCGCTTGGTTTCCCTGGGTTGGGGACTTATTTTTTTAAACTTTTTATTTCTGGCTGTCCGTGAATTGTGCGCCAATGAAAAAAACGCCCTGGTTGCTTCCGCCGCTTTTTCACTGATTCCGCAGGTTTTTTTCTCATTCTGTTATGTCAATGGCGATGCCCATTCTCTCGCCATAGCCGCCATCCTTGGGCTTGCCCTGATGCGCCTCTTGCGCAGTCAGACAAATCTAAATATTATTTGTGCGGGCGCGGCGATCGGGCTATTGTTTTCGGCAAAATATAATTACTATATATACTTTCCGTGTATCGCCATTTTCCTTCTTCTGGCCGTTTTTCAGCAAACAATTTCGTGGAAAACAATCGGCAGGTTGATAATTGCGTCGGCTATTTTGAGTCTGCTCATTTCCGGCTACTGGTTTATCCGTAACGCGCTTCTTTACGGCAATCCTCTGCCCATTCTTTTAAGCGAGGATTTTTTCAAAAGCATCGCCCTGGTGCGCGAAGTCCACCCAGTCAACCGCGGCTTAAACATGCCGGCGTTAATTTGGCTGGTTCAGAACGGATTTATCGGGACCACTTTCAATTCATTTTTTGCCGTGTTCGGCTATTTGAACGTCGGTTTTCATAATGTGGTTTATATTATTTTACAATTTATTGTCCCGTTGATCGCGTTCCTTTTTATTCTTGATCTGATGGCGACCAAAGATCGGGTCGCCAGGGTCATGCTGGGATGGCTGCTTCTGATGATTTTCACCGTGATGGGACTGCACGTCTGGGCCTGCCTGACCTACGATTACCAACCGCAGGGACGCTACCAATTCACCATCCTGGTCCCTATTGCGCTTTACGCCGGCTGGGCCATTACGCGGCAAGTTTCACTTTGGAAGCATGCCGTTTTTTTCCTCATTATGATGACCTGGCTTTTTATCGGTGCAAATATCCTGATAGTGCGCACTTATGCTTCCCCGGTCCAATTTTCGGTTTCATGGTCGGGTACCGGCAAATATTCCCCCACCTCAACATATTCCCTGCAAGAAGCGAAAAGAACGGAGAAAAACTTTTATGCAACTGAAAAAATAAATCTCGCCGGCAGCACGGAGAGTGCGTTCCTGCGCGTTGGCCTGCCGGAAGGATTCCTGGCACGTTACCGCGATTTTAGGCTGGAACTGGAAACAAACGAAGGGGTGATTACTAATGACTGGATCGCCACGCCGCCCGAACAATTGGCTAACACAACTTTTAACAAACAACTCAACGCCTTTGAAGTCTGCGGTTATGAGTCATATTTTATCCTGCCCATGAGAAAGATTACCGCAAAAGTGAAGAGCGCAAAAATCGAGTGCCGGATTGAAAACCGTCGGCTTTATGACTTGGGAAGATGAATTTTTATCCGGCGCCGGTTGGCATTCACGAATTCAAAATAAATATGGATGGCGCTTTTCGGCAAAAGCGAGGAAAAAAATTCCGGCCATTCAATCGCCGTAATTCCATCCCCTTCCAGAAAATCATCCATCCCGAGCGCTTCCGCCTCGGCCGAGGAATTGCTGCGGTAAAGATCAACATGGTAAAGACGGAAACGACCCCGATATTCATTGATAATAGTGAAAGTGGGACTGTTGACAATTTCGGTCACGCCAACCGCTTCCGCCAATCCCTGCACAAAACAGGTCTTGCCGCTTCCCAAGTCGCCGTGCAGGGCAAGCACTGAGCCCGGCTTCAACTTCTTCGCCAGATCAGCGGCGAATGCCTTGGTCTCATCCGGCGACTCCGTTATAATCTCCCGAATCGTTTTCAAAACTACCTTTCGCCAAACCTGTTAAGATTTTCGGATTTCTCTCACCCGCTCGCAAAACTCGCTAGAGCGCACAGGGTTCACAGAGAGCTTTTATCGGAAATGTTCAAAGCCGTTTCCATCTAATTTTACAATCCTTCCTTCCGAATCAATGCCTTCCAAGATTCCCTTGCAAGAAGTCATCCACCCGATCCGAACGCACGAAAGCTTAAACGCGAGGCGCCATGCCTTAATAAAAGATTTCACCTTCTTTTTTGGAACCGTGAATAAAAGCTCATAATCCTCGCCGTCGCCGAGCGCATGTTTTAACCCGGAGATTTCATCACGATTGATGAAATCTCCGCCCTTCGGGCTTCGACGTGAACGACTTGCGTCGTTCGTGCTCAGGGTTAACCTTGAGCAAGGCGCGATATGCGCCGCGTCGAAACTTTG
>Ga0247840_10002039_pt1 | contig 37031 bp, 54 predicted proteins | sample LaCruzMarch2015__FD_192404 | JGI IMG/M metagenome (GOLD analysis project Ga0247840, IMG submission 192404) | Freshwater microbial communities from meromictic Lake La Cruz, Castile-La Mancha, Spain - LaCruzMarch2015_17m | ecosystem: Environmental > Aquatic > Freshwater > Lake | place: Spain...
TAATTATCCTGTAAGATTGACCCACTACCAAAGTGGACGTAACCGGCATCACGACTGCCTGTGTTGTGCTTCCTGTAAAATATTGCTGATACTTACTTGCAACCGTTAATGTTGTCGTTCCTGCAGCTGTTGCGGTGGTTGCATAACCGTTTATCGTGCTATTTGCAGACAAATTGCTATTAGCATCCCAGAGCGCAATACCAGATGCAGAGGGCGCACTTGACACTAAAAACCGTTCATTGGCTCCAGAGTGAAGACCGACAACAGAATCGCCTGCGGTAGTCCCTGTCGTTGATGGAAATGCACTCCATTTTATATCAGCCATATTTTACTCCGTAATCATAAAGTCAAGTGATGTTTCGGTAATCATAAAGATTCCGGTTTCAGTAATCATCCTTTCAGAACCGGGTGGCGGGAATGATTCGCCTTGGTCATAAGATGAATTAAAAGGAGAATCAATTAACGGCTGATTCTTGGTTAAATTCATTCCCAACGCATTTTGAAATACACTCATATTCTTGCCTTAATTTTGGTAGGGGGCAATAATTTGGAATTCTACGCATACTGATGGGTTAGTTGCTGCTGCCGTTATAATGCTTATTGAGCCTCCAGCTTTTACTTGTCGTCCAGACGGATTTAAAACGCAAGTTGAAGAAGCGAAAGAACTACCGGGAAGCGTTGCAGCGGCACCAGTAAAATCAACCCAAATGTCTACTCCCGGTGTGGTCGCAAATATCGCCATCCAATTTGGATAATTGGTAGGAACGGTAAAACTTTGTGCGGTATTTGCTGCCAAAGTTGACCGCTGGATATCAGTAGAAGGCAATATACCAAAACCGTTATATCCATTAATATCTCTTGTCATACTAAATTTTGTAGACATATTTTAAATCTCCTAAGTGACCAATCCCAGACGAGCGTCACATGTGTATTGGAAAGTTATATAACTGCTAGGTCCTTGCACATTTCCCGATGCGCTAGGTCCACCAGCGTTTCCTACTGAATTAAATGATACCGCCTTATTACTTATATTGGTTAAAGACCAATTGCTGGACGGCACATTTGTACCAGCGACTACAACGCCACCATTTACTAAAACCCAGTACCCTGTATCAACTACTCCGTCTATTGGGTTATATAATTTTATTGTAGGAGTAATAGTTCTTTTTACGGAATCAAACACAATATTAAATTGCGTTGCTCTAGCAGCTATTGTTTGAACTGTATTCATTGTTCCGGGATATGATGCAAACTGAACAAATCTTCTATCGCCATCTCCAGAAGCTGTTCCTGGAACAATTCCTTTGTTATAGCTTGTTTCATAATAATATTGGCATTGACGCAATACTTGGTCTACTGATTGATAGGCTGGACGCGTAGGGATGGTGCCACCTACCAAAGAGCAGTAATCAATCGTCATAGTAGAGGCCGCCGCTAACGTATCAAATGCCACAACAATGGCAAAAAATGTTGCCGTCGTTTTACCAGCCGATGAAATAGCATCAAATCCAGAAAAAGAAAACTGGTCAGCAGTAGGAATTAATGTAAACGTTGCGTTACCATCGCCAACAAAATCAACTTTATTCCAAGTCCCGTTCAGTACTGCCGGAACGCCAGCCGTAATACCAGAAACCAATGATTTGTAATCGGCTGAATTTAAATCTGGCAACGTTGTATCATCCGTCCAATACAAAGATACGGTGCCTGACAAAGTTGTAGCGGAAGTGCTTGCTTGCAATTGAACCGATAGTTTTTGATTTAAAATGTCTCTTGCTTCTGTTTGGCCTAGGTACTGCACCAATGCAAAAGACGTATCCAATGAGGGTGTTATCACCAAAGAGCTAGTATCAGCATTTCGTGAAAATCCAAGGCTATTATTTACCGTTTGAAAGGCTATCGTTTGATCCCAAATGTAGGCTGATTTATTTGCCCCAATTGCACCAAGAGAACCAGAGTTGCCTAAGAATTGCGCCGGATTGAAAGGAAAGTCCCACCCGATTAAATAGCTCGGTATCGGCTTATAATCCAACGCAGGTTTATCATACCAATATAAATTACTGGTTTGCAATTGAGTTGATAATGGCAAGTAAGACGGTGTAGAAGCAAGTGCTGTTGCGCCTACTAGTTGTACACTTGTTATCTGAATGCGAATATTTTTAGGTAATACAACAACAAAATCAACATAACCAGTTGGCGCAACGTCTGTATTTGTCGCAGGAATAGCAACTGTTGCTGAAATCTTTGTAAAACTTTCATCTGGAGCCGTTCCTGCTGTAATAATGTTGACAGGCGTACCACCAGAAGATGGTTGATACTGCAATGAAATGGGTTGAGACCCAGAACCATTTAATGATGCAACTTGCGCATAGCCTGAAACAAAACCACCGGATAAAAGCAATGGATCAGCTTCAAATCGTTGATAAAGAGAAATAGCGTCTAGTGATGATGATTCAATCTGCAATGCGTAAGGGGCATTCGTTCCATTGGTGCTATTTGCAAAAGCCAAAGCAACTTGACTAACTGTTACAGTACCCGAACCAGATGTTAGCACAGACCAGCCAGGGGCTATTTGTGTCACTGCATCCGTACCGCTAACAGTAAACGTAGCGGGCGTAATAAATAACGTTTCAATAAATTGGGAATTCGTTATTTGATTTGTGCTAGATAATGCATTTATCGAACTACCGCCCCCGCTACCAGTATTGGGTGGCCAGAACATGCGCGTAAATTGTTGAACGCCTGTAGCGCTTTCAACCGTTATATAATACTGCTCAGGCTCTCCAGGTGATAAATCCGTTGGGGAGCCAACATAAGGATATAAGTACACATTGATGTCATTACCAGAATCATCACCGAATGACCCAATGCTGGTCAATATAACAGGGTTATTTAATAAGCTGTAACCAGGTTCACCAGAGGGCAATTCGGTTTGTTGATAGATGTTTTTAGGTGCAGTAGGATTGTCTTGGCTATAGAAATATACTTTGCCGCCAGATAGTGGCGCGCCAGTGTCTTTATCTGTGAAAAGCGTTTGAGGTGGAAAGCATATAACAACATCAGAACCGGCCATCAACATTTATCCTATTAGTATTGAATGAATTCAATTCTACGCTTATTATGCTAGAATACAATAAGAAATTACTGCCAAAATAAGGCAAAAAATGCCAGCACCCAACGCCTCACAACAGATACAAGAAATGCCGGTTAATTTGGTAGGCGGATCCACATTTGGTCGTTACCCAAAAATTAGTAATAGCCAAACGTGGAACATGATAGTGTCTGATAATTTTCTTGTGCCGTACGCGGGCTACAAAAGCGTTATTAGAACATCATCTCAAGCACCGGGTCGAGGCATTCACACCAGCACGCGCGGAAATTTTATGATTGCCGTCGTGGGCGATGTTGTTTATAAAATATCAACAGCATTAATTGCAACACAATTAAGCACGCTTTCAACTACCACCGGCGATGTTTATATTAGTGAAAATAATAATTCTCAGATATGTATTACTGACGGTTCTTATGTTTATGTTTATAACTACTCAGCAACACCGCCAGGTAATTTTATTCAATTAACATCGGGGGTTGGCGGTCAATTTCCCTATCAAAACCCAGGTTACATATCATTTCAAAATGGCAGACTTATTATTGCGTCGCTACAAACTAGTGTATGGGTGATGTCGGCAATTAATGATGCGACGGACTGGACAAGTTCAGCAGCCTATCAGGGTGCGTTAGAAAGCAAACCTGACTATGTGCAAGCAGCGTTGCCGATACCTGGAGCGGGTAACAATTTATTTTTATTCGGAAGTACTGTAGCCGAGCAATGGCAAGACGTAGGGGCCGCATTATTTCCGTATCAAAGAGCAAGTACGTTTAATGTCGATTATGGTTGCTTAAACGCATCTAGCATTGCTTATTTGAACAATTACGTTGTTTGGTTGGCTATTAATGAACAATCAGGCCCCGTCATCATGGTGGCCACTGGGAGCAATGTTAAAGCAATTACAACGGATGGCATTGATTTTAAGCTAGGAAATTTAACTAATCCAACTAATTGCACAGCGTTCTTGTTTCAACAAGACGGGCATTTAATTTATCAATTTACATTTATTACAGATAACTTGTCTTATGCTTACGATTTTGAGTCAGGGTTATTTTTTAATATTTCAGATCCAAATTTAAATTATCACCCCGCCCGAGAAGTAGTTTATTTCAACAATCAATATTTCTTTGTCAGTTTAAATGGCGGAAATATTTATTTGTTTGATACCAATTTATCTCATGCAACATATGACGATGGCTCTCAAGATGAGATACCACGCATACGCATAACCCCTCCTTTACGCAAACCCGATCAAAGATATTTTATTATTAAATCATTAGGATTTACCATTGAAAACGGTGAGCCAAATAAGTTTACTAACCGAATATCTCAACAATTGCAATTAGGGATATCATTAGCAACAGAGGGCGGCAAAGATTTGACAACTGAAAACAATGTGTTAATTGATACTCAGTTAAATATTGCGCCTACGACTATTTCAACCATTTCAAGCCAACGAGTAGACCTATCGATATCAAGAGATGGAGGCGAGAACTTTGGTAGTAGTTTCGGACTTGACATGAATCCAACGGGTAAACGTAAAAGCCGGTTTATATTTCAAAGACTAGGGCAAGCAAATGACATAACTTTTCAAATTCGACTGCATGGTTTTGAGCGATACGTGTTAACCGAAGGTTTGGTGGAAATATACACATGACGCATATAAGAATACCAAACTTGCCGACCGGTAGAATGGTTGACGAAAAAGGAGGAACCTCAGACGAGGAACAAACATTTCGTCAGGCGTTGATAACATCATTGCAAGACAATTTTGGCAATGAAGGATGCGTAGTGCCATCGCAAACATCGGCTAATATTACTAAAATACAAGATCACACTATTATCGACCAAGCAACAGGATTGACTGTATATACCTGTCAGTTTGGCACATTACTTTTTAACAATGAACCGTATGACGCAATAACCAATCCACAGGGTAATAGTCTGCTCGTGGCCGTAGATGATGGGACAGGCAAACCTATCTTTAAAATTGTTAACGTCACGTAGGAGAACAATATGGACTTTTCATCAATATTTAAAAATGCTCCAGGAATAGGAGGATTAGCCACAGGTATAGCCGGATTGTTTGGAGCGGGCGGCAAAAACCCTGCTAATGCTGGCATGAATTATTTAAATCAAATCCCAGGCCAAACACAACCATATTATCAGCCGTATATGGATGCCGGGAAAGGTGCGCTATCTGATTTACAGAATCAATATAAGGATTTGTTGGGTGGTGGCGTACAAAACAAATTAGGCGAAAGTTACAAAGAATCACCTGGTTATCAGTTTGCGTTAAAACAAGCTTTGAATGCTTCTAACAACGCACATGCAGCAGGTGGTCAGCTAGGTATACCGGCTCATGAACAAGCGAACATGGGTATAGCTCAAGGTTTGGCGTCACAAGATTACAACAACTACATCAAGAATCAATTAGGCTTGTACAGTGAAGGATTGCAAGGAGAGCAAGGCATTAACCAAATGGGGTATAACGCCAATACTGGCTTTGCTGATTTACTGGGAAATGTAGGAAGTGCAAAAGCCCAGTATGGTGCAGCCGGACAAGATTGGAAAAACCAACAAAATAAAGATGCTTGGTCAAATATTTTTGGTGCCCTTGGTTCATTCTTTGGCGGAGGATTATAATATGGCTGCTAATATACAGGGTGTACCATTCCGGTTTACTGGAAGTGCATTGCCTAACTTTGCCGAAGAATACAATAAACCGCAATCTTTGGCAGCAAAGTTACTTGAAGCGCAATTGAAGAATAAGCATGATTCGATTATTAATCGGTATTTGCCAAGAAGTGAAGATGCAAGGATTAATAATATTTTAGCTAACACAGAAGGAACTCGATCAAACACTGGCTTGGATTCTATAAGACGAAAAATGATGGAGGCTCAAGCCAATCAAGCCACAATGGAATATCAGCAAAACCAAGCAATTAATGATGCTTTAAATGGTGGCTCAACGTATACTAAACCTCCAGCAACAAGCTACGACAATAGCGACAGGAATGTTTCTGCTGATGGCCCCGGTGTTGCCAATTCTGCAAGTGCTTATGATACATTTCCTGGTAGACGTGCTCCTACAAGTCAATCCGCACAACAACCTACGCAGCAGCCCGCACAAGATTCAAATATTATCAATCAAGGAAACCCAGAGCTTTATAGTATTGATGAACTTTATGATTCCAATCCTTTAGCTCGTATGGGTTTAAATAAGCGCGGATACAAAAAAACGCAAGTAACTAAATACGATCCTAAAACCGGATCAACTTCTGTCGTTACTACTTACCCCAGCGGCAAAGTTTCAGTACGACTGAATAAAGGCACTAATGATGTCGCAGTGCCACTAACAAATGCAATTAAAACTCAAATGCAAGGCATTATTGCAGGAGTTCCTAAGGTTAATGCTAAGATAGATGCATTAAAAGCAGCGCCTTCTCCGATTGATATTATTGGATACAAGCCAGACCAAAGAGCCAAGCATGATGCATTGGTTAGAGAAACAGCTGAAACGTATGCAAAAGCAAAAGGATGGCCAAATACCAATGAAAGTATAAAGACAGCTATAGAAATCCTAGATAGACATAAATTCGAGTCGGATGCAGCTTATCGTAAACGATTGGATGAAATAAAAATGTCTTTGCGCGATGATTTACGAGGTGCCGAACAAACATTGCATCCCGAGTCTTCCGGTGAAATGAAATCAACCGAATTAACATTTAACCCAGTAACAGGGAGACTAGAATAATGGCCATTCGCGTAAAGTTACCAAATGGGCAATATGGAAACTTCCCTGATGATATGCCTCACGATCAAATTGAGGCGGTTCTTCAAAAACAATTCCCTGTTCAACCAAAAGAACCAGAACAAGGTTTTTTAAACAAACTCCCGAGAAACATAGGGGCTGGAGCATTACAAGGATTAAGTGGACTAATAAACCTTCCTTATAATATTGCTCAAATGTTACCGTCTAACCCAAGAGGCGAGTCTTATGCAAAAGCCTTAGGAGAAAGTCTTCGAGAAACTAACGCCGAAAGAATACCGCACATTAAGCAGTATGATTACTCCAAGATGTTAGGCATAAAAAGTCAACCAACAGCATCAGATGAAGCGATTCAATTGGCCACCGAATTTGCTTTACCTATTGGCGGAGCTAGTAAACTAGCAATTAAAGGCGCAAAAGCGTTAGCTGAACACCTTCCGGCAGTTACAAGCAAAGGATTGGCAAAAGAAATTTCAACAGGAAGAGATGTCGCAAAAGAAAAATATCGTGGATTATATAATGCGTTATTTCAAGAAGCCGAAAAAAAAGGTTTAACAAAAATAGAAAAGCCAGACATTAAATCTGAATTGATTGAAAAAAGCTCAATGCCAAAATATCATATAGCATTAAAAGAATTTTTAAACAAACCCACACTTGAAAATGCTCATAAGGCACAAAGCGATTTAGGGAAATTGCAAAGAGCAATGGAAAAAGCAGATAGCATCAATCCATTAACTTCGACTCAACAAAAAACATACAGGGCGGTTATTGATGCAAAAGATAAAATAAAAAAATCTATGTTTTCACAAACTTCTCAAAAACACCCAGAATCTATTTTTGATAAATATGAAAGCGGGGATTTGTTTGGAGTAACAGCCAACCCCAAAAATACATTTATACCAAATAATTCAGTAGGAATGGCAAAAAAAGGCAACAGAGCCATTGTGATAAATTCAAAAGTTGAAGAAACCGGTCAAGGGCTTGGAAAAGATTTATATCGAAAAGCAATTAATTTATCCAAAGAAAAAGGGTTGCAATTTGAATCTGATGATGTTGTATCCCAGTCAGCCTTAAATCTTTATAAGTCTTTAGAAAAAGAAGGATACAAATTTGAATACAATCCTAATATACAAAAAATAACCAGAGAAGACGGTCAAGTTGCGTACAAATCAATAAATGATGATCATCCGGTAGTTAAGCTAATATCAACCCCAAGCAATAAAAGTAATTCCGGAAAACTATTAAAAGAAAAATATAATGAAATAACGGCTGGATATAAAAAAGATGTTATCCCATATACATCTAGTAAATCTTTAAATCAATTTACCAAAGGCGAACTTGGCCATCAAAAATTAATCCAAAGACTTAAAAATAACGATGCTTTCATGTTAGCCCTTGGAAAGCAGTATCCAGGATTAAAAATAAACGATTTACTTAAAAGCAAAAAATCAAAATATTTATTATCAACAATACTAGGAGCTGCTGGCCTGAAAGGAATTGAATCATTAATCCATTAAAACTTGAACAATAAAAATTATTGCAAAGTAGATAAAAAAGCTATTAACAACCATTACACGCTTCCCAATTAATATTTATTTGACACGGACGTCAAATGAATCACAAGTCTTTACCAGATAACCAACCTTTCATAAACGTAAATTCAGTATTGATTGCATTGATTCTTTGAATCAATCCATCAATGGCCTGGTCTTGTTTATCAAGTTGCCTTTCATGTTGCTTCAATATCTTTTCGTGATGATCAAACATCACTTTATATTTACCAAGAACAAACATGAACCCACAAACAGCTAAGACAATTTGAATAATATAAGGAATAAATTGTTCAAGATTCATAACATGCTCTCAAATTAAACTTAGTGAGAGCATGTTATCATTGTGGGTTTTATATGTCAAGCAGTTATCATAATTTAATCTGTTTCAAACAGAGGAACTTTTGTGAATCAATTCATCATTTCAAATTCTTCTCTTGTCATTGGCTGCAATTCTTTCGATACCTGTTTGTGTTGTTTTTTAGCTTCAAATAAAGTCCTGTATTCTTGATATTCGGGATTATGGGTTTTATTTTTTGAATTTAAAGAATTTTTAGCATTGTCTTTTATATTGTCTTTTATATTATTGTCTATCCATATACCCTCTGAGGGGGTGGTTAAACTCCCTGATAGTCCGGGGTTAGAAAATTTAGAGTCCATGGTTAAACTTTTACCATAGACTGGGAGTCCGTTGTTTAAATTTATACGGTAAATTGGTATGTTCTTAGATTTAGGGGCTATTTTCCCGGTATAAGTTAATGTTTTATTGTCACGAAACTTTTTCAACACTCTTTCAACTGTTTTTGTGCTGCAAGAGCAATCGGATGCCAATCTTTCTATTGTTGAATATACTTCAAGATGTTGATTTGCCCGAAAACATAAAACGGTTAAAATATGTTTTTCTGGCTGAGATAATCCTTTAAGTGAAAAACAATGGGTTGTTAATTCGATGCTCATATTATATACTTGTCCTGTGTTGTAGTTTTTTAGCGAATCTACTTCATATTGTAATTAGTCGTTACGTATCCTTGCCAAGAAGACTCGACATCTTGCTTGGCAACCTACCTATTATATACTATCTGTTTATTTATTAATAAGATTTTTATCTATACAATGGAATTCATGCATTAAATAACTTTATGACTTTGAAAGTCATAAGCTTTTATCGGAAGTAAATAAATGAATAAAACCGAACAGTTCGTAGACCAAGAGGTTAGAATTCGTTTACTAGAAGACATAGCGTCAAAGATAGATAGCCAATTTGAGACAATGAACAAAAGAATTGATGAAAAGTTTAAAGCCCAACGTAATTTCATTGGACTAGTAATGTCGGTGGTTATTGTTCCAGTATTGCTACATTATTATAGGTTAATTTAGTGCAAAATTGTTAATAGCTTGTCCAGCCTCGGCCGATGTTTATTTGCGCCCAACTTAGTACGGGAGAACCACCAAAGAATCCGCGTTTCTGTATGCTTAAATCAGCAGGCGATACATCCATTAGTTTCTTAGTCATCTCCATATACTTTGCGCGAGTAGCATCTGGAACGGTCGCGCCGTATTCTTCGCAAATCTTAACAGCCAAACTGTATCGTAGCCATTCCAGATAAAAGTTATCGTATACAAGACTCATATCAGTAACTAGCGTTACATCAGTTAACGCAAACTTACCTGACATGTTCATAGTATAAATTTGATTAGGAACAAAATATAAAAATATGCGTGATCCACCTTTTTCTCGCTCGACACGATAACAGTAGGGTAGGCTTTGAACATCATCAATACGAGGTTGCGAGAAATATTCTTTCCGAGTAAATTCTTGTAAGCTGTAACGAACTTGATTGATATTGAACGTCAATGAATCAACGTACAGTAAGTTTTCAATAAAATATTCTTCTTGACCTTGAACAGTATCAAATGTAAATCGGTCAAAATAAGGGATTAATCTTAAGTCTGTGCTCTTGTAGTCAAGCTCAGCATTAAGTAGATGTAAACCGTCTGTGATTTGCTCGCCAGTAACTACTTGTAGTCCTCTCGAAACAACTTGGGACAAGTAGTATGACCGTGTGATTAACTCTAACGCTGTATAAGCCATACTATTTGCCCCTTGTTTACTTAGATAAAGAACTCATAACCTGCAACATTAATAGCAACCGCATCTCCACCGCCGGCAGACCACAAATATTCGAGCGCAGGTGCGCCAGCGTTTAATCCTGCTAACACATAAGCAGTATCTCGCAATACAACAGATGTTACCTGAGAAGTTGCTTGATACATGTCGCCAACAGCACCGAAAGTTTTCAATGTCAATGTACGACTAGCAGCCGCAGGAGTCATTGCATACTTAACCCATACCGGCGTGTTTTGAACGGCAGGAACAAATGTTGTTAACACAACTTCTGTGTCTGTTGTTGCAGCACCCGCAGTAATTGCAGTTGCGATAGGCGCATCATACATAAATGTACGTCGTCCATCATTGCCAGCTGTCCAATAGCCTAAAAGGATATCAGATGTTGCGTCAGTTCGAACGTAGCCCAATAAAGCAAAAGCACTGTATCCAAATGGCATGACAGGAGCCGTAGAAGACAATGAGAACATAGCACCGGTTGCTTGTTGTGTGACAGGGTCAGCGACCAAGTGAACCGCGTACAACGTATTCGCTGCAACAGTTCCTGTATCTAAGCCGTTAAGACCGCTATTAACAATGCTTGGGCTTAATACAGAATCACTTTCCAACTGGTATACGCCGGTTGAATCCAAAATAGAACCAACGGAAATATCAATTATTTCATCTGGCGTAACAGTATCATTGCTAATTTGTAAACCGTTTACGTATTTCCAGGGTTGTTGACCGTATTGTACTGATGTAACTGGCATAATTATGTCCTCTTAATTCGGGTTATTTTTGTTATGATCGACATACTCAGTACACCGTGGGGCATACTGAGAGCATCATATAATGACTTAAAGCGGAAACGCATAACGCAAGCTATTCTCAGCCACCAACGAGCTTCCCCAAAAACAATCACGGACATATGAACGGTTGTTTTGCCCGAACTGCACCCCAAAATAATGTCTAATCGATGCGCCAGAATCTGGGTCAGTCATATTAGAGGTGGTGAATGGTGATTGGTCAGGAAGACGCGGCATTGCTAAATAAAATTGGTCGCCAGACATCAATATACCAGCGCGGTGGCTTGGCAATGGAGTTACTGTCATACCAGCTTGGATAGCGTTATTTAAGTTCTGGTTTGCGTTTTGCGCCCACACTAAGCCAACGCTATTGATTGTTTGAATCTGAACAGTAACAGTACCGCCAACAGTAGCAGCATCAGCAATCGCACGGAACTGAACAGGTTGCTGTGACACTTGATGACCAATAAATGTCAAGAAGCGCATGTTTGGTTTGCCACTTACACCGTCATTAAATTGGAATAAATCACCCGCTTTAATAGCGTTAGCGTCAGTACCAGTTGTAGGCTCGGTGAATGTAATTGTTGTTACGTTAGCGCCGGTAGGATCATTAGTAGAAACCACTGTCATAACATTGTTAGGAGCAGCAGCGTTACCAATTGTTCCCGAAACGTGAGTCGGCAGCAAGTTTGATTCGTACCAATCGGTATTAGCAAATTTTCCCAGCTCCCATGACATTGCAGTTTCGTTGTTTCGTGTCATTGCAAATTGATTTAAGCCAGTACCAACGATTGCAGGAATGTTTGCAACAGGTAATATTGCGCACATTTTATGAGATGCAGCACCGAAATCTTCAAAGTTTGCAACAGACTGAGCTAATTGCGTAAATGAATTAATCGGTGTAACGCCATCGCCGTAAAATCGAAAAGGCCCGCTATTAACTTGTTTGCCTTGGAAATTAGAATTTTGTGGATCGTTTACAGTAACACCGGAAATGAAGTTGCGTAGAATGTCGCCTTCAATTGATGTACCTAATTCTTTCACCGCAGCCATACCAAATCTGTCCATGTAATCACGAACGTTTAAAATGAATTGTTGGTCTGTATATGCTGCTGAAACGTTAGCTGCTTGAGAGCAAACTAAAGATTGCACGCGCTGTGTTGATGGTTGCTCGGTGATAACAAGACCCGCATAAGACTGGTAGCGCGGTGTTGTATCAAATGTAACTGTATCACCTAAATTTGCTGTTAAATCGTTAAAGTTTTTAAACTTTTTGTTTGCAATATTGATACCAACAAATGAGTTTAATAGCCAAGCTAACTCAGCTTTTTGATAAGTCTGTACGTTCTGTAAAATATTTACCGGCACTGTCATAATATATGCTCCAAAAAATAATAATCGGAGATAACAGCAATAAACAATGCCTAGGTTTTACTAACGAAACATTTTTCGGAAGTCTTGAACCGACATTGCACTGTTATCCATTCCTGCATTTGAAGGCTTTAATTGTGACATCGGGTCTTGAGCTTGTTTTTCTTGAGCAAGTGCTTCTTGATTTGTTCGAATAGAATTACTTAATTCAGTCATGGCTCTTTTTGCTAACGTTGGCTGAGTATACTGTAAGGTCAATAGATTCGCCATTTTCATAGGGTTATCTAGCAGCTCTTTCATAATGTCGCCCGTGTTTTCCATGTCGTTAGCTAAACTAACGAGTGGTGCCATGCTGTTGTAATCCAAATCATTTAGCTTTGCTTCAAGTCCAGGGTATTTAGCTTCTGCTGCTTGCATTTTGTTAACAAAACTATTAACCATCTGTTCGGTTTTTAGGTTATTAACATGCTCTTGCAGCATCTGTGGAGCTTTTTCTGCAATCATGCGTTCAATGTCGGCTGCGGATAATTGAGCCATCCCACCCATAGATTGCGGTGCTTGTGCTTGCTGCACAGGAGCTTGTTCTTGTTGCATTTGTTGCTGTTGAAGTTCCATGATTGCCTCTTGTTTGCCTTTTTCGAATGCTTTCAGACGTTCACGCTCCACAATCTTTGACACAATGGTTTTAGACAGCATGTCATTATTTGCTTGCGATTCCGCTTGAGTTTCTAAATCAGGACTAACACCCTGTTCAACAATCTCATTCATTTCAGTCATCTTAATACCTTCTATTTGACTTTGTGTCGGTGTCACCGTAAATTTATGACAATGCATTACGTGCAAAGATTCGGCCTGTTTATCGTTCAGCGACGTATTTTATATTTTAGCCGCTGCATTAAAAATCGTGGGTAGTCAATGCAGCGATTAGCTTAATTATTAACTTAATTGCTTAGTTCGTCAATAGTCAGTATTTTAGTATTTTTTACTTGCATGACTTTACCGCTTTTTTAACCATTTTTGCATCTTGCTTTTTGTCTTTCATTTCTGACTTCTTAATTTCCTTTTTAATTAATTTTTTATCCATTGCTGCGTCAATATGTTTTTTCATGGTTAGTCCTTAACAAGGTTTTTGTCGGTCATACAGCTCAGACACAATCTTTTCGCGTTGCTGAGTAGTGGCTCCGTCGGTGTGTTTATACATCTCGCTGATTATCTTTTCGCGACTGTACCCGTCACGCTCAAGCTTTGCAACTCCACCCTTGCGCTCCAAATCATTAATCGTTATCTTGTACTTTGGCATACTTTTCTCCCCTTACATTGCTGCGTACATATTCATCATAAAAGCCAGTTCGGCTTTTTGGTACGTTTTGACTGCATATAAAGCTCTTGGCGGTTGGCGAAAATAAAAACCTCGCAGGGAAATTATTTTTCTCAAATATAGCAAAATCTTGCGTTTTCCTATTTTTTTTTGCAATCTACTCAGTAACATTTTTTGCTTCTCCTATTTTATGCTTTAACTCATGAGTCGCTAAATTATCATGATGTTGCCTCGATTGTATTTCGGCAAGCTTTGTTGCTGCCTCAAGACTGTGCACTTCTAGACTAGTTTGGCTCTCCTCCAAACGAACCGCGCTATCAATTTGCATTTGCGATACTTTGGCTTCTGACTCGAACAGTTTTGCATCATTCAATACTTTTTCGTTAGCAACTTTTGCAATCGCTATCTGGTTTTCAATTTCTTTCTGTTGTTGCTCCATCTGCAACTTCATTGCTTCAAGCTGCATTTTCATTTTATCAATTTCATTTTGTGATTGTACTTTCGCCATGTCGGCTTGAGCTTTAATCATGCGAGGGTCATTTTGCGCGGCTTGCTGCGCCATTTGCATCTGCTGTTGTTGTTGTTGTGCTTGCAGCCATTGCGGAACAGCTTCTTGTAGCTCATCTGCGCCGTACACTGTTAGATTTTTAACCAATATTTTTAAGCCCTGCTCACTATTCATGAACCTTCCAAATTCTTCACTAGCTTGCATTAACCCAATGATTTGAGTCATCGCTTGACTTTTTTGAACTTGGAAATTAACGCCCGCGTCAATGTTAACTTTAATTGCTTTTTCGTCATAGTTAATCATTGCGTTGTTTGGCGAATTAATTTCTTGGTATTTCTTTTCTCCACCTTTATCTTCAACTGGGATCACGCGCTTACCAATTAAGTATTTAGGCATCAAATCAACTATAATATTAGCCCATTGTGTAGATGCAGCCAGATAACCAACCACATAAGGCATTGCAGCCGCATTGTCAGCGCTCGCCGATTCTATGACAGCCTTACCGGATAGATTAGCGTTTTGTTGATTTTGGTTGCTAGTAAATGAACCCAAAATGGCCTGAGCCATCGGATTAGAAAATTGAAAAGCCGCCATAACTTCCGGTGGAAGCGGTATATTCTGAACTTCTCGGATTGGGTTTGGTATTGGTTGATCAGGATTGTTTTCATTAAAAGCATTTACAACTACGGTACTTGCACGTTGTATGTCGTTTAAAGCCTCAATATAATCTTGCTCTTGAGGAATTGCTTCTTTCATCACAATAAATTTATGCTGTATTAAATTTTCCATCGAATTGCATATCGTTTGACCAGCATAGTTGGTCATATCCTGAACGCCTTTAGCATGATACACGTAAGGTCGTGTCATCTGATACGTTGTATTAGCGGTTCCCTGTGTCAACAAAATTGAATTGCCGTCCACAAAAACATGAGGCAAATAACTGTAGTCTGTTTCGTAGTACTCTAGTATTTCGTCTTGAAACAGCTTGTATCTGCAAATAGTCTCAAGCTCAGTAGTACGTGGCTCGCCGACAATGACTGGTATCTGCTCAATGAACTGTTCTGCTTGCCAGTACTCTTCCAGTTTTTCGTAATTCTTTGCAGTCATTACACGACCATTTGCAAGTTTTACAATCTTAACTTTTTTCTTTTTCTTCTCGTAGTAATCAGCGACTAACACAACCTTTTGGTCTTGATTATTTTTATACGTCCAACTAAAACCCTCAATGTCACGCTCGTAACCAATGCGTGATATCTCAACGCCCGGGAACTCTCGTTCGAAATCATTTTGCAGCATTGGATAGATTTCAAAGCTAAACTGGCCGTCGCCTTTGTGTGATGTGCGCGCCATCGGGTCGAATCCGCACATCGTAGGGTCAAACACACGAGCAAGATAGATTTGCTGATTAAACGACATAGGACTTGCATAATCAGTCCAGACTTTTGCAACTGAAAATCCACCGCTTAGCAAGTCTTTGTAAATCTCGTAGCTAAAATTGTTTTTGTTTGCATTATGTAATATATGGCGCAAGTGACCTTCAACAACGTCTAAAACGCTTTGATCGACCGGGACACCTTCCGCCGGCGACACTTCAATGCCTGGCTCATGTTGAGCAAACTCACCAAGCAATCGACTGATATATGCTTCAAGCACGTTAAACTCAACGACTGGTCTATTAAGTTGCTGTAATACGCCGCGTTGTTGCTCGCTCAATGATTCGCGAAAAACGTACTGACGAAAGTCACGATAACGCTTGTAGTTATCATTGAAATACATATATGCAGTTGAAACATTTTTTTTAATGCGTGCAAGTTGATCGCTAGCTGTTTTGTTGACTGCCATATAAATTACTCCGAGCTTTTAAAGCCGATTTTTGACTAGATAACACTTTGCTAGCAATCTTACTATTTGTGCGTGAATCATGCAACGCAGAATCCGGTAATGCGAAAGTCAAACACAAGGCATCTGACGTATCACAAGATCGAATGCCGCGTTTCTTCATCTCTGCTTTTTGTTCCATGACTAAACGAGAATTAGAGTCAACTTTATAGCGTATGCCACAGCTATCAGCGTGCAATTCGTTGCTATCGGGTATCTGACACGGCTCATCAAGCAGCCACTGTTTGTATAATGCCCACATTTCCGAACGCTTATTATAATATTTACGAGCATCTAACGCGCTAGATCCTGCGTTAACTGCAACTATAATGTCGCGATGACCCAATTCTTTTAATCTATCGACAACACCGGCACCTAGACCGCCAACATCAACAAATACTTTAAATGGCTTTTCTTGTTCAATGATTGTATTTACGATACCAACTACTTCCATTGTATCTTTTTTGATATGCGTCTCTAAATTATAAGCCACCCGACCTTGTCGCCTAATAATTGCTGTTCTGTCATCGCCAAAACGCGCAGGGTCAACACCGACAACAAGCTTACCGTACTTCTCAGCTTCGCATTTTCGTGCCCTCATTATCAGCTCAGAAGAGATATAAGTATCTTCTCCGGTCGTTTGAAAAGCTTCTACGCTTGTACACGGATACTCTTGTTTGAACGCTTTCTCTCCATCCATTCCATTAACTGAAAATTCAGTAATCTTGAGTCTGCGCCATGCGACTTGCTCGACTGTCAAGCTGTGCTGAAACATTAATTCATCTTCTGTTGCAGTTGTTGAAAAAGAATCGTCTACTTTTACAGCGTATTCTGTTTGCCAGAACCACGGTACAAATATAGCAATATAATCAGACTGTCCGGCTTCTGCTTGCTGCCATTGCTGGTGAAAGAAGTTGCCAACGCCATTGGCCGTGGATTCCATAATGATTTCAGTATTAAACGAATTTGGCACGGCCTGCATGATACCTTTTGCGTGCTCTGCTGCGTTATTCCAGAAGCCTACTTCTGAACCATGTAGCAACTGAATTGTAGCCGAACGTCCCACCGCTTTATTTTCCGCCGTTCCAAGCTTGTATCCGCTATCTAACAGTCCAAAAATAAGCTCTTTAGAATTAGATGTCGTAACCTGTGGTTTGACCGGAACAGGGGTGTTTTCGTAGTAACGTTGAGCCATCTTATATAGGTTTTGCGTGGCGTCTAATGCGTGCGTCAGAATGAAAGCTTGCATGCCAAAGTGGTGGCTTACTTTGTGATAAAAACGTCCGCCTATGAGCGTTGACACGCCCTGCTGACGTCCTTTTAACACTAACGCTCTAACTTTTCCCGTTTGACCCTTTTGCTTTTCGAGCTGCTCATGTATATATAGTTGCGCTTTATTTAACAAAAAAGGCTCTACAGAGCCTGATTTTGTACGTATACGTAAGCATTTTGACGCATAGTGTATGAAGTCGTCTTTTAACCGCTGCCGGATTGCTTTTTCTTGCGTGTCGGAACTCATGCTAAATCTTTAATGGATTCTTCGTGTTTTACAGTTACTGTTGATTCTGTTTGTTGTTTGTCCCCAAACATCCTGGGAGCCATTTTAGCAGCATGCCATTTTCTAATCTCATACTCTAACTTAGCTTTTCCTAGCATTCCAGAATCAATACGTTCATTCCCTTTTTCGTCTTCATATGTTGGTATTTCATCGGGCACATCGAGCATAGAATCGGCTAACACGGCAGCTTGTAAGCGCCTTGCTTCAAAATATTGCCCCGAAAACTCTTTGTGATCATATAACCATGCATATATTGTTGACTGACTCGGGAATTCCTCGTACATACGAGTCAATTTTTTTAACCCATAGCTATGAGTCGCTATCATCTTGCAGACATACTCGGCTAGCTCAGGAGAATAAGTTGTCGGTCTACCCATAGATAACTGTCCTAAAATAATACTTCGTTTCTTCTGGAGAGAACTTTAAAATTTTAATAAGCGCAACCATGTTTTTTCCAGCCGGAATAAACTTGTCTGTTTCCCAGCGTCTTAATGTATCATTACCAACACCGATTAATTTTGAAAATTCAATTTTTTTGTAGCCAAAATGTTCACGTCTTTTTGCAATAAATTGACCCAAGGTTAATTCCAATGACATAGAAAATATTCTCCCATTACCATCTCATTCCCCTTTCTTGCGTTTGGCTTTAACATCATCAGCTACTTTAGTATCAATCTTAACGTAGCCGACACCGACGCACTTTGTGCATGTCTTTTTAATATTGCCAAGTCCTACCACTGTTTTTTTACCGCAGCAGCAATCACATCTATTTAATATCATAATATACTTTGCACGCATCTATACGTAATAACACACGTTGCAGATAAGCATCTATTAATTGTTTGTTAAACACGTTATGCACATATTTCTCGCACTCAAACACAGCTTGTCCCCAAAAACGGTGTATAAACCTGTGGTTAACTATAACAAATGTTTGTTTTGACTGCAAATATAACGATGATCAAACTTATTTCAATTTATTTATGTCAAACTGTTGACACATACAATCAAATGACATATACTCTCTTCTATGCACTGACGCATAAACAACTGAATAAAGGTATTTTAAAATGAACCACATCGAATTCTACGAAAACTTAATAAATGACTTTGACGTTGATTTTAACGTCAGACATCAAGTACGCATGTTTAACGAGCTAAACATAGACAAAGCATTGCAAGCGTTTGAACATGTCAAAGTGCTATTAGACTTAAAAAAACATGACTTAAACGTACTAAAACAAGAAGAATCAAAATGAATAACTATCAACAATTTGCAGTCAATCATTATTTGTCGCAGTTTAACGATGAGTTTACTTTTCAAGACGTACTGGATGCTTTGCATTCAGGATGGAAGAATTGCGTTACAGTTAACGAAGCGTATAAACACTTAAGCTCAGAAGAGCTTGCAGACGATATTGATCAAATGGCTTACACGTTGGAGCAAACATTTTAATGATAGTACAAGATTTGATAAAAGATTTTACAATTAACTTAGCAACGGTTAATCAAGACCAAGTGTCAGTCATATTAAATTATGACGACACGTTGGAAGCTTTTAAATTGTCAGACAAGGAGCTTAAAAAACTAGAAAGTGGCTTAATAGATGTTTTAAATGCAATACTATTTTTTAATAAAATAAAAAAATAAAAAAATAAAAGGAGTTTTAAATGAGCATCTTTACAAAAGATGAAATTAAGTTAATGCAAGATAATTTGCACTGGAGCAATGACACAGAAACTAATTTTTTGCTTATTGAATTAAATAAAAAATTAGAAATGATAATTAGTAATTGCGACAAACAAGAAACGTTAACAGCAGAACAAATAAATTTAGCTCAAGAAGACGATTACATACCTGCGCCCGATTTGGACTTGATGAATTTTGATGTAAAAAATTAAACGGAGTGTAAAAAATGTTAGTATTAAGTAGAAATCCAGGCGAAACAATTTGTATCGGTGATGACATACAAGTAACAATTTTATCGTCAAGATACAACGGTCAACAAGTGAGGATTGGCGTTACAGCACCAAAAGAGTTACCGGTGCATCGCGAAGAAGTATACGAGCGCATACAACTTGAGGGTGCTAAAAAAGAAATATAGTAATTTATGGCAGCGTAGCAATGCGCTGCTTTGAATGGAGAGTAAATAATGAATAACTATGGATACACAGAAAAATTAGTAAACATTGATAGAATAATAGCTGGCGATGTCGTAATGCATAATAACAAATTAATCACTGTCAATAAAAACGATATAAAATTATGTCCATTTATGGGGCTTACTTTATTTGGGGATTCTTATTGCCTTGGTCACAAAAAAATAAACTTGGTTAATATTTTGCACAGAAAACCCATTGTTAATGAAAAGGAAAGTAAACGATGAATAATTATCTATGGCTGGTATTGATACCTAACTTACATGATACAGTAAAAATATTATCAGCAATAGGATGGATGACTGTTTTATTTGGATCATTAAGTTTTAGTTACAAAGAAAAAAATAAAGTATTGAATGAAGAAGATAAAAAATCATTACACATGATATGTGTGTTTTCTATAATAATGTCAATTTTATTAATTATAACACCAAACGCAACAGAAGTAATTCAAATCAAACAAATTACTGGATAATTAAAAATGAATGACATCACAAAATAAGAAATAAGCGACTGGTTAGACAGTGCTATTAACCATGAAGATTACAAAGCATTTTTAAAGGAATTTAATCCCGACATTGGCATCGATTCAAACGAGGAAAGAATACTGCGTGGCTTCTGGTGTTTTGGATTTTTAACAGGTTTTAAAGAGAATGGTCATAAATGACGTCACAAAAGAAAAGTCAGCAGAAATAAAAGCAAAGATCCGATGGACCATTGAATTTGAATACCCGATCTTTGATGGCGAAAATGAGTACATTAAGAGTTATTTAGAAAACAGTCATTGCAATGATAATTTTCTTAAGTATCTGGTTTCGCAATCCGAGGATGGTTATTGTAGTTTATGTTTAATAAGCGATGTAAAAGTTTTGGAAATTGTACGATGAATAACTTCACGAAAAAAGAATTAGAAGAAAAAGTAAACATGTTATACAAAAAAGAAGTATCTCGCGTATTTATTGAATCAAGACTTCTTGAAGAAATTGAACATCTAAAAAAAGCACAACATGATTTAAAGCAGCTAATACAAATAGCCGACAAAAAAATAGAAACTATTTGGGAGATTAAAGATAGTAATGCCAAATTAATCAGAGAATGCATGACAGAATGCGCTGCACAAATAGCTTCAAACGATATTATTAATGCATTGATAGAGAGATTAAAAAATGAAAACAAGTGAAAATCAATTAATTAAATACGCACAAAGACTGGAAGCTGTTTTTTTTTGACCGAGGAAATATTGAAATAGCTAACAAAATAAAAAATTTGTTACTGGAAATAGAAGATCAACAATCTGAGGAACTAAAGGAAATAGCAAATGATTAAACTCACGAAAGGGATAAAATTTAGTCGAATTAATTGTAAATCAAATAATTTAGATGTATGTATAGTGACGTGTCTTTTTCAATTTAGAAACAAACGTTTTGAATTAAATAACCTAACAAAATGGGATACAGACCCATATTTAGGAGGAATTCTTAATAGAGAAAATGCTTTGCAGCTAAGAAATTGGTTAAATGAATGTTTAGAGGACAAGAAATGCGATAAATGTTATAACATAAAGCTGCCCGATAATTTAGATTTTTCCGGTAAAATTAAATGCAAAGCGTGTGGCGAAGAATACTCTGCTACTGATTACCCTCAACTTCAATAACTTCAACATCCTCTGCTTTCATTCCCTTCACATTTTCGATTGGCGTAAACGATACGGTTTCGCCTTCGATTAAATTTTTACGCTTATCTTTGCTTTTGATTGCTTTAAAATGAGCAAAGTAATCAACACCGCCGGATACAATAAACCCAAATCCTTTGCTTTCATTAAACCATTTTACTTTTCCAGTCAGCGATGCATGTGCATTACCCATTTTTAAACGCCTCTTGCAACTTCTGTAGTTGTATATGCAATGTTATCTTACGATTAGCGTAATGTCTAGCGATCGCTTCACGTGCAAAATTGTTTTCGTCTATCTTAGCTAATTCTGCTTCATAGACATCGTTATATGTCGGGGTGGATGTCTGCCGCGCTTTAACATCTTGAATGTCTAATAATGTGTTAAATTCCATATTTTAGCCTAAAAAGTGTATTAATAGAATAAATAATATGCCAAAAGGGTGGATGAGGTGGATGTGGGTGGGTGTAACTCATATAAATAGGGGTACCTATCCATAATACCCCTATTTATAGGTATGCTACTTTATATATATACATACACCACATCCACCATAATGGCCTACAGCCCTTATTGTATAAAGGTTTTTTAGGGTGGATGTCAAAAATTTACATACACCCTAACATCCACCACCTCCACCCCTTCATCCACCACTTTCATCGCGACCTAAAACTAATCGGCTACTTTTTTTCATCTATCTTTTTCAGCTCTTCTTCGTAAACACGGCAACAACCCTACCAAAGAATAGGGCTAAAATCGATTTTAAGTCCATTTAAAGACGACTTTAGCTCTTCCTGGTATGGTTGGGTAGGTTTCATGGTTAAAGCCTGTTAATGCATTTCATTTTCATTCCACATAAAATTTGTTATTACATTATCTTTTTGTTCTGGCAATGGCGTTAGTTTAAATACTTTAGGTCTTTTATTTGAGCTTTCAGATCCTTTCATAACATCTTCTTTTAAATGTGATGCTACAGCACGAAAAGAATCAATCCCTCTTTTAACCTCAACCACGGATTTTTTTATTAGTTCTTTTGCGCGAGCTTCTGAGTTTTGCTCATTAAGCTTTATTCTTTCTGATGCTATTTTCGCATTACGAGATTTAATAATATTATTAACCCATTCTTGTGGCTCATGAAAATTTCCTTCTAAAGTAAGTTTTATAATCCCTTTTATTCTTCCAGGCAATGGAATTTCATCGCCTCTATTGTCTACCTGGTATTTGCATGCTGATAAATAATCCTCTACGCAGAGAATATTTTTTTCTACAATAGGTCTTCTATCATAAGCATCTCTTAGTCTTCTATCCCATTCGACCCCAATAAATATCGTTGCATCATCCCTGGTTACAGGGGTTTGGGGTTTTGGGGTTGAAGTTAAAGAAGCAGTTGATACTACTACCTGTTCGGAGTCGGATTTTTTGGCCAAAATTTGATCTTGGGTAGTAGTAGTATTTATTTTTATTTCTTTTATATTTATGTCCGCCATTTTTGGCGGGGGGGTACCGCCATTTTTGGCGGGGGGTACCGCCATTTTTGGCGGGGGGTATTTTTTTGCTAACCCACCGTCATTTTTGACGGTAGGCATTTCGTTATTGCCAAATGAAAGTTCTTTGCATATAGGATTAAACATCCATTCATGCTCGTAAAATTTAAAATGATTTACCCCACCGGCCTGAGGGTGGAAGGTGCAAATCAATCCTACATCTTTTAACTCTTTGATGTGGCGCTCAATGTTCCGCACAGGAATACCTAGCTCAACAGACAGCTGGGGAGAAGATCTAAATGTTTCGCCTTGATGCGTTGACCATTGAGCAAGGCGACCGTAAACCAATTTGGCACCACTAGTTAGTAGCTTCTTGCTAACCTGACTTAACCAACAGGGAATAAATACAGCAGGAGAATTTGATTTTGGGTTGTGAAGTTTTTTTTCATTTGCATTATCTTTTTTCATTTGTTACTATTCCTTGAGTGTTGGGCACAAAGATTGTGCCCGGTTTATTTTGGTAAATTATTTAATTCTATTTATTTCCATAATATCTAAAACATTAAAATCAGAAAAATCTATCCATTCGTCAATAAAAAAATCTTCAAAATCATTTGTTAAATCATTAAAAGATCTCTCAACCTCCTCGGGACTTCCATCTGAAAACCAATAGGATAAATATCGATTCGCAGCTAATGGATAATTAACAAAATATGCATTAACTCTATTAATAAATTCTTTTTCATCAATGAGTATTTCGCCTTTTTCACTAAAATAGTTACATTCCTCCGTTGATTGAATCCAGAATCTTTCAGCAAAAGACATGTTTACGGTACGACATGACATCTCTTCCATAAAAACATCATCTTTTTTAAAAAAAAATTTTGCCGCCTTCCGATACGCTTCTTCTGAACTGGTACCTCCAACTATAAAAAACTCGTTACTACGCATATCATTTTTATCTACAAACAAATATTCTTTAATCAAAATATATCCCCATATATGCAATTTAATTTCAGACAATAAAATTCCTGTCATAACAATGACACAGATTTATTTAAATTAATACTTGCTTTTTTAAAGCTGCATGTTAAACTTGTGTTCATATCTACACTCCTTATAAGTGTGGTTATATCTATATTTCGCCTATTCATAGTAGGTTGAAAATACATTCTCGGGCTACGCCCAAGGCCGAGCTAGTGGTGGTACACTGGCTTAGCCTGTCATTATACAGATGATCAAATCATAAATCACCAAAATTTAATTAAAAAGTGCAAAACTACTACAGATAATGCAATCGGAATTATAAATCGTAACGTGATCACAAATGCTGTAATAAAAAACAAACATATCAACGCAAGAATGCGTTTTAATTTAAATATTGTCATCATTTACCTCTGCCACGCAATGATTCAAGTCCGCCTTTAACGCACCATTTGACAATTTTTCTATTTTCATTTGAGTAACAATTGGTACATAACCCAATTTTTTCCAATGCACCACGTTGCTTGCTGATAAACCGGTAACTTTTCTCATGTTGTAACCGGTTTTGTAATACGTCAATACATCATCTATAGTCATAAATTAAATCTCACAAAAAATAAAATTATACATAAAAATACTTGCATGTGTCAATCAATTGAAATATAATAGCTTTACGTCATTTCCGACGCGAACGAATAGGATAAACAAATGAATACAAATGAATATTGGTCTAATCCAGAAGTAATTCGTAATAATGAACTGAAAGATATTTTATCTACGCTTAACAATATCAATTATCAGTGTGCAGAATTGGCTAGAATCAAAGAAGAGCTTGAAAAGCGTGTTAACGCGCTACTTGAACATCATGATGACGGCAGTAAAACCTACGTTGTCGATAAATTTAAAATCACCATAAAATCCGGTTACAATTATTCATTAAACAAAGATGAGTACGACGCAATCGGTTCACGATTACAATCTTGTTTTAATCCTGTTAAACAAAAAATATCTTATGAGCTGGATAAAAAAGTCATTCGTGATTGCGAAAAGTACGGTTCAAAAGAAGACGTATTATTACTATCACAAGTTATTTCAAAAAAAACTGCTAAATTAAATGTAAGGATTTCTGCATCATGTTAAGGATTTCTATTATTTTATTGTGCGCTTCTTTAAGCGCATGTTCTATATTTCACGATGATTACGCCGGTCAAAAACCTGGAAAATCCATTCAAGATTTATATCCTGAGGGGTGCGGGCTATGAGTAACGCAATTTTATTGCTAGGTGAATCAGGCACGGGTAAATCAACAAGCATGCGCAATCTTGATTCAAAAGAAACGTTTATTATTAACGTCATCGGCAAGCCCTTGCCATTTAGGGGCGCAAAAGCAAAATATAAACCGTTATCGTCAGATGGCTTGTGTGGCAACTATTACGCAACAGACGATACAAACGCTATTAAACGCGTAATTAATCTGGTGCAAGCAAAGCGTCCAGACATACGAAATTTGATTCTGGACGATTTTGGCTATACAACTACTAACAGCTTTATGAGAAAAGCAACACAACGCGGGTATGACAGATTTATTGAAATAGCTAAAGATATGTTTGATATTTTAGATTTGGTTTCTAGTTTGCGCGATGATTTGCATTGTTTTGTAATGATGCATGTTGATATTGATTCGCACGGAAAATCAAAGCCGAAAACAATTGGCAAGATGATAGATCAATATATATGCATAGAGGGTAAATTTAGTACCGTATTGCATGCTATTGTTAATGACGGCGTATACGGTTTTATCACTAATTTTGACGGTCAACATATGGCCAAATCACCTTTGGGGCTTTTTGAATCACAGATTATTGATAACGACTTACAATTAGTACGCGAAAAAATGATTGAATATTTTGAGGAAGAATAATGGCAACGCAAAAAGAGATTAAAAACAGAATAAAACATTCATTACGTCAAGCAAGAGACGTAATGAATAAAATAGAAAATATGAGCACTGGCACAGAAATAGAGCTTTTGACTGCGTTTTTGTTTACAGAAGAATTAATAAAATCTTTAAGCGAAGGTCATTTATCAACTGAAAGTATTGGCAAGCTGCTAGAACAATACGTTAACAATATTAATAATCAACAGGAGTAAGTTATGAGTTTTTGGCTAAGTGGACTTGGCGTAATGCCGACTGGGTTACCGCAAGATTCTTTTGTTAGTGATTTCTCTATCATTCCAGAAGGCACACAAGCAGCTGCTGTTATTAAGCAATTTGGCTTGATAGAAAAACATAACGAATTCAAAGGTATTGACGAAAAATTTTATCAAGTAACATTTAAGTTGTCAGACGGAGATTATAAAAACCGTGAAGTAACGTTAAAAATAAGATGTTTTGAGGGTAAACCTGAGCAGATACAAAGAAATTTAAATATTTTTAAATTGATTTTGCAATTATGTGATTTTCAACCAACTCATCAGAATGCACCTACTGATCACGATTTAATGGTAACTATCGGAAAATCAATGCATATAAAAATATCTGAATATTCATTGAAGCGTGATGATGGAACTTATTTTTACGGCAATAATGTACGAGAAGTACATAAACTTAATACAATAAAAACAGAAACTGGCATCAAGAAAATTACGCAACAGTCAGCGGACTCAGGATTAGAAAGCGCATTAACTCGCAATTCTAAAATTGCAAAAGAAAATGATGACGTACCTTTTTAGTCAATGAAATATTTTATGTTGCCAGGCCTTAAAAATAAGGCCTGCAAAGGAAAAAAAATGATAGAAATAAATGTAAACAATCGAATTATTGAAGTACATGAAAGTGTTGAGACAGCTGTATCTGCGTTAAAAAAGATGGGGTATCAAATTTTAAGCGTTGGATTTGATGCAGCTATTGAGCCGACTTTGCACGTCAAAAAAGACGAGATGATATTTCGCGTTGAAATAAAAGAAGCGTCGGTGTTGAATCGCAAGATGGTTGTAAACATTTTAGAGGACGTACGTAAAAACGATGACTTGATTTGTATTGTGTTTCCTAGTCGCTATGTTTTGATTGAACCGATGAAAAATCATTTACAATGTTGCAATGATGACGGTAGACGGGAATTTTTTGGTGTTTTTTAAGGAATTAAAATGGACTTGACCGCGATAATAGCAAGAACAATCTCTGAGTTACCTCAAGATGAGCATCGCAAATACATTGGCGCAAGCAGCATAGGTCATGCTTGCAGCCGCGCTATCTGGTATGGGTTCCACGGCTTTGAAAGACAACCTATAAAACCAAACGTGCGCGTTACGTTCGACATCGGCAAACGACTTGAAACGCTTCCGATCGAATACTTGAGAAAAACAGGATTTCACGTTACAGAACCAACAAAGGAAAACAATTGGCTGTTTTATCAAGATAAAGACGCGCCAATTTTTCAGGGCCATGCAGATGGGCTGCTGTTAATGTCTCAAGAAAAACCAGCTATATTAGAAATAAAAACAGCTAAAAATAGTTTGTTTCAGATATTTAAGAACAAAGGATTGCGCGTTTGGTCTCCGATTTATTACGCGCAAGTGCAGGCATACATGGGCATGTCTGGCTACAAGAAGGCTGCTTTAATTGCTGTTAATAAAGACACAAGTGAATTTCATCACGAATGGGTTAACTTTGATGACATGTTTTACAGCGAACTAAAGATAAAAGCTTTGGCTATTAGTACAATTGACGAACCACCGGAACGAATCAACAAGTCGCCGTTGTTTTTAGCGTGCCAAAATTGTGCTTACAAAGGAGTGTGTCATGGTGTCTGAATTAAGTTCTTTTTTTACAGGATTTGCGGGTGGCTCATTGGCTGCAAGTCTTGTTTCATTACTGTTCTTTCGATTACATATGAAATACAGCACATGCAACCTTCACTACGACGACTTCATGATTGGCAGCAAAGTTGATGAGATATCAAGAGACATGCAAACCGCAAAAATACAACTTGCTGCATTGAATGCGGAAGTTTATAAGCCGCTTGAGAATTTTGAGTAATACATTTCAAATGTCGCAATCAATTGTTAGATTATAAAAAATAAAGCAGATAAATCTGCTATTTCAAATGACAGATTTATTTGTTTGATTTATAATAATCTTTCTTTTAATTGCTTGATTATTAATTAATATGCAAACTACATTAGTAACTATAATAGGAGGTAACGTGTTTACAGATTCTGCGTCATTAGCTGCCGGTTTAAACATGGAGCATCGATCTTTAGTTTCTTTATTAAAGACCCACTCCGAAATAAAATCTTTTTCTGATATAAAAAAAATAAAACGCCGCGTATGGAAAAAAGAAATAGACGTTTACTTGTTAAGTGAATTACAAGCGTCTCTTTTAATTGCGTTGATGAATAATTCACCGGAAGTGATTAATTTCAAAATTAAATTGGTTGAAGAGTTTTATCGAATGAGGCAGATTATTTCTACAAAAGCTTCAAACGAAAAAAATTTAGAATGGCTATCAATTAGAACTGAAACAAAAACTATGAGAAGAGAATGCACGGACATTATTCAAAGATTTATTAGTTACGCCAAAGATCAAGGCAGTAAATCAGCAGAAAAGTATTACATGAATTTTAGCAGGATGGAATTAACAGGGTTATTTATTTTAGAACAAAAATACCCAAACGCTAGAGATGTAATGTCTATACGGCAATTAAGGCTTACTGAAATGGCTGATGAGGCTATAGCCATATCAATTCAAGATAGCATGTCAAAAAATATTCCATACAAGGAATGTTTTCAAATAGCAAAAGAAAAAGTTTGCGCTTTGGCTAAAATATTTCCTAGGTCTCCGCTGCCAATAGCGTTAGAGAATAATGCGTAAAATACCGAGAGAATATCAGCAAGAAGTCATCAACAAAATCAAGCAACGATGGAAAGAAACAACCCACCCGTTGCTTGTAAATGCATCAGTAGGGGCAGGTAAAAGTTTAATCATCGCCGAGCTTCTTCTGCTCTGTGCTCGCGTCGGTTATCGCGGCTTGTGCCTCACGATGAATTCCACGCTGGTACAGCAAAATGCCCATGCGTATAATCTCCAGCACCGAGACGCAGGCATTTATTGCGCTGGGTTGCAATCCAAGTGCTTTGAAAAAGCTGTAGTATTCGGCACCCCACACTCCATTCTGCAAGGTATCCGCAATGAAGAAGAGATCGGCCGGCAAAAATTTAACCTCATAATTGTTGATGAATGTCACCAGATTTCGCCACATGATTCGTCCTCCATGTTTATGAGAATACTATTACATTATGGACGCATGGCTCAAGAAGAGCAATATTCTTTTAGAATAGTAGGATTAACTGGCACTCCGTACAGAGATAAAGCAATTTCCATTGTTGGCCCAAATGAACTATTCAAAGAAGAAGTAGCAACCGTATCAACGTCTTGGCTAATTGCAAATGGCTATCTAACAAAACCTGTTTTTGGTTTAACTCATGTTGATAGCATCGACTTTAGCAGTTGTCATGTCGATAATTTTGGAAAATTTAAACATAAAGACTTGCAAATAGCTATTTCAAAAAATGAAAGATTAACCGGTGAAATAATGAAAGAACTTGTGGCTGTTATTGATAATGGTCGCAAAGGAGCTTTTATTTTTGCATCGACAAAAAACCATTGCTTGGAATGCGCCAGAAGCTTACCGGAAAGACAATGGGCTATTGTTACCGGCGATACTCCTCATCATGAACGACAACAAATTCTTAAAAATGCAAAAAATGGGATTATAAAATATTTGATCAATGTGAACGTATTAACAACAGGCATAGACTTGCCATTGTTTGACGTCTGCGCTTGGTTGAGGCCCACGGAAAGCTTGATTTTATTTGTTCAAGGCATAGGTAGGGTTCTTAGGTTGCATCCCGGCAAAGAGTCGGCTTTAGTGCTTGACTATGCCCAGAATTTACAACGTCATGGAAATATTGATGATCCAATTATTAACGAGGCATTAAAGCCGCGAGAATCAGATACCGAAGAAGATTATCCTTTTTTATGCTACACGTGCAATACGATGAACAGTATCCACGCAAGACGATGCCGAGGCACAATCAACAACAAACGGTGCGATTACTATTTTGAGTGGAAAGACTGCCCGTCATGCGAAGAAAAGAACGATAAAACAGCTCGTCAGTGCAGGTCTTGCAATGCTGAACTCATTGATCCCAACGCCAAGCTTACCCGAACGATCCAACCTGCCTACAGCTTAAACGTGATCGAAGCCACGTACTGGGTATCGCCACAAGGAAACACAAGTTTCCCTATAATCCACGCAAAGTATAAATGCGTTGAAGGCGATGCGTTTGAGTCTTATTTTACAAATAGTGAAAAGTCTAGAACAATCTTGTATAATAATTTTGTAAAGCTCCACATAAATAAACCAAGCACTTTTTATAAGCGAATGTCCAACCTTTACGGAATGAGGGACATGTTAAATGCACCAGGATTAAAAACACCTGCAAAACTTGAGTGCACGAAAGACGAACACGGACGATTTAAATTAAAGAAAAAGATATTTATATGATGTAAACTGCGTAATTACTGCCGAACAGGCAGCGTAAAGAGAAAAAAGACAACAAACTAATGTCGTCGACTGAAATTCCTAAATCCGCTTGATGCAGGAACCATACTTCTTCGCATCGCTCTATTTTCACGATGCTCACGCCATTTGTTCACTGCACCGTTAATCATATGATGCCCTGCTGCCATACCGACCCCGGAAGCTACCCCCGTAGCCATGGCAGCCACTAAGCCACCGGATGACCCATTCCCACCACTTGGTGCTGGAGCGCCTGAATTTGACCCTTCACAGGCCGTTAAAACGCAACATAATAATATTAGTTTAATGTATTTCATAAAACGTCTTAATAAATTCAATTGCAGCTTCTGCGCCGTAAACACAAACAGCTTCATAGCCTTCTTTCTTCATTTTGACCAAGAAATTCGCTTGTGCTGGGGTGGGTTTGTTTTTGCCTACTTTAAGCTCCAGCCACAGTCCTGAATAAATTTTATGCTTTCTGGGTATAAATATATCAGCCACACCAGCTCTCATTCCCATGCGCTTTAAAATAGCAGCATTAGCGTATGTGCGCTTACCTTCCTGGACGAAGTGGTAGAAAGGTAAATCGGTTTTTGCAAGCAGCCAATCGCAAATCTGCATCTGAGCAATAGTCTCATCATTAAGCTTCATGCGTAATATCCAAGCTTCATTCTTGACTGCAGGTCTTTTAGTCTTCCTGCGCCTATCTGCGTCGCCCATTTGCTATCAGCCATTTCTTTTACGGCACCTTCAAAGTTTCCGCTATCAATACATGCAATCATTTTCTTAAAATTAACAAGACCTTTTGTACCCAAGTTAAAAGCCATCTCAATCAATACGCCTTTGCGCGTTTCATTTTGTTTGTTGTACCAGCTGTATCTGACAAGCTCTGATTTAACCGATTTAATATCGTTTTCTAAAAGAAAAAAACATTCGTCCGTGGTTAACCGACCTCCTTTGCGCGCATCAATCAATCTACCAATCCCTATTGTCCAATAACCGAGCGAATCTTGATAGGCGCTAGTTCTTATGCCTTCATGTTCAACTATTTTAGCTATTAACTGCTCATCAACGCCGCTACTAGGCGGGTAAAGTCCTTTACTTTCCATTAGTCCACCTCACTGTCTTCTAGTTCCGCCTGATAAACCACGAGTTTATTTTCAACTGCTTTTTTTGTTTGCTGCAAATCAAAGATGCAATATTCAATATACATAATAGAGCTAATGATAATCAGTAATGCAAGTATAAAAATTAATAATTTTTTCATCGTCGTACTCTTGCATAAAGAGCACCGCATACTGATAATGTGTCAACTGTAAAAGCAGACGTGCAAGATAAATAGTAAGTAGTCGGAGCTGCCACAGAAACGCGTACACACGAAACACAAAACCCGAACGTATCTGCCGGAACGACACCTGCTGACGTGTTTTGAATACCAGAATAGAAAGCCGCATCCGGTAACGTGACACTCGTATCTGATATCCATGCTCGCGCTTGAACAACGTTTGTAGTTGCAGCAGGAATAAACGATATATTACCCCATATGTCCCAGTCGCCCGCATCCAAGTTGATACTTAACATGTCAGCAGGTGTTGCCGTTGTTAATGCTACAGCTGAACCGCTATTAACAATACTGCTTACAATGTATCCGACGCTTCCCGATGGGGCATTATCGTTAGTCGTAGTCCCAACGATGCCCGTTGTCGAACTAAACGTAACGCTTGGCATTGTAAGGCCTGCGCCTACAGTATTTCCAATACTAGGAACTCCTAAGCCGTCTGTAACTAGAACGCCGTTTAACGCGGTTGTTATTTGGCCTACAGTATTCGCAGCGCTGCTATACAATATGCGGTTAATGTTTGTAATTGCCGGATACGTTGCGGTACTCCACGACGGAGCAGAGCTTGCGCCAGATTGCAGCATACGACCCGCTACGGCCGTTCCCGATAGAATAGCCCCTGTTGTGGCATTGGAATAAAAGATACCGCCGTTATTGGCCGTTAATGAAGCTTGTGTGCCACCTGCCGACAAAGGAACCGGCAATGAAATGGCGCCTGCTTGAAATCTAGCAAACGTAATTGCAGTAGTTCCTATTAAAAACGGCCCTGGACTGACTTCTTGGTAAAGAGTACTCTGGTTAATAGTGCCCGCGTTAACAAGCATCACGCCATACTGAATAATGTCAGCTGCTTGGTTAAAGTCTAGCGCACGAATCAAAACCCAGTTTGATGATACGCTACCAACGTTCGATACAAAGTAAATGCCGTTCTGGAATGTTGAAACCTGGTCTTTTATTAAAACTCTGTCACCTAAGGTTAATGTAACGCCATCTAACGTCAATGCAACCTGCGCGCCTGCGTTTGTAAGCGTTGCCCCTACTCCTAGGGTGCCGTTGTCATAAGTGGCCGTTAACGCGCCCGTAGAAGCGGCTAAGACGGCCGTATAAGTTGTAAGGCCAAGAGCTTCGAGTTCATAATTGAAGGATGCAGCCCTTGTATACTTCTTTGTGGTTCCTGCCAAAGACTCTGATAAGTCGGATGTATCTACTCCTGGTATTAAGTCTGTGCCTAATGGTGTCCCTGACCCAGTTATGGGAGGTAGAGGCGGCAAATTTGATATTGCTATTTGAACCATGAAATTCTCCGAGAATTTTTTAGTTAGTATATCTTAATTATGACGCTTATATAATATTTTGGCCTTTGATAATTCTATGCCTTCTAGCCTAATATTTGAATCAAACAAACTTTGTTTATATTTTTCTACTAAATTGCTTTCTTCTTTTGTATATGGAGGGTGTTTTGGGGTTGAAGTTAAATCAGTAGAAATTAAGTTAGTAATACTTTTTAGTATCTTATTAGATTGTCGGCCATTGTGGCCGGGCTTTTTACCTTTATCGGCCGGGGTCTCGGCCTTTACGGCCGTGTTGTTTAAATTATTATCTTTGCATACGGCCTTTACGGCCGACTTGAATTTTATTTGTTCAACATCAAATGCGAGACCAAGATAAAACCTTCTGTTATATCCTTTCCCTTCTCTTTTTATAAACAACCATTTTTCCAAATCATTCAATTTCCGTCTAATGGTTCTATCGGGTATTTTTGTATTTTCAGACAATTTTGAATCTGAATAAATGCAATATTTGTTATCTTTTAAAACTTTAAACAATGCTGTCATAATGACAAAATGATACGGATCAGTTTCTGGGTGATTAACAATTAAATGAGGAATTTGATCAAAATTAACGTTTGAAATTTTGTTTGCCATTTGATATACTGCTCCTGAATTGAACATTCAACTAGCCACAAATCCCGACGAAAGTTTTTGTGGCAACCTTTTCTATTGTACATAAATCACCAAATTTAGACAATAAAAAACCTGCCAAAGCAGGTTAATTAAAGCTTTTTAAAACTATTCTTGCGCAGGATTTAACGCATCAACAACACTATCAGCTGCTGTCAAGACAGCGTCAACAGGGCTATCAGGCGCTACGACATGAGCAGCTTTAGCGGCCATGTCTAATAATACGCGAGCTTCATCAAGGCGAGCTAGCAAGCCATTGTGATTCAGCATAGAACCTTCAATTGCTTTTTCAATGTCCGCAATCCTTTCTTTTATTTTGTCTATCATATAAGCCCTTATAGTACGGAGTATCCAATTAAAATTGTTCCGTTCAACGCGTTAGTTGGTCCAATGTTACGAATAACTAATGTTGCAGAACCGGCAGCAGGAACACAAGAAAATTGAATGCTAAACACTGTATTAGTACCGCCTTGGATTGTTAGGCCGATTACAGATGTTGCTGTTATTTTAGTGTTTGTCCAAGTTATAGAATAAGTTGCTCCGGCAGCAGTTGTTAATGCAGATGTTGTGATAACCCCGGCATTGCCACTAGCAGTAACTGCATTGGCAGATTCTGTACCGTTAGCTTTTACCAAAATAATTTGACCAGAACCAGTTAACGTATTAACAGCGTTTGTTTTCATTACGACACTTGACGCGATTCCAGAATCACCTAAAGAACCATTAACGTCTGTAGATAAAATCAAATTGTTTGCAACGGTTGGCAACGCAATATCACCAGGGGATGAAATTTGCACTAAGCTTACGACAGTATTTAAAACAGAAGCCCCAGAATAAGTTATGGCTACTTTCAACCAAACTGGGCCATCATCAGTTGTGTACACTAAAGCCATTTGCTGGTTGCTAAACGTAAAACCTTCTTGTTTGGCGTTATTCAAATAACCGGTTGCGGTTACGGTCGCATAAGTATCGTTAGTTAAGATATAAACAATGTTTGGTGTAACGCTAGCTAATCCAGTTGGTTGCGCTGTTTGTAAACTTAATATTGCCATTTTAGTTCCTTGTTAGTTTGCAATAAAACATCGGTTCGCTTCATCGTATCTAAAAAATCCGATTGTGTCAGGTGAATAATAAATCATAACTAAGTCAGTTGAATACCATTCAAAATCAGCACCCCACAACATATAAAAATCACGAATAATATCAGGGTCATCTAAATAACCGGATGTTGTCAAATCTAGCATGGTATCTTCTGATACTATTCGTATCGTATCAAATGCTAATGTTGCGCCTTCAATGATTGCTGTACTGTCGCGGGTTAATGCAGTTATGTGCATAAAGCACTCCTAGTTAGTTGTTACCGTGCAGCTACGAGCTAGCAATACAGTTCTAGCAGCTAATCCCGTAGCGCTTGGAGCAGATGATGTGCCGCCGCTCAAGTTAATTGTTTTGCTACTGTAAGCAGTTGTTCCGTTCGTGCCGTCTAATGCTGCCAATGACACCAGAATTCCGTCCACAGACGCCTGGTCAAGTTTCATGCCGGTCATAGTAAAGTTCCCACCAATGGACTTTAAAGTTGATCCCAATGAAAATGTTACAAGATTTGCTGCTGTTATTGTCCAAGTAGTACTAACCGAAACAATCGCCGGAAATGATAGAGTCGTTAATGCGGCAAACGATGCTGCAACGGCTCCAGTGATATTAGCTAACAATGTTAGTGTAACAGTAGTTGCCAATGCGCATACGGGAGCAAATCCTGCTCCTAGAGTTGTTAGTGCCGGCAAACTTAATGTTGTTAAGGCCGCTGCTGTTAACCCCAAAGCCCCAGTTACCGTTTGTAAGTTGGTTAATGTCAAAGATGTCAATGCAGCAAGTGTTGGACTAAATGTCCCATTAACCGAAACTAAAGATGGCATACTGACTGTCGCCAGCAATGCTCCAACAGGAGAAAAATTGCCTGCCACAGGGATGCCTGTTGATAAGCCAATATTAACTAAAGCTGGCATACTTAAACTTGTTAATGCGTTAGCTGTTAAAGAATAATTTCCGTATATCAATTGTAGATTTGTTAATGTAAGCGTTGTTAGTGCATTTGCTGTACCGCTAATTGCGCCAAGGGAATTTAACAGATTCGATAAATTTATGGTGGTTAATGATGTAGCAGAGGTTATTGTTATTCCACCACAAGAAATAAGTTGAGGTAAGCTAAATGTCGTTAATGAATTGGTATTTGTTAAAGCAATTGTTCCTGATACATATTGAATCAAAGGCAACGAAAAAGTAGTCAGTGATGGTGTATTTAAATTCAAGCTTCCATTTGTATATAGCAGATTATTGGCAATAATAGAAGTTGTTGCAGACCATGCAAAATTAAAATTCCCCGTAGAAAAATTTAAATTTCCAAAATCTATGGTGTTTGGCCCAACAATGCTGTTAGCTAAAACTTGCCCAGACAAAAGATTTGTATAATAAACCCCATTAATATATGAAGAAGTATAAAACAAAGCTAATGCTGGTACAGTTGAACTTGAACCAGTAAATGTTATGCCACTATTATTTAAAGAAGGAGACAAAGAATCAAGTGTATACTGTGCGTCCCATGCGGCATTACTAGTTACCCCAACAGATAAACATGTGACAATAACTGTTGTTTCTGGCAAAGCTAATAAAATTAAACTGCTATCAGATGCATTAATAGTAATATTGCCAGAGCCGTTGTTAATTATCCTGTAAGATTGACCCAATACCAAAGTGGACGTAACCGGCATCACGACTGCCTGTGTTGTGCTTCCTGTAAAATATTGCTGATACTTACTTGCAACCGTTAATGTTGTCGTTCCTGCAGCTGTTGCGGTGTTTGCATAACCGTTTAGCGTGC
>Ga0247840_10002041_pt1 | contig 37027 bp, 32 predicted proteins | sample LaCruzMarch2015__FD_192404 | JGI IMG/M metagenome (GOLD analysis project Ga0247840, IMG submission 192404) | Freshwater microbial communities from meromictic Lake La Cruz, Castile-La Mancha, Spain - LaCruzMarch2015_17m | ecosystem: Environmental > Aquatic > Freshwater > Lake | place: Spain...
GGGATCAGGGGGCGTCGCACCCTGGCGAGGGAATACTGCGGGCGGCCGGCAAGGGGCTTGGGCGGGGCGGGGTGGGGTAGATAAAGAGCCGTCAACCGCTTTAACTCTTCCCGAAAAGTCCTCCGGTGAGAATAGGTTGGGTGGGTGGATTTGACACAATCCGTAATATGTACTAAAGTAGTAACTGCGTCTGGGATGAGTCGCCAAGCGTCTCGTCTCGGGGCTTAAAGCCTCGAACCCAGTCGCTTTTTTTTATGGAGAGATAGCGGTGCCGGATGCAGTATATTTATGCTACATAGACGAATCAGGTACTTCTGATATCCCTGGTAATACATCGCATTTCATCCTGGCAGGGCTATCTATTCCAATATTGAGTTGGAAAGGCTGTGACAGCGACGTAGCAGCCATTAAAAAGAAGTATCGCCTTGATGACACAGAGATACACGTAGGCTGGATTCTACGATCGTATCTTGAACAAACTCGCATAAAGGACTTTGAGAAGCTGGACGAAAGACAAAGAAGATCGCAAATTGAACAACTGCGTAAGATTGAATTATTGAGGCTGCAAAAGGCAGCAAATCCAAAGCTTTACCGTCAAACAAAAAAGAATTATCTGAAGACCGCACCATACATCCACCTCACTTATCAGGAAAGAAAAGATTTTATTCAGCAGATCGCACGATGCGTTTCGCAATGGAGCTTTGCCCGGCTTTTCGCGGAGTGCGTGGACAAGATCCATTTCGATCCATCGCGGACGGTTTTGACTGTTGATGCGCAATCATTTGAGCAGATTGTTTCCAGATTCGAACATTATCTCCAGCTAATAAGCACAGGCGAGGCCAGCCCTTGCTGCGGCTTACTTATTCATGATAACAATGCTACTGTGGCCAAGAAGCATACCGATTTGATGACGCAATTTCATCAAAAGGGGACAATGTGGACAAGTGTTAGCAACATCATCGAAACACCCCTATTTGTAGATAGCCAGCTTACCAGCATGGTTCAAATTGCCGATTTATGTGCCTACGCCATAAGGCGTTACCTGGAAAATGGAGAGGAAGAACTTTTCGACTTGATCTTTCAGAGAGCCGATAGGAAAGGGCGCACTGTGGTCGGGGTCAGACATTTTACTAATAAGAGTTGCACCTGCAAGATTTGCGGCCCACATAAGAAAACTTGATCGTTATCAACCAGTTCTTAGAGTTGTTCATATAACGCTCACCGCTGTGAACAAACCAATGCGTTGATACATAGCGCTGCCCTGCTTTTGACCCCCCGTCAACCCTTTTACCATCATCAACATTGTTTATATTACTTCTATTATGCGGGAAGGTGGGTAGCGGGGGTGGTATTGCGGTACTGTGCTACCTATCACTTTACGTTTGAATTACCTGTACCCGGAAGGATTAGCTTCAGGGCCTGCCCAGCTTCATTGCCTACCAGATGCCCGTTTTGCCGAAGCAATCTAATTGATTTAACTTATCGCAGGTTTAACAGTCCCAACTTCCTCCAGCATATTCATTAGTGCCACCCGTGGAATGAGCATCCTTTTGCCATATTTTATACAGGGTGTTTGTCCCGTATGCACAAGAGTATATACAGTGCTTCTGCTTATGCATAGAAGTTTTGTAACTTCAGAAACTGAAAAAAATGGTTCCGTACGGTTATGGTTGATTTCCCAAGTATTGTCTTGAATTTATCGTGACTATGAGCTGGCTTATCCTTTGTGTTCATCTGATTTCTCCTTTCGTAGTTTCACACATTCAGCGATAACTCCTTTTGTAAATGATTCTGTCCTAATGCTATCACTTGTAAAGTTCCCATTTGCTACTTTTGTAATTACTGCGACTGATTGCTCAATTAGCTCTTCGGCCTTCTTTTTATCCCACAAGACATTCATAATTTTTATACAATATTTCTCCATATCATGAGAGTTCATGTATCGCGGCATGTCATCTTCAGTGGCAAGCATTCGTATAGCCTCAAGGATATGAAATCTCGTGGGTTTGTATTTTGCGTCGATTTTACGATTACGAAACATGTATTCTAATTTAAAAAGAGCAAAGGCGGATAGATAGTAAGGTTCATGTCTGTGCCCATTAACAAATATATCCTTCCCGATTTTCCTAGTTAATTCTCTGTAGTTTCTAGTTGTTCGGTGTGCTTCGCTCAAAAACATAGCCGCAAAAGCACGGATCATATTAGGGTGAGTAATGACACGTGTTTTTTCCACTTGCAGGTGGTCATACTGGCGAGATCGCCTTTCATAATAAAGCCTTTGTTCATCCGAAAATGATTGGAAATAAGTTTCAATTTGTTTTGGAAATTCTTGGGTAGCAAAAAATTGGTCTTCACCGATTACAGTCTGTCTATTTGTTGCATGAATAATATTGTTAATGACAGTCTCGTCATCCGTTCCAATCAAACGAATTGGCACTGTAGTATCTCTAGTGAGTTTGTCCATGTGGTCATATAGTACGTGACTTGTCTGGCAACCATTAACAATCTGATAATCTTCAATATTAAAAGTGTCTCCAGTACGTTGAACCCTACGTGCAATGATAGTAATTCCATTGTTCATAACAACAAACCGATTTCTATCGCTAGATTCAATCGTTTTCTTTATTTCAGTATTAACTGGATTATAGTCTTGCCAACCTCTTGGATTATCATAAAATACGCCGTCAAGAAATTCTCCATCCTCGCCCTTAACCAGACTAACAAAATCGAGAGCTGGCATAAATCCAAGATATGCTTCCGTTATACCTGGTATCTTAGGAAGGGAAATACAATTGTGGAACTCAAATTGAGCTGAAGTAGTGTTTCTTGCCTGTCTATATAGCTTCTGCAATCCTTCAGCGTCTATTGGGCGAAATTCCACTGAACCAAACAGGTTAGTATCTTGTAGGTCAGAAATCACGCTTAACCGCCGATTTTCAAGATCATGGTCACCCACCCATTTCCCAGTTGTCACATAGTAAAGACGAAGCGATGGATTATGAACAAACTTGCTGCTTTTATTATAAAGAGCCGACATTATGGTCGCCATATCATTTATCTGTTGATTTCTTCTGAGTTTAGGCGTGGTATTAAAGAAATCTATAACGCCAAACCCTAAATTGCTTATATCCGAAGAGTCAAAATTTGGGCTCGTTTTGGCTTGCACAAATATAAATGACACATCCAACAAACCACTATCCGACTCATCATCAATATCAGTAACCAATGACCCATTGACAATGATAGCAATGCCATCAATACCTGTGTCTCCCCCTTCACCAACTACAATGTCAGCAGTATCAAATGTGCTTGGATGATGACGCTTGACTACAATGAAAGAGGCAAAATGCTCAAATCGTTTTTCTTCTGGCAGCGAATCAATATCTTGCTCTAAAGAGAACTCATTGAGGAGTGATTCTGATATTCTATCCATAGCTGTTCTGCCTCCACTGACGTATAGGTGCATTCCTGTAGCATCTTGACTAATAATGATACACCTCGCCCGTCTGAGTCAAGTACATTATTGCCATTCTTTGGGCCCAAGTTTATTTCTTGATCTATTACCTTACTACTAACACTCATAGCTTCGGTTTCCTCGGTGAAATAACAATAGATTGTATAGTCGGCTTCGGTGGTTTGGGTTTTCGTGGTTCATATTTTGGTGGATGATGCTTTGCGTAATATGCCCTGTGGTATGTAGCCCTTACTTTAGTGTTACTCTTAAATATTTGTGTCTTAGTGATAACAGTTGGCCGTATTTCAGGCTTAATTACCCCTGCTTGTGTGTTTTCAACGTTATCCAACCAACTATTAAACGGCATCCCTGTATTCATGTGTTCAGCAGGGGATTTACCGTTTAATCCGGCGGAATTATGTATAAGAAAGACAGAACCTTTAACTGAATATTCCGATTCAGATACTAACTGCTTACCAAAATAGTGGATTTTACTTCATTGCTTTCTGCAGATCTCTCTTCATCTCCGCTACCGTCTGATAACGGTCTTTTGGTTCAGGAGAGATCGATTTGTCGATTACATCAGCCAGTTTTTTCGGCACATTTCTTCTTTTCCTGATTGGAATTACCTTACCGTCCAGAATCGCTACCAACGGGTCCGCTCCAGGCTTAAAATCATAAACATAATCACCCGTCAACATATTATAGAAGGTTGCACCGATGGAGAAGATATCCGATGCGGGTTTAATATGCTTATAATCTAAAAGCTGCTCTTTGGGCATATAGTCAGGAGTCCCGGCATATTCACCGGCAGCCGTAAAGCCACTCAGTCCGGCTTGTTCAAAATTTTTCGAAAGCCCGAAATCGGAAATCTTAACAATTTTCTGGGATTGGTCTAATAGTATGTTCTCAGGTTTCAAATCGCGGTGTACGATGCTTTTTTCGTGCGCGAAGGCCAATCCGTCCAGTACCTGTAGCATCATAGACACCGCTTCATCTTCCTCAAGAGGTTTTCCCCTTTTATGGAGCAATAGGCCAATATTACCACCAGGACAATATTCCATTGTAAAGTAGAACATGCCATTATGATTACCTTGCTCCTCGAGCAGGACAATATTTTTGTGTCGTAGATCCATACAAACTTTCATCTCCCGGTGGAAGCGCTGAACATCCTTGTCGTTTACATTTTTCTTTCGGGATAACATTACCTTGAGTGCCAGTTCTTTGCCGTCACGATTGCGTTTAACTAGGTAAACCTTACCGAATCCACCTTTACCTATCTCTCGGAATAACTGATACCCAGGTATATCGGGTGCCGATTGGTCGTTACCAAAGATACCCAATAACAAATCATCCAGCATATTCGCCCTGGCCCCTTTCATATCTTTGATAGATGGTACAGGCGCAGCTAATTTACCTCTGCACTCATAACACAAGAAGGTGCCTCCTATATAAGCCAGACCCCCTCTCTCGTTTACGGCAAATAGCTTTCCGCACTTGATACAGGCTGCTGGTGCTTGCTTATCACTTGCTACTTCCATCACAACATTAAAGGTGGTGTTACCCACTTTGATAAAATCACCATTTTTCACGTCGCAATAGGACGACCTTTTCACAGCCTCCTCAGGCTGTTCGTCTTTATCTCTCCCGCCAAATTTCATGTTGTTTATATATGTGCCGTTAAGGCTGCCCAGGTCCTTGAGTCGTACTTCAGGTGGATTTACTTCCAGTAAAAAATGATGCCGCGAAATATACGGATCATCGGGCAGACAGCAATGGCAATCGGATAAGCGTCCAAAAATGAATATGTCGTGCTCTTTAAATTCGAAATTATTACCGGACATGGGACCGCTAATTATTTTCAATTTCACACTCATCATTATTCCCTCATCAACTCATTGAAAACTAATCAGCACGGCTGTGATATTGTCGTGGCCGCCAGCTTCATTTGCCCTGGTAATCAGCTGGCGGAGTATAAATTTTAAGCTTCTTTTTCTGCTTAACAAGTCTGTAATCTCCTGATCGGCGATCATCCCGGATAGACCGTCTGTGCAAAGGAGTAACAGGTCTCCAGATACAAGAGTAACTGGTTTAATTTCAGGGATGGCATCACCCTGCATTCCGATATATGCCGTCAATCTATGTCGCATGGGGTGAATTCTCGCCTGCTCTACGGTGATTTTCCCCATATCCACAAGCAGAGAGGCGATATTATGGTCTTTGGTAAGCTGTTTAATGTCTCCGTCTCGAAACAGGTAAGCGCGGCTATCACCCAAATGAGATATATAAGCCTTTTTTCCTTTAATCAAGGCTGATACAAAAGTTGCGCCCGTATTATTTCCCACCTTTTTCCGAAGATATAAACTTACCTCCGCAACTGATTCTTTGATGCTACTAATGATGCTGTTAGCATGAATAGTCGTTTGGTGACTGGTCCGTTCCATGATCACATCAGGCAGGCCCTCTACCACATATTTTGCAGCCAGCGCGCCTTCCTGCAAGCCGCCCATGCCGTCGACAACGATGAAGAAGCCGGACTTCTCATCAATATGAAAAGCGTCCTGGTTTTCCTCACGCTCTTTGCCGATATCCGAGAATCCAGCAGATATAATAAGTAAACTCATTTCAATTCATTCCTGTTGTCTTCGAAAGCATGCCTTCCCATTGGATTATATGCAGATTGTTCAAGCTTATTTTCTCCCTCGAGCAAACTCGTCTAGCTTCTTTCTGACACCGTCCTCTCGCAGCCAGCCGTAGCCACGATAACCCAAATCACGCATAAGTATTTTAAAATCATCCTCCGTCCACTGTGGTTTCCCTTTGCGGCTGATGCCGTCTTTGGCATATGGACTGTGAAGAGTCAGGAAAATCTCGAGATAAGGTTTTGCCCCTTCGTCCCATTCTTTCTGAGGCGGGAATTCATAGTCATAAACAAATTCCCATAAACGCATGGTTTTATCACCTCCGGATAGAGCGAACCTGCCATCAGGAGAGATGCAAACAGAATACACAGTAAAACCTTCGAGGGTTCGCGGACAGCGGCCTGTTGCCAGGTCCCATAAGCGCAGGGTTGCGTCTCGGCTTCCCGATAACCCGTACCTGCCATCGGGAGAGATGCAGACAGAATTCACCCATTGAGTATGGCCTTCAAAGGTTCGCAGACAGCGGCCTGTTGCCAGTTCCCACAAGCGCAGGGTAGAGTCACCGCTTCCGGATAGAGCTAACCTGCCAGCGGGAGAGATGCAGACAGAATCCACCGTCCAAGTATGGCCTTCGAAGGTACGCAGACACTGACCTGTAGCCAGGTCCCATAAGCGCAGCGTTTTGTCAGTACTTCCGGATAGCCCATACCTGCCATCGGGAGAGATGGCAACAGAAGCTACATGTTCGCTATGTCCTTGGAACGTCAGCAGACACTGGCCTGTAGCCAAATTCCATAAGCGCAAGGTGGAGTCATCACCTCCGGATAGAGCAAACCTGCCACCAGGAGAGATGCAGACAGAATTCACATCGCGAGTATGGCCTTTGAAAGTCTGCAGACACCGACCTGTAGTCAGGTCCCATAAGCGCAGGGTTTTATCACTACTACCGGATAGCCCATACCTGCCATCGGGAGAGATGTCAACAGAAGACACATGTTCGCCATGTCCTTGTAATTTCAGCAGACACTGGCCTGTAGCCTGGTCCCATAAGCGCAAGGTAGAGTCATCACCTCCAGATAGAGCGACCCTGCCGTCGGGAGAAATGCAGACAGAAGTCACAGGGCCAGCATAGCCTTCGAAGGTGCGCAGTTGCCAGACTGAGTTGAGGTTATGTCTGATGCCTCTGAAGCCAAGATGATGATACGAATCTAAAATAATCGGGGATTTGTTAAATCCCGGAACACCTCTAGCCTGATTAAGGAACATCGCGGCGCTACCCAATGACCCGGTATTAACCGCGGACTCTGCCTGCTTCAGGAGGCCATTTACCTGAAGGTCAAGTTGACTCAGTTCTGCATAACCTCTCGGCATGGCTATAACGAATTCGGCTTCCGGACCTGTAGCCAGGTCCCACAAGCGCAAGGTTTTATCCTCGCTTCCGGATAGAGCGAACCCGCCATCGGAAGAGATGCGGATGGAATGCACACCGCCAATATGGCCTTCGCAGGTCCGCAGACATCGTCCTGTCGCCAGATCCCACAGACGCAGGGTCTTATCCCAACTTCCGCTTAGCCCAAACTTGCCCTCGGGAGAGATGGCAACAGAAGTCACACTGCCAGTATGGCCTCCGTAAGTTCGCAGACATTGTCCTGATGCCAGGTTCCATAAGCGCAGGTTTTTATCACTACTACCGGATAGCCCATACCTGCCATCAGGTGAGATACAGACAGAATCTACATTGTCAGTATGGCCTTCGAAGGTCCGTAGATAGCGTCCTGACGCCAGGTCCCACAAGCGCAGGGTACGGTCATAACTTCCGGACAGCCCATATCTGCTGTCGGGTGAAACGCAGACAGAACTCACAGTCCAAGTATGGCCTAGGAAGGTTCGTAAACATCGGCCTGTTGCCATATCCCATAACCGGAGACTATTGTCTATCTCACCTCCCGATAATCCGTACTTACCATCTGGAGAAATGCAGACAGAATAAACATTATCAATATGGCCTTGGAAGGTTCGCAGACAGCGGCCAGTCACCAGATCCCATAAGCGTAAGGTTTTGTCATCACTTCCCGATAGAGCAAACCTGCCATCGGGAGAGATGCAGATAGAATTCACAATGTCAGTATGGCCTTCGAAGCTCCGCAGACATTGTCCTGATGCCAGGTCCCATAAGCGTAGGGTATTGTCCCAGCCCCCGGACAGCCCAAATCTGCCATCGGGAGATATGCATACAGATTTCACCCTATTAGTATGCCCTTCGAATGTTCGGTTACTTTGGCCATGGTCCTTCAGTCCCTGCTGCGCCAAGTCTATCGTTTTTTTTATCTCTGTATCAATATAGTTGTCCTCTGTGATTTGCGACTGCTGTAACACCCGGTCTAATTCTGTTATCGCGGCCTGCCAGTCACCTCGCTCAAGATGAACCAGGCCCAGCAAATAGCTAGTCAGTTGATCTCGCCCACTAACTGTTTTTGTTTCTTTTAATCTAAATAAAAGCTCCTGATCGGTCATCTTTGCTAACCTCCACAACAGTAAGCCCTGGTTATAAGTAGACAGCGGATGCGACGGCTCAATACTTAGCGCTTCATCAAATATCTTCTCTGCATCATCACTTCTGCCCAGGTCTATCAAGGACACCGCTCGGTTATTTAGACCGTCAGCTAATAGGGTTAACTCCTTGCCCTTCTGACGGGGATATGGTTGACCCACGCCTAGTTTATAGATTCCTAATAGTCGCTCTTCAATATGGTTGAAGCCCTCCGGACGCTTCACGGGGTCTTCATTGAGACATTCCTTGATGAGTGATTTAAGTTCATCAGGCAGGTTTTGCGGCAATTCCGGATATGCCCATTTAGAAGAGATGAGACGGGCGTAAAAGGCATATGCAGGCTCGTCTTCGCCGGCTTTGAAAGGCTTGCTTCCACTGCACGTCTCATACAGCATTGCACCTAATGCCCAGATATCCGCCCTGGTTGTGGCCTCTGCCGCGTTCACCCATTGCTCCGGTGCCATGTACTCCGGTGTCCCTGCCCTTCCGGTCTTACCTACTCTCTTCTGCTCACTTATACCTTCCGCCTCCTCTATCTTCACCAGTCCAAAGTCCGTTACCTTGAGATTGCCGTATTTATCCATTACGCAGTTCTCAGGCTTGAGGTCCCTGTGTACCAGGTTGTGCTTCTGGGCATAGTCCATACCACGGCATATCTGTATACCAAAGTCGATCGACTCTTCAAGACTTATGCCTTGATTTAATTTATCTCTTAAGTTGCCGCCTTCAGCATATTCCAGGAAGATGCGCGGTATCTTTCCCAGTTCCCTCACATAGAAGCAGGTGACAATGTTGGGGTGCATACCCATCTCAACCCAGGTCTGTGACTCTTTCAGAAAACGACTTACTGCCCCTTTATCGTCAAGCACATCTTCTCTGGGGGACTTTACGGCCAGCTCCATCTTCCATGACTGATGATAAACCTTGTAGACCGTCCCGAACCTGCCTTCGCCCAGTACGCCTCTCACTTCATAGAGCCCGGCGATAACATCGCCCTCTTTCCATGTAACCGGCGCATCGATGACAGCAGGCCCTCTCCCCTCAGGCTCATACAGGGTATCCTGTGCTTGGTTATCGTTAACGCTCTTATCGTTCAGCATCTTTACATCGTCTCTCCATCGAACGGTACGATAGATATCACCTCACCGCTGCAAACCAGGCGCCAATAACTGTGTTTCTTCAATTCCCCACTCAAGATTAAGCGACTAAGCGGTGCCTGGACATATCGCTCTATGGCTCGCCGGAGCTCCCGAGCGCCATACTGAATACCATAGCCCGTTTCAACCAGGAAATCCTCCGCCTCTTCACTAAATTGAAGAGTAACTTTATATTGTTTCTGAAGGTTTTCACCTATCTCAGCAAGCACTGGCTTGGCAATTTTCTTTATGTCCTCCTTACTGAGAGGCCGGAATACTATCTGTTCATCGATACGATTGATAAATTCTGTGCGGAATCGTTTTCTCACAGCACCTATTACGGCTGACTTTGATTCCTCGGTATCCTTATGGCTGAATCCCATTTCTTTATCAGCCGGGATATTGGAGGTCATAATGAAGATGGCATTCCTGGCGTCAGCCGTGCGCCCTTTTGAGTCTGTAAGGCGGCCTTCATCGAAAACCTGAAGGAACATATCCGACACCCTGGGATGAGCCTTCTCAATCTCATCGAGCAGAACTACCGAATAGGGCTTAGTGCGCAGTTTGCCCGTCAGCTGTCCTTCCTCTTCATACCCCACATAACCCGGCGGTGAGCCGATTAGCTTGGCGACACTGTGCTCCTCCATATACTCCGACATATCAAGGCGTATCATGCTGGACTCGCTGCCAAAAAGGAATTTTGCCAGCGATCTCGCCAATTCAGTCTTGCCCACGCCAGTCGGTCCCAAAAATAATAATACGGCCAGCGGTCCACGCCGCTTACTCAGTCCTGCATGCGCCATCAGTAAACGCTGGCACATTCGGCTAATAGCTTCATCCTGTCCTATAATAAGTTTCTTAAGAGACGGCTCCATCTCCAATAAGCGTGACTCAGTAATGCCTTCCAAATGACCGGTGATCACTTCCAGGGGCAATCCTTTCTTCTCAGAGAGCACCTGTGCTATGGTGACCTCGGTAACCTGACCATATCTTGCCTTATCGTTATCTCCTTCACTATCTTCTTCATTTTTCGATGCGATATTGCCCATGACGCTCAGAGCCGGTATGCGTGTCCTCGCTGCAGCCTTATCTACCAGGTCAATGGCTTTATCAGGAAGTTGATGGTCCCAATCAAAATGGATTGAAAGGTTAACCGCTGCTTCAATAGCTTTATCAGTTATTTTAGTTTTGTGATGATCTTCAAATTTTGAGCGCAGACCGTTGAGTATGGCAATTGTTTCATCAGGGCTTGGCTCGTTGATGATGATTTTGTCAAAACGGCGTTCCAGCGCGGCGTCTGATTCGACGTAACGTCTATATTCGGTGATGGTGGTAGCCCCAATACAACGCAGGTCTCCTCGCGCCAGCGCCGGCTTCATGAGGTTGGCAGCATCCATGCTCCCCTCTGCGCTGCCAGCTCCCAGCAAATTATGAATTTCATCAATAAAGACTATTACCTCAGGCTGCTCGCGTGCTTCTTGCAGAATACGCGTGAGGCGTTCCTCGAATTCACCGCGGTATTTGGTCCCCGCAACCAGGGCTCCCATATTTAATTCCACAATTCGCTTTCCGCCAAGTATATGTGCGTCCTTTCCCTGCGCCACGCGAACAGCCAGGGCTTCTACAACCGCTGTCTTGCCCACTCCAGCCTCACCAACGAGCACCGGATTGTTCTTGGTGCGCCGGGCCAGAGTCTGGATGACCTGAAGAAGCTCAGGACGACGCCCGATAAAAGGTCCCAGCTTGCCATCTTTTGCCTCACGAGTTAGATCACGTCCATAGCGGTCTAAATAATGAGTACCCCCCAGGTCTGCCTTTTGTTTTCCCTGATGGACTTCAAGCGGTTCCTGCCCGGCAATTTGTTGAATCTTATCCAAAGCGGCACGCGCTTTCTGATACAAATCTGCTGTTTCCACTCTCTCATTACCTAACACCCGGCTGATAACATCACCAGGGTTACTCAATATGGTAGCGAGGAGAGAAAGGCATGATATTTCTTTTGCAGTAGACGATAGAGTATCCGCTTGCTCAAAAAGCTTCCTACAACCTTCGCTACGGTGGACAACCTTTTCTGTATGCTTATATTCGCCCTGTCCCAACTCCTCGCGAACATGGCGTCTGATGCGAGTTGAATTCAATTCAAAAGCTCTTAGAACATCCTCTATTGCATCATATTCAACTTGTACAGCCTGATGCACGTTCGCCTTTGGGATCTCTCCCTGTCCTTCCAATTTTATTGCTTTCTCAAGACTACAAATTCCAATTAGTACATGTTCCTTTTCTATAAATTGATGCTTTGACGCCGCTGCTTCCCCAGCTGCTACTTGCCAGGCCAGATTTGCACCAATTGAAAGCTCCTTCATAATCACCTCCTGCCATAGACCCGCCTAAAAGCAATAATATTTAGCCGTGAGAGAAACCCAAGCAATTCGATATTTATCTTGCCATTTTCTTTTCGGCAATTTCCTTACCTCTCCGTGCATATACAAACACGGGATCGATGTTCAGTGCCATATCGTAACAAGCAATGGCCTCCGCATATTTACCCAGACTATCTAGGATAGCCCCCTTAAAATTCCAAACAAGTGCATCGCGCGGATCGATCTCCAGCGCCTTATCCCCGCAAGCAAGAGCCTCTGTGTATTTGCCCAGTCTGTAAAGGCTATAACCTTTATTGATCAGGGCAAGTACATACAAAGAATCGATCAGTAACGCTTTGTCATGACAGTCAATGGCCTCGGCGTATTTACCCAGGTCGTAGAGCATACTACCTTTATTGCTCCAGGCAACTGCACTTTGTGGATCGATCTGTAGTGCTTTATCGTAACAGTCAATGGCCTCTGCAAATTTGCATAGGTGATCGAGACTATTTCCTTTACCGATCCATATAGCTGCAATCCCGGGGTCGACCCGCAAAGCCATATTGAAACAGACAAGTGCCTCTCTATATTGATCAAGGCGGTTGAGGACATTCCCCTTATTACATAAGGTAAATGAGTCTTCGGGATCAATTTGCAACGCTCTATCGAAACAGGCTATAGCCTCTGTGTATTGGCCCAGGCAGTCAAAGCTTATACCCTTATTACTCCATTCCCCAGCAGTAAGTTCCTTTATCATTGGCGATCTGATCATTTCGCCCGTTTGATGGGTTAATAACGGCTCCAGTGAACCCCTTAATCCACGGAAGGTCTGGTACCTCTGACCCGGGGCCTTCATTAAACAGCTTTTGATTATGGGGTTAAGCGGTGAATCTATATCCGGAACAGTTGATTGTGAATGCAAGTGCTCCATTATCTTCCAGTAACGCCCTGCCGCTTCCCGGGCATCCGCACCGGGTGGATCTGCCGTGAAAGGTACCTTCCCGCCTGTTGCCATCTGATAGAGCACGATGCCAAAGCTGTAGATGTCGCTCCTCTGGTCACACTCAGCAGCATTAGTAAACTGCTCCGGCGGCATGTGGGTTGGCGTGCCGAAGCTGGCTCCCCCGACCGTCATGAAGGAAAGGCCGATTCCTGCATCTTTGATATTAAGCTTGATGGTACCGCCCGATTCTGAACTCCCCAGGACACCTGCCAGCCCAAAATCGGTTATTTTTATCATTTTATCTGTGCCGATCATGATATTGGAGGGCTTAATATCCCGATGGCAGCTGATCCCCTTTGCATAGGCATATTCCATGCCGTGACAGAACTGAATTGCCCAACACAAGCTCTGGGCAAGGTCCGGCGGCCGCTTCTTAAGATAGCCGTCAAGTGAGTTAAGTCCAAATTCATCAGGCGCTACGTACTCCATAGCTATGTAAAGCCGTCCTGAAAACTCCTCTACAAAGGCAGCTCTCACCAAATAGGGATAGCGCTCCAGGTTGACCCAAGCCTGGCACTCCTTGCGAAATCTATCCCTTATCAAGTCATCACTGAGGAATTCATCTTTGAATGTTTTGAGCGCAAATACCTCTTTAGTTTGATTAGAGCAGACCAGATAGACTACGCCAAAGCCACCTGCCCCAAGAATTCCATATACTTCGTATTTCTGTCCAATGAAATCGCCCTTTTTATAATGAGCAACCGGGCCTAGTTTGGCTGGTTCATCCTGAGCTTTGGCCAGGCCGGGCGATTTATCCTGACTTAATTTTCTATGTTTGCTACCAAATAAATCTTTGAAATCCATCTATAGTTCCTCACTTGCTTATTGAATTTCGAGAATTCTTGAATCTTATCCAGACAATTAATCAATTATAAACAGTAAGCTCTAACATCGTACATAGCAGTTAACTGATTTCGAGATGATAAAACACTGATGGAAATGGTGTGCCCTGTTTGTTAAACCAACCTGTTTAATAGATTATTTGCATTCGATACTCACGCATTTACCTTTTCATCAAATCTGTAACAGCCGTATACGGCAACGATCTGTTTGCCATATTCCTTTAGCGATTTCTTTAGACGGTACACCAAGCTATGGATAGCTTCATCTGTCACTCCGGCGGGGAACTCAATTTCATGCCATACCCAATCCCTGATTTTATCTTTACTCATTGCCCTATTTCGATTATTAAAAAGTAATAAAAATAGCTCGAATTCCTGTTTACTCAAGCGTGGCCTGAGCTCCTTTCCACGAATTAATATCTCCTTCCTTTTTTCATCAACAGCAATATCCGATTTGATAGATGACTCTTTCACGTCATGGTCGTCTATATCAGGAAAATCCAGGGTTTTTCCTAATTCAGATTCGAAACAAAAGCGTAATTGCACCGACTTTTTTGCCAGACTTATTTCGTCATTGTGTTTTAGAACATACGGCATCCCTTTAATCATGGGCATGCCGTTGAGTTCTGTACCGTGTTTACTTGTGGTAAGGTCGATTAAAATAAAACGGCCGCTGCTGTATGTGATTTGTGCATGATTCTTGGAGATAAAGAGGTTTTTAAACGAAATATCTGGCTCATTTCCTTCGTAGGATCGGCCAATAATCGACGCGTGAGTCGAGAGTAATATTACTCTCCATAGTTCATCAGGCTCACCCTTCTCAACAATAAGCACAGCGTCCGTTTTTTGCTCCATAGCCCACTACCTCCAATTTAGATCAATGGAATCAAGAGAGAAAAGGTTATAGGAATTATACATCTTCCATCAGTCGCATGTCGGGGTATTATTCTGGTAATGCGCTACTTACTCTTTTTCTATGAATTACGTTACCTGAGTCTATATTTACTAAAGATGCGCTGGTAGAGAATGAAATGGTTGATTTGAAATGTCCCGAATGCAGTTGCACTATACCACCTGATGCTACCAGGTGCCCGAACTGTAGTTGCAGGTACGGTGACAACTCAGTTAAAGTGCCACCCAAGAGCAATGGGAACGGCATCACTTTGAGCACCGTTGGCCATGCAACGAAGGATGAAGTGCACGGAAAGATTTTCATCAGGGCCAGCATTGCTTCAGTGCCGACCAGATGTACGTTTTACCAATGCTTAGTTGCTTTAATAGGTATTATAGTTACAAAGGCCTTGGTCTTCTTAGTCTCTATGCAATAAAACGACTTTAACTAAAAATCATTGGCAACCGTGAAAATAGAAGAAACCGCGCCTTTTGCTGTCGCCTTTGATATTGTATATCGTTTACTAAGTTCTTTTGAAAGGTGGACGAGATTCCTAAAATGCCTCACGGAGTCCGATAATCGTGATATCCCAGATTTCAAAAGCTTATTTTCCTCACAGGCTTTAATATAGCCATCGAAATTATCTGCTTTTGGAGAAATATTTCTATGTTCTAGGTATAGCCTCAATAATTCTTCAATAACGCTGCCCGCTAAAATCACTGCTGGCTTTGAATAACCTACAGACGCCAATATGAATGATTGCTCAATATCACGAAAAATAATTTCTTTTTTATAACTATCGGAGACAAATTTTATCTTCCTTCCAAAACTAATTTTATTGATATCCAACTCATTTTCAATGGCCTTCCAGTTTGCTACGCTTCTATATAATTTGTTTTTTCCCCCATGTGTAACAAGAACCTCAAGAGAATCTGAACATAATTTTTGCGATGTTCCTTTTACATTTCCTTGTTTGTCTCTATAACATTGCTTAATATCTGATTCCAGTTTGCCAATAGCTTCATTTGTAGCATCTATGCACCCGTTAAGTGCAAAAGTACTGATTCTAGCGGAAGGATTAGCAGTTAAACCTGTACTCCACACTTCATAGAATTTACCCGAGTGTTCCAAATATTCTTTTCCAGTTAGCTCAGTTATGATCGCCTTAAGCTCACCAGCTTCACGTACAATCTTTTCTCTTAGTTCATCTTTCTCTCTAACTTCGTGCCCAAGTATTGTTTGTTTGCTCTTGTTTAAATATTCCAGACGATCTTTATATAATTTGAGGTCTAAAAAAAAATTTTAATATACTTACTAAGTCCTTCCCCTTTGTCGACATCTACTTACACCTCCAGTATCATTGTATCACTCTTATTGCCAAATGTAGCGTATTTGATATTAGATGTATAATTTTTATCTATGAATTGCTACGGCCTTTGACTGATTAAACTTAAACCGGGATATGTCGGTTGAGAAGTTAGAAAAATAGGGATGCATGGTAGAAGAAATGTATTGTATCTACAGAATTTGTAAACTTGAAGGCTTAAATGCGAGTATTCCATTCCGAAATATACGGGTGTATAATGCCAAGGTATTTACTTTATTTGTCAGGGATAGCGCACATTTATACGATAGAAATGATAGGCATAATATTAGCCATTATATTTTTTATAGCAACGGTTTTGCTTACCCTCGCTGTAATTAAGAGGAAAGAACCAGTATGGGCTCATTATACCGAGAAGATAATAGGCTTAGGTACCAACTCCCCTCCAGAGCTTAAAATCACGTTTAACGACAAGGAAGTTGATCAGGTTTATAGTACAAACATAATCTTTTATAACAAAGGCAGGGAAACAATACGAAGTGTCGATATCACGCAACCAATCTCGATCTTCTTAAATAAATCTCAAATCCTCAGCGAACCAATTATTCAATGTTTTAGCAAAGATGCCATAAAATTTTCAGCAAGTAAGGTTATCGATCAAAACAATGATGGCGTCAAGTTTGATTTCATGTATCTTGATAAGGGTGATGGCGCTGTTATAAATGTAATTCACACACCTTTTGATCATGTTTACTGCCATGGGAATATAATAGACTGCAAACCTATTGCAAACATGGGCGAATACTCAAGACACAAACCCAAATTAGGTCCGTATTTAGTTTTGCTCATTGTATTAGGGTTAGTTCTGTTGTTTTCCGTTATCAGACCCTTGGTTGATAATACGATTGACAAATATTGGGAGATCTTTTTTAATAGTCTTTCATTAGTTATACCGACTCTCTTTATGAGTTTCATTTTAGTAGGCTGGATTATCCTAAGTTACTACAAATATAATAAGTTTCCTTCTTGGTCACGGAAGTTGACAGCAATTAAAACATACAAACCTATAAACATCATTGGGTATGTTAGAGCAAAGTGCAACAACTGTAATCGAACTTTTAATATGCCGAAGGAGGAGTTCTACTCTATAGTGGATTCACGCAAAGCATACTGTCCGTATTGCCGCAAAGCTGAATTGACCTATATTTACGATGAAATTTAGTATACTATACAGCTCCCCATTAAGACATGCGGCATGCTAAGAGATTAAAATGACCTAATGGTCATTTAGAATATGATCAATCAATTCGCACTACGACGTAGCTTTGGACTCTATTTCTCCCTTTGATTAAGACAACAAAAAGTGGCGGGGCCTTTCAGCCTGGCCGATTATTTAGCGTCACATGATGCCGCCTGACCTTAAAGTTATTTGTATTCCCCAAATAAATACAACCTAACCATTAATTGAATTGGATAGGATGATATTATCAGCGCACCAGTAAAAGCCACGCGCCGGTACGATTTATGAAGTGGCATTTTAGATGACGGCTTTCAGATGTATAATATCTTTTATAGTTAATTTCTATGTGGTATTTTTGCTAACGGTTTGCTAACGGATTTTTCGACATGGGCCGACACCAGGGGTAAGGTCGATCGTAAAAAGGGTTACCAGAAAAAATGGTCGATTACGGAAATAGATTCAAAGTCAGCAAAATAACATCGTATGCGTAAATGGGGTTCAGGTGGTCGTCGGTTCAAATCCGACCACCCCGACCATTAAAATCTCACTTTGTTGGGGGGTAATGATTATGGGCCGGATTCTTGTTTTTGTTTTGATTATTTTCATCACACCTATTATCGCCGTATCAACTTATTCTTGCCGGCCTGCACCTGATGTCCCTGCCCGAACCATGGAGTATATACCAACGGCTGATAACAGCAGCCTGTCAACTGAAGAATCGGTGCCACTTGCAGTAGATACCCGACCGGCCGCAATCGCTCCGCCGCAAATTGAGCTGCCGACTATTTCTGCCTTGGATACTGAAACGCTGTTAAATAACAAGGGCAAAGAAGTGCAGGTCGAAGGCGATGTTACCTATGTTTCCAGCTGGTTGCCCGACCGTTTCTCAGGGCAGGGAACAACCCGTCCATGGACATTTATATTTTTTATGAAGAATATATGGGAAGGATACGCTGACAACGCCAACCCGGGTGGCACATGTGGCACCGAATGCTGGCGCGATTATACAAGATATTTTCGCGCCATCATAAAGCCGGACTATTTTCCTCAGTTCTATGCATACTTGCCGGATGGATACGTCATAAATGGACAAATGCCGTTTGTCCGCGGAGGTGGAGCAGGTACAGCGCAATGGAATTCAAGCACAGGTGCCCCATTAAATACTGCCGGGTTCACCGTACAAGGACCCTTTCACATCATTTTGCGGGGCACGATTGAGGGTTATCTATCGGCCCCGGCCATATATTTGACCGATGTAAACCAGATATTGACCGTAAAGCAATAAACTTAAATATCCGTTCACGCATTTGCAAAAGTATCAGGCGTGCTAGGGTTAATTGCATAATATGTCTTTCTACTATGGAGCGTGAGTTATGAATCGTTTAGCGAGCGTTCAATTAGTATGTGCGGGCTTTATATTAATATTGATTACCAGTGCGATAGCCTGCTTGCCCTCAGTGAAAATGCCACCGCCAGCGCCATCTGCTCCTGTGGTCGCTCCTTCGGCGCCTGTTGCCCCGGTCCAGGACGTACCCGTATCACCAACTTTGGAGCAAACCCAAAAAGTTATTTTCCGAGATGATTTCAAATATTCCAGGAGCGGTTGGACCATTTTTTCCAATGATTTTGGAGAGGGCAAATACGAGAGCGGAAGTTATTTATTAAGTTGCACACAACCTTCATATCATGGGGCGCAAGCGTCTGCGACGACAACGAATGCCGGACTAACGTCTTTGACCGGTTTCATGCTTGATATGGATGTGACAATGTTGAGCGGGAGCAAAAATGACTTCTATGGAATCGTGCTTAAGTGGCCTGACATAAACCCATTGGGAATTGTCGGTTATGAACAGCCTTCCGACTACTACTTTTGCATAGCCCCTGAGGGCATGTTGGCGTGGTGCTATTCAAAACAGGAGGTTAAGAGTTTGAGTGTTGACAAAATACCGGGTTACTTTCTACGTCCTTCACAATATGCATGCGTCAGGGGCATCAACAAAATCAATAACGTGAAGATATGGTTCAATCCCGACATACGATTTATGATAAATGATCACGAACTGTTTACCGCCACCGACCAGAATCTGGACTATGTGAACAGGCTGATTAAAGACAAGGCGATGCCGGGCGCCACGCTAATCATAGCGGCTAACAGCCAGGACACTTATTCGAGGCCCGTCTTTCAACTTAACAGAATAGCTGTGTACCCCAATAATTAATGGGCTACGGGATATTTGAATCCGGACCGGCATGACGTATTGTTTGATCCCCTCAAAATCCGGTCCAGTCAGGCATCCTTTTTACGCACGTCCCAGGGAAATTGCTCGCCTTTGAGGCTGCGTTTCCACCGCGCCAGGTCCTCCTCGACCATGATCTCGACCAGCCTTCCGAATTTCACCTTCGGCTGCCAGTCCAGGATTTTCCTCGCTTTAGTGTAACCGCCCACGGCAAAGGGGACATCCACCGGCCTGAGTAAACCGGCGTCGGTTTTAACATATTTAGCCCAATCCAGCCCCGCTGCATTAAATGCCTTTACCGCGAATTCCTTTACGCTGTGCCATTCGTTGGTGCCTATGATATAGTCATCGGGCTTCTCCTGCTGCAGCATGCGCCAGGCGGCGTCAACGTATTCCGGGGCATAACCCCAGTCCCGCTTGGAATCCATGTTGCCGAGCCTGAGTTCTCCCTCTAAACCTAGCGCTATCCTGGCGACCGTATCAGTTATTTTGCGGGTGACGAAGTTAAGGCCGCGCAGAGGGGATTCGTGGTTGAACATAATGCCGTTGCAGATGAAGAGGCCGAAATCCTCGCGGTACATCTCGCCCAGCCAGTGGGCGTAGAGCTTGGCAACCGCGTAGGGGTTGACCGGGTGGAAGGGCATATCTTTGGCCAAACGCCTGACTTTTCCGTAGCCGAAAATCTCAATCGTGGAGGCCTGGTAAACCCTGATCTGTTTATCAGTTTTTATGACAGCCTCCAGCAGACGTGCGAAGCCGAGGCCGGTGATATTGCCGAACTCGACGGGACTCTGAAAGGAGGCGCCTGGGGCGCTCTGGGCGGCCAGGTTGTAAACCTCGTGCGGCTGACTCTGCGTTATGGCGCGCAGAAGGGAGGATGCATCGGCCATATCAGCCTGCAGCAACGTGATTTTATCGTAAACGCCGAGATAGTGCAGCCGCCAGCAGGCCTGCGCATCCGTTGTGAGGTCCAGGCCGAATACCTCATAGCCTTTTTCAAGCAGCAGCCGGGACAGGTAGGCCCCGTCCTGGCCCGCAACACCGGTTATCAAAGCACGTTTGACCATAGCTGTTATCAATATGCAGGGACGCGGGTTATCATACCACGGCAGAATTAAAAAAAAAACTGGGGTGCAGCGCAGATTGGTATCGCACCTGAATGTAGGGGTATCATAGTTCCAAGTATGGCCCCCCCCCGAATCTGCCAAATACACTTAAAACCTGCTGTGAAATCATGCGAGGAGACGCAAAATGAGAGAGGGCCTCTGCCCGCGCAGCGGCCCTCTCTGTATAACGTAAAAACGACTTAGCTGTAGCCTGTGCGCTGCCTGCGCCAGAGCGTGACCAGACCAAACACGAATGTTATCCCTATCAGGACAGCTAACAAAATGAATAGCGCGTCATTGCCAGTGACCAGTTCTACTTTGAAACTACCAGCCGGCACGCCGTCCACATAGACCGTGTAATCGCCTGGTTCGCTGCGGGATACGTTGAATGCCAATTTGGCAGAACCGCCGCTGTTTACAGCCACGCCCTGCGTGGTTTCCACCTGCCCGTTTACATACAGCGTGACCTTTTTACTGCCATTAACCGCACCCGTGTTAGATATATCGGCGGTAATCGTGATGGGGGTGCCGGGTGTTACCGCAGTTGCCGAGAGGCCGGCGCTTTGAATCTGGATGTTGGGAAGCGAGACGGGCGCCTGGGGCGTGGTAACGGCCATGGATGAGCCATGCGATTGTTGGTTATAAAGCAGTGCGGGCAACAAGGGTACGACGAAGGTACAGGGATCGACTATGACCCCGTTGGCCAGGCCGTCCGCGTCGCCCAGGCCACCGTCCCTGATGGTGACGAAAACTGTATTGTTGCCATCGGCAACTCCGCTGAGCAGCGATGAGCAGTCAACCCATGCGCCATGGATGTATTTCCAGAACTCCAGGTTGGCGGGTGGAACTGTGGGCAGGGTGAAGGTCATAGTGACGGTGGCGCCCGGGGTCAGGTTGCTCACTGTGAAGCTGATGACACCGTAGGGCATTTCGGCCAGTGGCAGGAGGCCCTCCATGGAGAAATTGTTGACAGCAGTGTCTGTAGCCAGGTCGAGGGTGCCCGCACTGGAGGCCACGGTTATTTGGCCAGCAGGTGATGTTACCTGAATGGGCACGTTGCGGAGTGTCCAGGGGCTGTAGGTTACGTTGGTCGAAACCTTATCCCCGTTGCCCGGGCCAACCGGACCGGGGCCGGTATTACTGCCCCACCAGTTGTCAGCGGCGTTGACTACACCAGTTCCTGTGTTTTTTATACCGTAAACAGTATTGCCCGTTATAATGGAAGATTGTATGCTCGTGAGGTTCGCATTAACACCAGTGCGGACCGCTACGCCTAATCCGGCGCCAACCGAAATTGTCATGTTCGTTATAGTTGCAGCTGATGCATCAGAAGTCTCTTTCCAGATACTAAACCCCCGAGCAGAGTCTGCAAGCCCACCGGTTGCAGTTATATTTGCAATACTTCCTCCATTAAAGGTTACTGAACTGCCAGTGGTAACAGCCACAGCATATGTATAACCAGAGGATGAAACGTTGCTGATGATTGTATTTGTGAATGTATTGCCAGTATTCACTGGTTCGCCCGAGTCGTCACCACGTACCTGGATACCTGCGGCCCAACCATCAGCACCGTTATCTAAGTCCGATACATTCGATATAGTAGTATCAGTGAAAATATTGTTATTGCAGGAATTCGTTCTTGACCATATGGTAACGCCAACGGAATAACCGTACTGCCCCACAATATCTGTACAAATCACATTGGAAATAGTTGTACGAAGGAAGCTGTTTCCATCAACAGAATTCATTAGAAAGATGCCGTGAGCATCAGAAGCTGACGTGAGACCACTAATTATAGTGTCAGTGAATGTATTGCTGTCAGACAGCGCCAATGCAACCCCACACACAACACGCATATTTACGTAGGGCGACTGGTTTATGTTGCTGATAGTAATGTTTGAGAAGGTGTTAGTGTTGGAGCTCGTCAAATGCAATCCATAAGCGTTAACTGAGCCAGTAATATTTTTAATAATAGAATTCTTAATAGTGCAGCCGGTCACTCCAGTCATATCAATTCCGTCAACTGTTGTACCGATAGCATTCTGAACTGTGAACCCATCAAAGGTTACCCCACTTGCAGTAATGCTAACTATTGTTCCGGTAACACCGCCCCCGTCAATGAATGTAGAATCTTTTCCGCTAACCGACTGAAGCGAGAGGTTGGCTTTATTTATAATTACCTTTTCAGAATACGTGCTCGCCGAGACGTTGATAGTGTCGCCGGGGCTTGCCGCAGTTATTGCCAGAGAAATCGTGGTGTAAGTTTTCCCCGGACCTACCTCTAGCGTAGCCGCCTCTGCCCGGCCTGGCGTAATAACCCCCGCGCCCAGCGCCATAATCATCAGTACCGCCATGACCGCCGCGAAGAATTTCCAGACTGCTGTTAATGTCATTGCGCCTCCCTCATATTTTCTAATAACGCTAAAATAATCCAATATATTCACTTACTATAAACGTGGTGCTTGCGCTACAGATACGAGCGTAGGATACGAGCGTGGTATCAGAGTGCGCAATACGAATATACACGGCATCATTTTATCATGCCTGAAATGTTTGTCAAGCGGCATAACGGGGTAAAACATTGACAGCTAAGCAACTGAAGTATAACCTTACACGGGCAGAGGTTATCAAAGGATAGCCGTTAATAGCAATGAGAGAAGATCCGAGGAGGTGAATTTTGGCGCAGCAAATTAAGGCCGACGAGGATTATACCCTTGCCAAGCAGATCATACTGGTTGCTGATATATTGATTAAGGTGAGGGAGCGGGAGCTGCTACCCCAGAACCTGTCGGCCTCCGCCGCCGACATCCTATTTCTGATAGATGCCATGGGTAAGGACGTAACGGCGGCCAATATCGCCAAAATGCTCCTGCGTGAGCAGACGTCCATAGAGGACATACTCAAGCGCATGGAAATGCACGGCCTGATCAATAGGACCAAAAACATGAAGAGAAAGGGCCTCATCCGCATTACCCTGACTGCCAAGGGTAAAAATACCCTCAATCAGGCCATGAAGCAGAAAGGCACGACTCACGTCCTTACCAGACTGACCGAGGAGCAGCGCAGTAAGCTAAAGCGAACGCTAAACGACCTCAAAGAAGCGGGCATGAAAGGACTTTACCTTAACCCCAATGTGGTACTCTGGCCTTAAACCCATAATCTAAGGCTGGCGTTGGGATTACTCCTGTGGCGGCTGCGCCGCTTCCCGCAGGAGCATCGAGCCGAGCGCGGCAATCTGTCAGCGTGACGAAACCAAAATAGATGTTAGAATTGGCAACGTAGAAGCGTACCTTCAAGTATGTCCGCAAGCAAAGCAATCTCGCGTCGGCGCCGTCTTGGTGATCGTCACAATAATACTCGGCATCAAGTCGCGCCCCCAATACTAATAAGGAGTTAAGGTATAACAAAAGAGGGGGTGCGGCTTTCGCCGTCCCCCTCTTTTTAATTAGCGTGTAACTTTTAGTTCAACTTCTTGACTACCCTGACCACCTGCACAATCAGCGCAAAGATATCCTCTTTCTTCTTGTAGGGAGCTATCACCATCCTGTCCCCCTCCATCCTCAGGCAAAGATCCCCGAGCTCCGGCTCCATATCTTTACCGCAGATAATGACGTCACCCCTGTGGACAACATTACCGTACTCCAGGTCGCTGGATTTAATGCCTATCAGCTTCATCTCTTTACCTCCGCTTAAGGCCAACTCCCTCGGCACAAATACATATTCTGTTATCTGCCTACTGTCGATCGCCGCGTAAACCGGTACTATGGCAGGGAGCGACATCTGCAGTTCATTCATTATCTCATAGGGAGTTTTCTTTAGCAAATCATCCCTCGGCCCCTTTTCAAGGATAAGGTTGCTCAACTCGTTGATAGGCACCTTGAGCGCGCGCGACATCTTGTTCAACGACGCCAGGGTAACCGACTTGTAGTCGCCCTTCTCTATACGGCAGATGAATGACGGCGACAGGTCGGCCAACTTGGCCATCTCGGCCTGCGATAATCCCCGCTTTGAGCGGGTCCCTTTTACATAGTCACTTAACATTGCGCTATTCCATCCTCCACAAGACTATTTATTTACCATAGTAAATAATTTTTGCATATTAATATAAAAAGGTGCGTAAACCTCTTGATTTTTGTAAATTATTCGTTTAATATAGTAAAAATGAAACTAGAGGCTGAGCTTTACAGGATAATGCAGCAGGAAAAACTGACCAATGCCAGGCTGGCATTGAAGCTGGGTATCTCGCCGTCGATGCTGTGCTTAGTGCTGATCGGCGATAAAAAGCCGGGCCGGCGCTTCCTGCAGGGTTTGGCCTCGCATTACCCCGATATATGCCTGAAATATTTACGGGAACAATCACCGGCCAAGCCCCAGGGCGGTTAGAAAACATGAAGCTGCAGCACTCTTTAACAATACGGCATGCCCCTTTACCCCGATGTGCCTTTACTATGGTGAATGCCCGTGTTACACGGGAACTAAGCACGGCAAGCTTATAAAGGTGTGATCCAACGGTCCCGGGCCTACGACCTCGCGGGGGTAGCCCGGAAACTGTGGAAATAATTAGTCGGAGGTTTTTTATGGAAAGTGAAGGTTGGACAATTGGACTGGTATCTGCGTTCATTGCCGTAGCCATCCTTACCGGTATCATAGCAGCATTCTCAATGCTGACGTGGGTGATGGGCAATGTTTAAGAAATTGACCACCATCAAAATCGGCGCCATAGAATTTGTGTACAAATTCCTCCTGGTACTTTTCGTTATCATGCCGGTATGCATGGGCCTAAGCTTCTGGATAGGGGTACAGTCTGACGCTGCGCTCAATATCCACTTGTTGAAGTTCATCATGCCGTTCATCGGTTCGGCAGCGGGCATTTTCTTCACCGCGCTGCTTATCCAGGCCGGACACAGACAGGCAGTCCCCGCTGTGGCGGAGGGATCAGCCCAGCCGTATTCAGACAGGCTGGTCACCCGGCACCTGGACACCGAGGCCGAGGTTTTACAGCCCAAGCCATCGATACCACGCGCCGGGTTCGCCACGCCGTATTCCCTCCAGGGAGGTAAATAAGCCATCTTAGTTTTCCACCGGGTAGCCGGCGTCTGTCCAGGCTCCGAAATTGCCCTTGAGGGCGTAAACATTCTTAAACCCTGCGTCCTTGAGCAGTTCGGCGGCCGGCAGCGGGGCGCCCGTCCAGTGGCTGTAAACTATGTATGTCGCGTCCTTGTTTAAACCTGATATTGCCTCCGGTATGTCGGACGTTGGCAAATTTACTGCGCCGGGCAAGTGGCCCTTATCGTAATAACGAGGCGACAGGTCTATAACGACCACGTCAGTTGTTTTGTCGAGCAGTTGTTTGGCCTCCATTGGAGTGAGCCACATCGGTGAGACACCTGACGTGGTCTGTTTGTAGGTAAAACCTACCATAACCACCGCCGCAATTGTGAAAAAGATCGTGTAGAATACCATTGCATGTGACGCTTTCATTGTAATACTCCTTTTCCTTTATTTCGGTGTTTCGACCTTTTATGCCTTCACGTTACATCGCTCAAGCAGAAAATTCTTTTTTCTTAATCTTTTATATCTTTATTAAAGTAAAGCATATGAACACCTTTGAGACATCGGTTGCAGCCTTTATTTTTTTACAGAAATGAGTAAGGAAAAGGCGTACCGCAAAATGCGTAGTGCGGACACCGGTTTACACTATTTACCTTATTAAATCGGATTTATCGTAGCTGCTTACAGTTTATACGACATGTGCGTTTGCCACGGTAACGCACCACAAAAACTGCGCGCCGGCGGTCCGGGCAGCGGCTGAATTTACAATTTCATGAAGTATTGTAAATAAACCGGTTTGAAATATCGGGGGGGGTCGTGCAATACGTTACAGGAGGTACATGTTCTCCGCTTCCCGCAACAGGGTATCACGGAAACGCGGATGGGCAATGCCTATTATGTCAAGAGCACGCTCCCTGGTAGATTTCCCCTTGAGGTTGACAACCCCGTGCTCGGTCACTAAGTAGTGCACATCTATCCTGGGCGTGGTTATGACCGCCCCACTATCTAATTTGGGCACCACCCTGGATACCTGCCCGTTTTTGGCCGTGGAATAGAATGCCAGTATGGATTTCCCTCCCCGGGAATTATATGATCCGCGGACGTAATCAAGCTGGCCACCCGTGCCGCTGTACTCGGACCCCGCCAGGAACTCGGCGTTGCACTGCCCCAGCAGGTCAACCTGTATGATGGAGTTGATGGATACCATATTGTCGTTCTGCGCAATGACCGCCGGGTCGTTGGTGTAGGATACGGGATAACTCTCCATGCAGGGGTTGTCATGCATGAAGCGGTACATCGGGCGAGTGCCCTCGGCTACCGTGAAAACATGCTTCCCCGTGTGCATGTTCTTCCTGCGGCCGGTAACCACTCCCTTCTTGATAAGCTCCACCATGGCCGGGCCGAAGACTTCGGTATGTATACCCAGGTCTTTGTGATCCCCCAGCTTCATGGCGATTACATTCGGCAGGCCTCCGAAGCCAAGCTGCAGGGTAGCACCATCAGGCACGAGTTCAGCTACCAGACCGCCGATGGCGTCATCCCCGGGCCTGGGCCCGGGCCACTTGAACTCGGTCAGCGGCGATGTGTGCTCAACCACGGCGTCCACCTCTGAAATGTGCAGCAGGGAGTCGCCAAATACGCGCGGCATATTTTTGTTGACCTCTACTATCAGACGCTTGCAGCACCTGGCCACGGTGGATGTGTAGTCGTTGGAAGTCCCGAAGCTGAAATGGCCCGAGCGGTCCATGGGCGAAACCATGGTGACGGTTACGTCTATATCCAGGTTCTCGCGCATCAGCCGGGGCACCTGGTGGAAGTGGTTGGGCACGTAATAGTTCAGCCCCACTTTGACAGCAGAACGGGAGGAGCGGCTGACGAACCACGAAAAGGCCTGCACGCAGTCGCTAAGGTCGGGGGCAAGCAGGCTGCTGGAAACATTCTCCATAGGGAGAAGGGAGTGTACGTTGAGGCTTTTAAGATCGCCCGCCCTGACGCGATCGGCGATGGCCTGCAGGATGGCGGGGGGCTCGGCGGCCGCCAGTCCGTGGACTATGGTGCTGCCGCTTTTGATGCCGCTTACAGCCCTTTCAGGCGTGGTAAGCTTGCGCCTGTACTGTGACCGGTAAGTCTGCATAGTCAGGCGCTGAAGCCGTCGGCGGCCGCTGCCTCGTCTTCGGCGATGTTGAAGAGTTGCGTGAACCCTGCGATATCGAAGACCTCCCTGATATTGGCCTTCATGCAGCAAAGCCTTATGTCCCCCTGCTGCTTGCGCACCTTCTTGAGCTGGGCCAAAAAGACACGCAGGCCAGAACTGCTGATATATTCCAGGCTCTGCAGGTTCAGGATTATCCTTACCTGCCCGGCCCCTATAAGCTCATCAAGCTTTTTCTCCGCCTCGGCGGCGCTGGTGGCATCCAGCCTGCCGCATATGTTGAGTATGTTCACTTCACCCGATTTTTTCTCGGCTAAATCCAATGTGGCCTCCTTTTAAGCTTCAATATTTGTTACAGTCCCGCCACGCTGGAAAGCACCTTCTCGAACCTGGCAAGGCCATCGTCTATCACGGCGTCGCTGTCGGCCAGGCTGGTGTACATGCGCGAGCCGGCCAGCGTGATCAGGCCGTTGGCCATGTAGGCCGAGCCCATCTCCTCGATCATGTGCTTGCGCGGATTCATCTCTTTGAGCAGCCGTAACGGGTTTTTAAAGTCCAGCAGCATCACGCCGGAGGTCTCAAGGTGCACTATGGAGCCCTGGTTATAAGCCACGAAGGGCAGGCTGTAGCGCTCGATTATGGCCTGCAGGCCTTTTGTAAGCCTGTCTCCCGCCTTACCCGCGATTACCGGCGCGTTGGTGCGCTCCATCTCAAGCAGTGCGAAATATCCCGCTACACACGAAATTGGATTGGCAGAGAGCGTTCCTCCGACATAGGCGCGCTGTCCCGAACCACCAATTCCGGCCGCGAAACCCTGGATGATGTCCGCCCGTCCTCCCACCCCGCCGGCCATGGGATAGCCACCCGTGATGCATTTGCCGAAGATGGTCATGTCGGGCTTTACGCCGAAATAACCCTGCGCGCCGCCCAGTCCCAGCCTGAATCCCGTCACCACTTCATCGAAGATGAGCAGTGCGCCGAATTCGCTGCAAAGTTCCCTTACCTTTTTATTAAAGTCGAATGGCACCGGGCGCGTGCCACTTTCAGGGCCCACGGGCTCCACGATGACTGCTGCCGTCCCGCCAAATATGCGGTTCTTTATAAGCAAGCGCTTCAATGCGCCAAGATCATTGGGGAAAAATTCCTGGGTCTGGGCGCTGGAACCGCCGGGGATGCCTTTGGCCTCCATCCTGCCGGTACCGGGTATATGCATGCCGAAAACCATCTGGTCGCTCCACCCGTGATAGGCGCCGCCGACCTTGATGATCTTCTTTTTCTTTGTGAACGTCCGTGCGGCGCGGATGGCTGCCATCACAGCCTCTGTGCCGGAACCCAGCATGCGGAACATCTCCACATTCGGCATGAAACGGTTAATCAGTTCAGCCAGCTTAAGCTCATACTCGTGAAACAGCCCGGTCACGGGACCGCAGGACTGCAACATCTCTATGACCTTCTGGCGCACGGGCGCGTAATTGTTGCCAAGTACTATAGGTCCACCGGCCTGCAGGAAGTCTATATAGCGGTTGCCGTCCACGTCCCAGAGGTATGCCCCTTCCGCTTTTTCAATGGCGATGGGGAAGGGATGGTTGAAGGCAAGGTTGTGCTGTACCCCGCCGGGGATGAACCGTTTCGCCTCATCGGTGAGTGCTTTTGAACGTGCGCATTTCTGCTCGAAATAATCGAGGTACTGCTTCATTACCTCCGGACGTACCCTCCGCATAGGCTGGCGCACCAGCGCATCCAACCGCCGGTAAATATCCTCCACGTCCGGGTATTGAGAAATCGCGTATCGCTGCTCTTCGGTCATGGTTGTCCTCCCCTCTTTGCTGTAAATGCCCTAAACACCTTTTTTGAAGGGGTCGGCCCACAATTTTACGGATGCTGCCAGCTCCTTGTGCGTCCTTGCATACTCCTCGAGGGAAATGCCCTTCATGGTGGCGTCTATAGCCTGGCGGAACGCTTTGCCGCCGGCGACGGGGCCCAGCGGGTGCGCGTGGATTCCGCCACCCGAGCCTATGACGATATCGTTGCCCAGGTCCTGCATGACCTTGGGCACCATGGTGGGGGTTATGCCGCCGGATGCCATGGGCCAGGTGGGCTTCAACTGGTACAGCGGGTAGGTGAGGTTGCGCGCCGCCAGTTCGAACTTGTCCACGATGACGGGCGCCTTGCCGTAGGGGGCAGGTATGACTACGATATCCGCGCCGGCCAATCTCGGAAATTTACCCAGGACGAGATGCGAGCTGATGCCATGTAACGGCGACATATAAAGGGCGCCGGCTACGTCCATATGGCCCAAGATGGGCACGTTGATTTTGGGATCCTCCGCAAGGGCCTGCAGGACGGTCAGTCCAACGGCCACGTAGTTCAGCATGATGGCATTAGCTCCCAGCTCTACCGCCCTCCTGGCATTCTCGAAGACTTTGGGCACCCCGTCTGATACATTTACCGTATAAAGGGTGTGTTCCCCGGTCTCTTCGAATATCTGCTTCTCGATCTGCATATAGCGTTTGACACGCCCGGACATTGAATTGAACGAGGCGTCGGCGATCAGTTCATCATCTTTGATGATATCACATCCGCCCAGGGCGGCCAGCCTGAAAAGTTCGGCCCCCACCTCCAGCGGGTAGCCGGTGCAGGGTTTGACCATGTTGTTGAGCAGGGGGCGCTTCTTAACTCCCAGTAACTTGCGTATGCCGTCGATGCCGAACTTGGGACCCTTGAAGCCCGCCACGTATTTTTTAGGGAACCGTACATCGACCAGCTTGATCTGGCCTCCCATGGATATATTGCCGACGACAGCGGTCAGCATCATGGGTATCTGAGCGCCGATGTTCACAAATGGGAAGGCTATCTGGACAAACCAGTTCCTGTCCTGCAACCCGGGCGGCAGGCCAAACTCGTAGTCGGGCATTTCGTAAACCCCGATCACCTTGGCCACGTGATTGCGGCGCACCTCGGCGGTCTCGCCCGGCACGGGCACCCAGGTGCCGGTGCTCTGCTCTACAGCCAGGAAAGGCGCCATCTTATGCATGGGGAACATTGCCGGATAAATTACAACGTAGGTAGCGATAAGGTACTCGTCGTAATCCAATCCGTCGGGCAGGGCCAAAGGCTGGCTCAGCATATCTTCTGTCTTCATGTTATCCTCCTGTTATTTATACCTGTTCGCAGCGCTCCTTGTTGATGCGCGTGTAAAAACCCTTTAAATCTGTGTATAGCTCCTTGTAGAGCGGATAAAGGAAGTCGTATATCTCGCGGTTGGCGGCCCTCGGTTCGAACCCGATATCGGAGGATACTACATTCTTCAGGCTTTCAAAATCTTTGTATATGCCTAATCCCACCGCCGCCGTCATGGCCGCTCCCACTGCCCCGGCTTCCTGCGGATTGCGCACGGGCTCGATCCTTTTTCCTGTCACATCAGCCAGGATCTGCATCCAGGGATGTCCCAACGCGCCCCCCCCGATGACCCGCAGCGTCGGAAGGGGAAATTTGAACTGCTTTTCAATAACCTCGATTATCCATCTGAGGTTATAGGCCACGCCCTCGTAAACCGCCTTGATCATGTGCTCGCGCGTGTGCTCCGGTACCATGTTGACAAAGCCGCCACGGATAAAAGCATCGGCGACGGGAGCCCGCTCTCCGTACATCCAGGGCATAAATATAAGGTAATCGGACCCGGCCGGCACCTGTTCCACCTTGCTGTCCATAAAGCCAAAAATATTGGCCATTGCGGGATCGGCCTTTTCCAGCCTGCACATCTCTTCACCCAGCCATTTGAGGCAACCGCCGGCTAATTCCATCTGTCCCAGCAAAAGCGCTTTGCCGGGGTCGGCAGATTGCGTGCTGACTACGCCGCTCTTGCCAGTAGGCGTCTTCCTAGTCACCACGCCCACCCAGGCCGAGGTTCCCATGCTGATATGCCCATCACCCTCTCCCATGGCGCCGGAACCTACCGCCGCGGCCTGGATATCGCCGGCACCGCCCATTACGGGCGTACCTTCCAGTAAACCCATCTGAGCGGCGGCCTCTTTGGTCAACCCGCCGATTTTATCCGTCGAGCGAACGAGGGGGGGCAGCTTTTTAATATCGAACCCTACATATTTGAAAATGGATTCCAGCCAGGTCTTTTTCTTGAGGTCAAGGCCGAAGGCCGAGGCATTGCTCCAGGTCATGAGCATTTTGCCGGTACAGCGGTAGTTGAGATAACCGCTTACATCCAGGAAATACTTCATCCTTTTATATATATCGGGCTCGTTCTTCTTCAGCCAGAGAAGCTTGGGTATCCCGTCCTTGCCCGTGATGGATGCGCCGGCTATGGCGGCAAAGACGGTGGGGCCGAGGAATTTATTCATAACCCACCTGGCTTCTTCAGGCGCCCGGCTGTCAAGCCAGATGATGCCCGGCCTGAGCGCAACACCCGCATCATCCATGGGAACTATACCTATCAATTGTGACGCATTGACGACACATAGTATATCGGCCGGGGATACACCGGTCTCGGCCATGAGCTGCTTAGTTGTCAGGGTCATAGCCTTCCACCAGTCTTCAGGGTCCTGTTCCGCCCAGCCGGGTTTGGGGTACTTTATCTGGTAAGGGCTGACAGACCTGCCGTGCACCCCCCCCTCCACATCCACCAATACCGCCTTGTTATTGCTGGTGCCGACATCATGGGCAATTATGTACTTTGCCATATTACCTCACTCCCCGCATTATTTAGTATTGTTGAATGGACGCTTAAATAAACTGTGCATTATCATACACACAAATCTACATGGAATCAACAGCCCATCCCTCGTAAAAGCACGGTTATTCAGCTAAAATTTGGCTGACCCGGTTTATTCAAGGATTGTTATTAAGATGACACAGCGCAGGTACCACCAGCTTTATAAATCAGGCGAACTGAGGAAACGGGCTGAAAGGCTGAATGAACGGCTGGCTGAATGCGATATCTGTCCCCGTTGCTGCCGGGTAAACCGCCTGGAAGGCAGTGGCGGCTATTGCAGGTCAGGGAAGCCGGTAGCGGTGGCCAGCCGCTGTGCCCATCACGGGGAGGAGCCTGCAATATCCGGGACGAGGGGCTCGGGAACCATATTTTTCGCAAGTTGCAACCTGAGTTGTATCTTCTGTCAGAACTACCAGATCAGCCAGGGACACCCCAGCCTTTTCGAACGCGTGGACGGGCGCGGGTTGGCCGGCATGATGATTTACCTGCAGGATGAATTGCAATGCCACAATATCAACCTTGTATCGCCTACCCATTACGCGCCGCAGATCGTAGAGGCCGTGTGTGAAGCGGTCCCCCTGGGACTGCACGTCCCCATCGTATATAACACCAACGGCTACGACTCTGTGGAGACACTCGCGATGCTGGATGGCATCGTCGATATCTATCTCCCCGATATAAAATATGCCTCTGACAAATGGGCTAAGAAATTCTCCCGTGCCAGTCGATACGTCAAACACAGCAGGTCGGCCATAGCGGAGATGTACCGCCAGGTGGGAAACCTGGAAACTGACGGCCAGGGGGTGGCCCAAATGGGGGTGATAGTGCGGCACCTGATCCTGCCCAACAGGCTATCGGGAAGCGAAGATGCATTGAGATGGCTGGCAACGTCCCTGTCACGTGATATCACGCTATCCATCATGGCTCAGTACTATCCCTGCCACCTCGCGCAAAATGAGCCGCTGCTATCGAGGAGAATCAGCGCGGGCGAGTACGGCGAGGTCATGCATGTCATAGAGAAGCTTGGCATGGATAACGGCTGGCTGCAGCAATTGGACTCGGCGGAGCATTACCTGCCGGACTTCCGGCGCCAAGGACATCCCTTTTCCACTTAGGGAACCGGCTACATCCTGTCCTTGAGGTCACGCCTGAAGACAGCCCTTTGAAACTTGCGGCCCGACCTGGCCCATATTTGCTTTATCCTGGGTATATACATAAGGACGGGCACAGCAGTAATGAAAACGGCATACGCAAACAGGCCCGTGTCCTGGTATATAAACCACGCGATAAGCCAAAATGCGATAAAAGATATGGCATATGACCCGGTCGGCCAGCGGGTTATGAGCATGAGCAGCAGGAATAACCCGAGGTATATGAGATCCCCCAGGGGAAGCGGTATCTTCACGGAGCCGATATCAACCCAGTTGACCCAGGCCAGCAGGAAGGCCAATATGCCGATGGCGGTGGCCCCACCTTTGCCACCCTTGAACTTGAGAAAGACCGGGAAATTATGCCCGGCTATGACGAATACCCCGGCCACCATCTCGACCGGGACAACCAGGTTAGACGGTACCTGCAGGAAGATGGCTGTTAAATAACTTAATGTGAGGGCCAGCACGCCCTTTGAGACATCGATCGCCAGTACCAGCATGCCGGGCCAGAACCCGATGGTGTAAAAGGTGTTCATGGCACCCATATTGTGGCTGCCGACCTGGCGTATATCCACGCCCTTGAAGGCCCTGCCCACCATGTAGGCCGACGGTATGCAACCTAACAGGTAACTGATGATTACGGAAATGACAAATGCCAGTACTATGTTAAACATAATTTACCACCCTGATTATTATAAGCCGTGAAAGCCGAAAAAGTTACTACGTAGAACTGCGTATTTCCATTCAAATCTGAGCGGGGTCCTGCCGGATATTATAAAACATCGCCGGCGAGATGTGAGGCACACATTCAGCCGGCGATGTTCCGTTATACATTAATTAAGGTTAAGAGATTATTTAGCCCGTGATGGCAGTACCGCGACCGCTCCGCCGGTGGTGTTCTTCTCACCTTTGCTGTTCTCCACCCAGATCTCGCATTCCACCAGGTGGGATTCGTTATCGATGAACTTCTTGGTGACCTTGCCCTTGCACCACCAGGTTTCGCCGTCGTGCGGCTCGTCGAAGCCTTTCATTTTGCGGGGGTAATCCATGCCGCGGTAGCGGCAGGACAACTTCTTGAGCTTCCCGTCCTGGCCGATCCAGTCAGTCATCAGGTTGACCAGCCAGGCCCGCTTTAGCAGGCCGTGCACTATGGGCTTGCCCACGCCCAGGTTCTTGGCAAAATCTTCTTCGTAGTGAAGCGGATTAAAGTCACCCGACGCCCCTGCGTATTGCACGAGCATCCTGGTGGTAGCTATTTTCTTAAGCGCAGTGACCTCACTGCCTACTTCGACATCCTCATAATAAATCTGTTTGGCCATAGTCCCTCCACATATTAATAACAGGCTGACTTAGAAGTTGAGGAAGGTATTGCGCGCGACCAGCACAACAGCTCCCCGCTGGTTGGTATAAGTGGACTCCAGCGTTGTTACCATGGTGGGGCCCATCTTGGTTTCACGCCCTTCAATGTTGGCGATCTTGATCTCCGCGACAAGCACGTCGCCGGCGCCCACGGGCACCAGGAAATCGTACTCAATACCGCCGTCAAGCAGGCCCATCGGCGCGCCGGCCTTAGCCAGCTTCTCGAAAAGCTTGAATATGTCGAATCCGGCTGCCATAGGCCACCCTGTGAAGCCGGGCGGGGCCATTACACGGCCCCACCTGCTCTGAGATGCATATTCGACATCGTTATGCATGGGATTGGAATCGCCGACTGCGGAGGCGTACCTCTGGATAGCGCCTTCCTCAACCTTGAAAACGATGGCCGGTTCCTTTTGCCCTATAAGCTGTTTCAGACCATCAGTTACTACAAATGCTGCCATTTAATAACCTCCGAAATTACAGTTACTTGCCAACTATACAGACGCTGACAACATTCATCGAGGGGAAGCCGCCCATATTGTGCGTCAGGCCAACCTTGGGATCCTTGAGCTGCCTCTTGTCCGCCTTGCCCTGCAACTGTTTGTACATCTCGTACATCATCCTCAGTCCGCTGGCGCCGATGGGATGGCCGAAACATTTGAGGCCGCCATCGATCTGTATGGGCTGGGCGCCGTCGGAATTAAAGCGTCCGGCGTCTATATCGTCCTTAACCTTGCCCCTGGCGCTGAACTGCAGGTCCTCCATGGTGACGGCCTCGGTGATTGAGAAGCAGTCGTGTACCTCAGCCATGCTGACCTCTTCACGCGGGTTCTTGATGCCGGCCTCTTTGTAGGCCGCAACACCGGCGCGGTAACCGGGCTCAACATGCGAACCGTCCCACTTGGTATAAAGCATTTCCTCGCCCGAGGATACCGATATCGCCAGGGATTTCACGAATACGGGATCCTGCCTGAACTTTTTGGCCATATCGGCCCTGCAGACTATGGCGGCGGCGGCACCGTCGCTGACTCCGCAGCAGTCGAAAAGGCCCAGCGGCCAGGCGATAATGGGAGCATTTACAATCTGCTCCACGGTGATCTCTTTGCGCAGGTGCGCCTTGGGATTTAAAGCTCCGTTCTTGTGGCTCTTGGACGAAACCTTGGCCAGCATCATCTTGCCGTCCTGGGGGCTGAGGTTATACTGGGAGAAGTACTTGGTCGCCATCATGGCGAAACCGCCCGGCGCAGTCATGTTAAACATGCTCAAAGGCGCCTTGTATCCCAGGCCGCCGGCTAAAGGCAGGCCGCCGTAGCCGGTGTCCTTCAGCTTCTCCATGCCCAGCGCCAGGCAAACATCGTAAGCGCCCGAGGCAACCCCATATACCGCACCACGCAGGGCCTCGGAACCCGTTGCACAGAAATTTTCAACCCTCGTGATAGGAATGAAGGGTAGCTTGAGGGCTATGCCCAACGTGGTAGCGCCGCGGCCTACGCTGATATCCGGCATGTGGACGCCCCACCATGCTGCCTGTATGGCGTTCTTTTCAATTCCCGCATCTGCCAAACACTCCACGAATGCTTCCACGATGAGGTCCTGTGGCCCGGCATCGAAGCGCTCACCAAATTTGGTGCAGCCCATCCCGATTATGGCTACTTTATCTTTAATTCCTTCTGCCATCTGATTATCCTCCTTGTTTTCTACTTACTTATGCCACGATGGGCATGGCCTTCCAGCCGTAGTTTATGGCGGCCCTTTTTTCATCGGCAAACTTGATCCTGAAGGCCAGCTCTACCGGCATGC
>Ga0247840_10002045_pt1 | contig 36932 bp, 26 predicted proteins | sample LaCruzMarch2015__FD_192404 | JGI IMG/M metagenome (GOLD analysis project Ga0247840, IMG submission 192404) | Freshwater microbial communities from meromictic Lake La Cruz, Castile-La Mancha, Spain - LaCruzMarch2015_17m | ecosystem: Environmental > Aquatic > Freshwater > Lake | place: Spain...
AAAGGATGACTGGGTCAACGTAAACTCCGCTTACCGACTGTACGATGCCACCGGCAAAACTGCCGACCTGTGGGTCATAGACGGCACGCGGCACGTGGAGGGAATGTTTGTCTATCCCGGCGAGTACGAAAAACGCCTGATAGCCTTTTTCAGTAAAGCGCTTGGAAAATAACAACTGGATTTGCCGTGTTTTGGTGCTGCCGGCATCCCTGACACTGTGTGACCGAGTCACCACCAGTGAGATCACTGAAGCTGTAGTGCCAAATACTGAAAGCTATTTATAAATAGCTTCATAATTTTTATTTACTGTAGAACTTCAGTCAAAGTCCTGGTGGCAAGTTGCTATGTCTTCCGGGCAGGTGGACTGGCGGTCTTTTTACTCGCCAGGTACCTCAATAACCCCCCGAAGAGTGTGAAGGAAATGCGGTTGATAAATCCCGGGATGAAGACGGCCTGCTTTTTTCCCAATGCCTGCCACGACTGTGCCACCACTTTTTCCGCCGGCATCCACATGAATTTGGGGATGGTGGAAAAATCGACGTTCTTATACTCATCGACCGAATGGAAACCGGTGCGGGTAAAACCGGGGCAAAGCGCCTGCACCCTGATCCCTTTACTCTTCACCTCAAGTTGAAGACATTCGGAAAGCGCGATTAAATAGGATTTTGTGCCGTTATAGATTACATTGCCCGCTACAGGCAGGAAAGGTGATACGGAAGCGACATTGACGATAATGCCCTCCCGACGGGCAAGCATGCCGGGCAATACCGCTTTGATTAGGCGCGTGGGAGCGGTAACGTGAAGGGCTATCATATTGAGAGACTTGCTGATATCCACGTCAACAAAGGAGCCCAGCGTGCCGAAGCCCGCATTATTGATCAGCACTGACAGGTTATCTGTGCTCCGGGCTTTTTCTTCAATCCATGAGACGCCATTCTCACTGCAAAGATCGCCCGGCAGTACGGTCACGGATACGCCATGTTTATCTTCCAGCTCTTTAGCAATGGATAAGAGCCTGTCATCGCGCCTGGCAATAATGATTAGATCGTAACCCAGTGAAGCTAATAGCCGGGTGTAAGCTTCGCCGATTCCTGACGATGCCCCTGTGACCATGGCGGATTTAAACAGCCTGGTTTTCATACCAGTCATGCTTTGCGCCGTTACGGATTAATACACACTCCATTTCTTTCAACTGCTTGATGAGCTGCACCCTTTTCAACGCACCACCAGTTCACCGTGTCTGCGCACGTTAGGAATATCTACCGAATAGACATCTGCTTCCTTGCCTGTGCCTATTGCATCAAACCAGAAATATATGGTAATTTATGCGTACGCATCAACATCAATATTATAGCAAATGATGCGATCGAGGCGCAGAACCGTGTTTGCGGCTACCCAATCACCAACACTACCTGCAGTACGTTCTCCTACGCCCCCGGCACGAAGACGCCTCTGTAAGAAACCCGCATAAGTGAAAGTGGATATGGCAACAAAACAATCAACTGTAGATTATATTTTGGATCAACTGGTATCGGCAGGTAGCATATCTGCGCGGAAGATGTTTGGCGAGTACGCGTTATATTTTAATGGTAAAGTGGTCGGCCTGGTATGTGACGATACGTTGTACGTAAAAATCACGGAACATGGAAAAATATTTGCGGGTGAATATTATCAAGAAGGGAATGCTTACAAAGGAGCCCGGCCATCAATGGTGATTGATGAGGATCGAATTGAAGACAGGGAATGGCTGGGTGAATTAGTCCGCATCACTGCCGAAAGTTTACCCCTTCCAAAGAAAAAGAAATAAGGATACCATCCCGGTAAGAATATATGCTGAATTCGTAGACCCGCCCCCGCCTAATCCTGTTTCTTGATGGAAAGGGTGACCTCAAGCCCTGACAGCTTGAACTTCTCGGTGTGCGCCGGCGGCTCGGCAGGCTTTTGCAGGATGGCCGTTGACAGCGTCTCCTGCCTGATATAATCCGCGAAGCCGGCCATCACGGCCTGCACCTGTTCGCCGCCCTCGTAATATGTCTGGATATGGTCTGCTATCTCGAGGCCGGCGGCCCTCCTCATTGTCTGCAGCCTCCTGACTATCTCCCTGGCAAGCCCCTCGGCCAGCAGTTCAGGGCTGATCTCAGTGACAACTCCGACCTGGTAATCGCCTTCAGCCGTCACGGAAAGGTTTTTATCTTCCTTCATATCTTCCGTGGTAAACCCGATGTCCTTGACGTTCAACTCGTCCGTGATCTGGGCGCACAGGCTTTTCAGAGACTCACGTTCCTGGGAGGACCTGGCCTTGATTATCACCTTTGGCAAAGGCTGCCTGACCTTGACCGCGCTCTTCGAGCGCGCCGCCCTGCCCATGCTGCACACCTTCATGGCCAACTCGGTGCCGGCCATTATATCTTTGTCTATTAAACTCTCATCAGCTACAGGGAAGGCAGCCAGGTGCACGCTTTCCGGCGCATCGCCGTCAACCGTCCTTACCAGGTTCTGGTAGATCTCCTCGGCAATAAATGGGGTGAAGGGGGCCAGCAGTTTTGCCAGGGTCACCAGCGCCTCGTAGAGCGTGTTGTAAGCGGACAGCTTGTCATCGTCGTTCTGGCTCTTCCAGAAACGGCGGCGGCTGCGCCTGACATACCAGTTGGATAGGTCGCTGACAAAGGATTCGATCTTCCTGCCGGCGGTTGTCGGGTCGTAGTTATTGAGCAGATTATCCACGTCCAGCACGAGCTGGTTCAGGCTGGAGATCAGCCATTTATCCAGCTCCGACGTGGCATTGGGTGCCTTTTTGGCGGGCACGAAATTATCGATATTGGCGTAGATCACGAAAAACGAGTAGGTGTTCCACAGCGTCATGAGGAAATTGCGCATGACCTCCACCACCATCTCGGGCGACATGCGCCTGACATTGCCGGGAGGCCCGGATGTGAACATGTACCAGCGCAGGGCATCGGCGCCGGATGTATCAAGCACGGTCCAGGGGTCCACCACGTTCCCCCTGGTCTTGCTCATCTTCTCACCCTGCGTGTCCAATATGTGCCCCAGGCAGATGACATTTTTATAGCAGGGCTGGTCGAAAATCAGCATGGACAGGGCATGCAGGCTGTAAAACCAACCGCGGGTCTGGTCCACCGCCTCCGATATGTAATCGGCGGGGAAGCTCTGCTTAAACAGCTCCACATTCTCAAAAGGATAGTGCCACTGGGCAAAAGGCATGGCGCCTGAATCAAACCAGCAGTCGATCACTTCAGGCTGCCTGGCCATGCTGCCGCCGCAGACGGCGCAGCCGAATGTTATGTCATCAACATACGGCCTGTGCAGGTCCATGCCATCGGAGTAACCCTGCAGGCCGAGCTTGCTCCTTATCTCCTCCACGCCACCCGGGCATTCGTAGCGTCCGCACTTGGCGCATACCCATATATTGAGGGGCGTGCCCCAGTACCTCTCCCTCGAGAAGGCCCAGTCCACGTTGTTGTTTAGCCAGTCGCCGAAACGGCCCTCCTTGATATGCTCGGGGTACCAGTTTATCTGCCGGTTGCCGGCTATCATCTCGTCCTTGCGGGACGAGGTCCTGATGTACCAGGTCTTCTTGGCGTAATAGACCAGCGGGGCATCGCAGCGCCAGCAGAACGGGTATGTATGGGTGATACTGGCCGTCTTGTAGAGCAACCCGCGGCTGGCCAGGTCGGCCAGGATATCAGCGTCGGCGTCCTTTACAAATTTGCCCGAAAAAGAGTAACTGCCCGTGATGTTGCCAGCCAGGTCCACCTGCTGCACGAAGTCGAGATTGTTCTCAAGGCCGGCCTGGAAATCCACTTCACCGAAGGCCGGGGCGATGTGCACTATGCCCGTGCCGTCCTCCAGTGTGACGAAATCTGCGTTGATGATCTTGTAGGTGAGGACGTCCACAGGCCCCTGAACATCGAACTGACCGGGCTGACCCTGCTTTGCCCTCTTCCTTTCCACTTCAAATTCATGCGGGTTATACAGCGGGATGTAAAGCGAGCCCGCCAGCTGGATGCCCTTGAACGTCTTGAGCACCGGCTGAGCACCCAGGCCGGTCTGCTCCAGCAGTGCCTGCGCAAAGATGAGGTATTCACCGTTCAACTCGATAACGGCGTAGATGGCTTCCTCGGCCAGGGCCAGGGAGGTATTGCCGGGCAGCGTCCATGGAGTGGTAGTCCATGCCAGGAAATAAACTTTTCCGCTTGAGACTGCATCCGCCAGGGTGAAACCGCCGGAGTCATCCGCGGCCACTTCCGGAGGCAGGGTGTGTATCCTGAATTTCACGTACACCGAGGGGTCAATTGTATCGTCCTTATACCCCAGGGCGACCTCGTGTGAGCTTAGCGAGGTCCCGCAGCGCGGGCAGTGCGGAGTGACCTTGTAACCCTGGTAGACCAGGTTCTTGTCCCACAATTGCCTGACGGCCCACCAGCAGGACTCGATGTAGGAGTTGTCCAGCGTCACATAGGGCTTGTCCATATCCAGCCAGAACCCGATCCTCTCGGTCAGAGAATCCCACTGCTTGAGGTATTTAAATACGCTTTCCCGGCAGAGGGCATTGAACTTGGCCACGCCGTAATCCTCGATCTGGGCTTTGCCCGTGAAACCGAGCTGCTTCTCTACCTCGAGTTCCACCGGCAGGCCGTGGGTGTCCCAGCCGGCCTTCCTGGGCACGCAGAACCCCTTCATGGTCTTGTAGCGGGGGATAACGTCCTTGAAGACACGGGAGAGGACGTGGTGGATGCCGGGGTTGCCATTGGCGGTAGGGGGACCCTCGTAAAAAATAAACCTGGGCGAAAGGGCCCGGGCGTCTATGCTCTTCTGGAAAATGTCCCTCTCCCGCCAGAGGTCCAGTACCTTCTTTTCAACGTCAGGAAAACTGACCTTGCTGTTAACGGGCTGGAACATCGCTCAGCGTTTCCTTGCCTGGATCACCACGCGGCGCCCTTCACCGAACCCGGTGCTCTCCGTCGTGACATCGGGGTCATCGGCCAGCGTTATGTGCACGATCCTTCTTTCGTCAGGGGGCATCGGCTCCATGGTTATGGGACGCCTTCTCTTGGCCACCTGTTCAGCCAGGCGCAGCGAAATTTTCCTGAGCGACTCATAGTGACGTTTCTTATACCAGTCCACGTCCACGTTGACGGAGACCCATTTTTTCAGTTTTTCGGCGACTATCATCCTGACCAGGTACTGCAGGGAGGACAGTGCCTGACCCCTGCGCCCTATGAGCACCCCCAGGTCATCGCCCTCGATATTGAGGGTGATGGGAGAGGTCTCGCTGCCGGAACCGGTAACATCCACCGTTGCATGGATGTCCATGGCATGCAGGATATCGATCAGCACCTGCCGGGCCGTGTCTGCGGCGTCGCCCCTCGACCCCGGCTGACCTTCATCGTCGTCGAGCAGCATGACCTTGATTTTGGCGTCCTCGGCACCCATTCCCAGCAGGCCGGATTTCCCCTTCCTGAGCACGAGGATGTCCACCTCGTCAATGGTCACCTCGAGCTGCGCAAGGGCAAGCCGTGTAGCCTCCTCCACCGTTTTAGCACTTATCTCTAATTCTCTCAATTCTAAGCCTTCTTCTTTTCATTACCCTCTTTGAGTGCCTTTGAGGGCTGGTTCTGCGGTGCCACCGCCTGGGGCTGGGGCTTGAAGAACGACGGCATGGTGAAGTAACCCCAGCCGCCGCCCACTATGTACTGGATAAGTATGCCGATGAGGTTGGAGACCACCCAGTATAGGGCCAACCCGCTGGGGAATGACAGGGTGAAAAAGGCGAACATCATGGGCATCATCATGGTGGTCATACTGGACATCTGCTGTTGCTTGGCATCGGTAGCGGGCGGGGTGACCATTTTCTGCTGAACCCACATCGAAAGGCCAACCAATATGGCAAGGATCATGGTCGGGTCGGGCTGCGACAGCTTGAGCCCGAGGAAATTTTCGTTGAGCGGTATGGCCTGGTCCACTATGTCCCACGGGTAGAGGTGCTGCGAAAGTATGAGCAGGTTTTCCGGCGTTGCCGCCAGGGCCTGCATGATGGACTGGTAGAGCGCGATCCAGATGGGCATCTGTATGAGCATGGGCCACATGCAGCCCAGCGGGTTGATGCCTGCCTCCTTGTAGAGGCGCATCATCTCCTGCTGCAGCTTCTTCTGGTCACGCGCATACTTTTTCTGGATCTCCTGGAGCTTGGGCTGCAGCGACTGCATGGCCTTGGTGGACTGCGTCTGCTTGAAGGTGAGGGGCATGAGTATAAGCCTGACTACGATGGTAAGCATGATGATGGCAAGGCCGAAATTGCCCCACAGCACCTCGGAAAGGGCGATCAGCCCGTTCAGCACCGGGTCGAGTATAAATATATTCCAAATATCAACCATTATTAACCTACTTTATCGCCGAGGAAAAATTCCAGGTGATAACGTTATTCACCGTGTCGACTGCATAGACCGTGTGGTCCCGCGCGTAGATGTAGACCATGTCGCCCTCCGCATAGGGGTTGCTGTAAACCGTGTAGCCAATCGGTATACTGTTGATCTTGTCCCCGTTGGCTATATCAAGCTTGTAGAGAATGCCCTTCTCGCTGACTGCATACACGTATTTGTCGGTCACAGCCGGGGTGGCCACCATCTGGCTGTCACCCGCAAATTTCCAGATTTCCTTGCCGCTGAACGCGTCGATGGCATATACATTCTTATCAAGGGAGGAAGCATAGATGGTGCCGCCGCGCACCACGGGTGTGGCCCAGAACCAGTTGCCGGCCTGGAATTTCCACTTCTCCTGCCCGTTGGCCTTGTCGACTGCGCAGAGGAACCTGTCGAAGGTGCCGAAATAAAGCAACTGGTCTTTTACGGCCATGGACGATGCAACTGCCGACGGGATCTTGATGCTCCAGATCTCCCTGCCGGTCTCGGCCGATATGGCGTACACGTTGCCACCGTAGTTGCCGGCATAGATGACACCGTTATCCAGCACGGGCGCCGTCCATATCTTGTCCGAGGTCAGGAATTCCCACTTGAAATCCCCGGTCAGCACATCGAGGGCATAAATTTTCCCGTTGGCGCTGCCGAAATAAATGGACTGCCCATCGGTGATAATATCCCCCACGATGGCGCCCACGGTCTCATAGCCTTCTCGGGGGTAAATCCACCTGACCACGCCGCGGTTGGCGTTGAGGGCATAAATCTTGCCGGTATAAGTTCCCACGAAAACCAGGTCGCCCACCACCAGCGGGGTGTCGTAGATGCCTTTGCCCGAGGCTGCCGATGAAGGGGCGCACATGGCCCCGCAGGCATTCCCCGGGGTGGCGGTCTTGATCAGGTAAGACCATTCGCCCTCGGCGGGAAAGGTCTTGTTGTCACTGCGCGCCTGCGGACTGAGTGAGATCACAGACCCCTCCATGGAACCAAAGCAGATAGTGCTGTTGTTTGAGGCGAAACCGGACCAGCCCTGGGCCTGGGGTCCTGAGCACCCACCGTCAGTCCCGGGCATACAGCCTGAGACAAATACCAGCAGGAGCACCCCCAGCAGAATAGCGATTTTAACCGTTCTTTTGACCTTTATCATAGACAATCCTATCACGCTTAATTTTCTCGATAACGGGGATATCATGGAACAGGGTCATAGCCGCGGGGTGTCCAGGGATTGCAGCGGCAGATCCTGAGAAAAGTCATCCAGCATCCTTTAAGCAGGCCGTATTTCTGGATCGCCTCGTAGCCGAACTGAGAGCAGGTCGGTGTAAAGCGGCAGGCCGGCGGTGTGACCTGCGAGATGGTGCCCTGGTACAGCTTAATTGACTTCAGAGCCACTGTTTTCAGCATCTTTTACCAGCAAATCCAAACGGTCCAGCAATTTTGTTACCGACCTGTGTACCTCATGGTAATCCATGCCGGCCACAGGCCGCCGGGCGATCAATACGATATCCCACCCGGGCTTAATAACCAGCAGGCGTATATTTTCTTTAAGCAGCCTCTTGACACGGTTCCTGACAGTCGCCTTCCCAATGTCCTTGGTTACGGAAAAGCCCGCGCGCAAAGCATCGAGCTTATTGGGAAGAACCTTGATTACCAGCAGTTTATCCGCCGCAGCTTTGCCAGATTTATAGACTGCTAAATATTGTGCTCTCCTGGTTAAAGCCAATCTCTTGGCCATTTCAATGCTATACCTGGGTGAGCTTCCAGCGTCCCCTGGCGCGCCTGGCTTTCAATACGGCACGCCCGCCCTTGGTGGACATGCGGGCGCGGAACCCGTGCTTCCTGATTCTTCCTCTTTTTTTCGGTTGATATGTCCTCTTGGGCAATTTAATATTCTCCAGATTTAATTACGCTTTTCTATCGGCCCCGCTGATATTGTAGACGTGGGTGGGTGATGAGGGCAGCATGGCCAGGTAACGGGACCTCTTGATGGCCTGGGCCAGGCTGCGCTGGTGCTTGGCACACACGCCGGTGCGCCTCCTGGGCACTATCTTGCCGCGGTCAGAAACGAAACGCCCCAATAGTGATACGTTCTTATAGTCAATCGGCGTCTTGTCCGCGCAGAACATGCATACCTTGGGCTTGACAATGAACTTGCGCCCCCTGTCCCTTCTTGGTGCGGTATTGGTTTCCATCAGTCTAATAAAACTCCTTTTTCAACTATTAAGGATTTAGAAGGGGATATCCTCAGGTTCAATATCGCCTTCAACCGTGCGGGCGTCCTCGGGCGGCAACTGCACGGATGCCTGCTTATCAAGGAAGAGCACCCTGTCTGCAGTCACATCCAGACTGACCCTTTTCTGCCCGTCTTTGCCGTCATATAAGCGTGTACGCAGGTTGCCTTCCACATAAACCAGCTTTCCTTTAGTCAGGAACTGGTTGCATGTCTCGGCCAGCTTCCTCCACGCACTTATGCGAAACCACTCGGTTTCCTCTTTAAATGTACCGTCGGGCTGGCGCTGGTTGCGGTTGGCCGCCAGGCTGAAAGAAGTCACGGCAACCCCGTCCGCTGTAAACCTCATTTCAGGATCGCCACCGACCCTGCCGACCAGAATAATCTTGATTAAGCTCGCCATCAACCACCTCCGGCAATCAGCTATTTTCGCGGACGAACAAGTACCTTAAAACATCCTCTGACATCTTCAAACTGGCGTCGAGTTCCTTCAAAGCTGTCTGTTTGATCTGCACTTTTTCGAGCACGTAGCTCCCTTCCGCCTGCTTCTTAATCGGGTAAGCAAGCCTTCTTTTGCCCCATTGATTCGTTTCGGTAACCGTTCCACCGAGCTTGGTTATCTGGTCATTGACCTTTCCCAATACACGGGTGAAATCATCTTCACTCAGGTTTGCGTTCAGAATAAAAACCAGTTCGTAACCGGGCACAATAAATCCTCCAAGCAGCGAAATTCTACTGATTATAGCACACAGCTTAATTCGACAACAAGCAGCGGATTGGCGCCTTGATATTGCATTTTATCCCTGGCTATCATATAGTTTTTTGACATGGAAATCAGCATCATCGGCCTGCCCGGCAGCGGCAAGACCACTGTTTTCGACGCCCTAACAAAATGCAGCGCCGAGCCAAGATCCCACGGCGGGGGCGGGCTCACCTTACATCCCGCCATAGCCAGGGTGCCGGACGCGCGCGTGCTCAAGTTGAGCGATATCTTCCACCCCAAAAAAACAACCCTGGCCGAGATAAAGTACGTGGACTTCGCAGGCCTGCCCAAGGGTTTCGGCAGGGAGCAGGGGTTCGGCGGTCAACTGCTCAACAGCCTCAGCACTGCCGATGCCATACTGCAGGTGGTGAGGGCCTTCGAAGACGAAAATATCCCACACATAGACGGCAGGATCGACCCGCTCAAGGACATCGAGACACTGGATATGGAGCTGGTTTTCTCCGACCTCACCATCATTGAAAAGCGGCTGGGCCGCCTCGAATCGGCTTTTAAAATGGGTAAGTCCTCCGAGCGTGACGCGGCCACCAAAGAGCAGGCACTGCTCAACCGGATCAAGGCTGCTCTGGACAAGGGCACCCCCATCAGGCTGCAAAATTTGACTGCCGACGAATCGCGGGCGCTCAGCAATTACCAGTTCCTCACGGCCAAGCCGATGCTGATCGTGATCAACATCGGTGAAAAACAGCTTCCCGCCAGGGAGACCATGCTGAGCACACTGCAAACGGCCTACTCAATGCCGCAGGTGGAGATGATATCGATGTGCGGGAAACTGGAGAGGGAGCTGGCGCAGCTCCAGGAACAGGAGGCGGAGGAGTTCCGCAAGGACATCGGACTGGAGGAGACCGCCTTCGCCGCGGTCATCCGGCACTCCTACGGACTGCTGGGGCTGATCTCCTTTTTCACGGTCGGCGAGGATGAGGTCAAGGCCTGGACGGTGCGAAATAATACCCCCGCCATCCAGGCGGCCGGCAAGATCCACACCGACATCGAGAGGGGCTTCATCCGGGCCGAGGTGATGAGCTACGAAGATTTCATCAAAAGCGGCAGCACGGCCGAGGCGCGCAAGCACGGCCTGCTGAGACTGGAAGGGAAAACCTACACCGTCCGCGACGGTGACATGATCAATTTCCTGTTCAATGTTTAGGCTGCCTTTGAGACTCTGATGATGTCTGATTTAGCGGTCCGGCAAAGGCTGGAGCAGGCCGAAGAAAGACTGTCGCCCTATGCGGCACGCAGCGTTGCCAGCCGCGGCAGGATGACCGCAGAGCAGCCCTGCCCGCTGAGGACCGCCTTCCAGCGGGACCGCGACCGCATCATATTTTCCAACGCCTTCCGCAGGCTCAAGCACAAGACCCAGGTATTTATAGCGCCCGAGGGCGACCACTACGTCACCCGCCTGACGCACACGCTGGAGGTTTCGCAGATAGCCCGCACCATCTCGCGGGCGCTGTCGCTCAACGAGGACCTGGCCGAAGCCATAGCCCTCGGCCACGACCTTGGCCACACACCCTTCGGCCACACCGGGGAACAGGTGCTCAACGAATTGATGCCCGGCGGGTTCAACCATTACGAGCAGAGCCTGCGCGTGGTCGACTGCATCGAGAACAACGGCAGGGGCCTCAACCTGACGTGGGAGGTGAGGGACGGCATACTGAACCATTCCAAGGGCGACCTCGAAATACTGGAGGAAGGCTGGGACAACGTGTCCACGGTCGAGGGCCAGGTAGTCAAGATGGCTGACCTTGTGGCCTACATAAACCACGATGTCGAGGACGCGATACGGGCGGGCGTAATATCCCTTTCCGACCTCCCGGCCTCCACGCTGGAGACACTCGGGCAGTCCAACTCAAGCCGCATCAACACACTGGTCACCAACATCGTAGAATTCTCAGCGGGAAAAATGGATGGAGGCACCGAGGTGCGGCAGGTGATAGGCATGAGCCCGGGCATATTAAGCGCGGCCAACGAGCTGCGCGAGTTCCTTTTCGCCAGGGTCTACCACAGCGGGCTGGAGGCAGCCAAGACGTCCGACGCACGGGAGATCATTCTCCTGCTGTACCGCCATTTCTCAGACCACCCGCACGAACTGCCTGACGAGTACAGGTTGATCGGTGGGGACACGCAACGGCTGATCGCCGATTACATAGCGGGGATGACCGACCATTATGCTATACTCGCAGCAGGAAAACTCTCCTGAACAAAGGCATTAAAACAGGGTGCAACGGCTGAGCGGGCAATGAACACAACAGACGAAATCAAGCAGCGACTGGACATCGTGGACGTGGTGTCACAGTACGTCAAGCTGACCAAGTCGGGCCGCAACTACAAGGCGGCCTGTCCCTTCCACAGCGAAAAAACTGCCTCGTTCTTCGTTTTCCCCGAAAAGCAAAGCTGGCACTGTTTCGGGGCATGCGCGGCCGGCGGTGACATATTCACCTTCGTGATGAGGAAGGAGGGCATCGATTTCGGGCAGGCCCTGCGCCAGCTGGCGGAAAAAGCCAACGTAACGCTGACATATAAAGCAGTACAGGCCACCGCAGACGATACGGCCAGGCAGGACCGCCTGTTTAAATTGAACGAGGTGGCCGCCGAATATTACCACTACCTGCTGTTGCACGATGAGGAGGCAGCCGCGGCCAGGAAGTACGCAGAGGGCAGGGGCCTGTCACAGGCCATCATGGAAAGTTTTCAACTGGGGTTTTCGCCCAATAAGTGGGACGGCCTGATAACCTACGCATCCAAAGCGGGTTACAGGGATGACGAAATGCTGGCAGTCGGCCTGACCGTCCAGCGGGAGACGGGCGGGTTCTACGACAGGTTCCGCAACAGGCTGATGTTCCCCATCCGCGATGTTAAGGGACGCGTGGTCGGGTTCGGCGGCCGGGCGCTGGACGATTCGTTGCCCAAGTATTTGAATTCACCGCAATCGCTGCTCTTCGACAAAAGCTCGATCATTTACGGTATAGAGCGTGCCAGGGGGCCGATCAGGCAGAATGACAGCGTGGTGATCACCGAGGGCTACATGGACACGCTGGCGGCGCACCAGTTCGGCTTCGAAAACACGGTCGCGTCGATGGGCACGGCGCTCACTGAAAAGCAGATATCGATACTGCGCAAGCTGACGCGCAACATCATCGTCGCTCTGGACGCCGACGCGGCCGGGCTCGAGGCCACCACGCGCAGCATAAATACCATCGACGAGCAGATACCCAAGGAACACTGGCTGGCCTGGATTGAGCCGAAGACCTACAGCGAGCTTGTCAAGTACGAGATACAGGTCGTGGAGATCGTGGGGGGCAAGGACCCCGACGAGATCATACGCAATTCCCCGGAAAAATGGGCCGGGCTGCTCAAAGAATCCCAGCCTATCATAGATTTTACTTTGAAAAAAGAAATTGCTAATATAAACAAAGATAGTTCCAAAGACAAGTCTGCATTAGTATCAAAATTTTTACCGATTTTATCCCATATAGAAGACTCCGTCCGGCGTGCCCATTATGTTGAGAAGTTAGCGCACCTGCTCGGTCTGGATGAGAGATTCGTACGTGATGCGCTTTTCGAGTTCCAGTCCAGGGAAAAGAAATATAAAGCTGCGAGCGGCAGTAAGGCCGTAAAAAACTACGCTAACCAGGTCCCTTCCTCGCGGCATATAGAAGAGTACTTGCTGGCGCTGCTCCTGCAGTTCAGCGACCTACGAGAGGAAGGCATCAAGCTTTCGGCGGATTATTTTGAACATCCGGAGAATAAGGATATATTATTAAAATGGCAGGCTAATGCCGGCGAAGGTTCTTTTGGCGCGGATACCGATCCCGCGCTCAAGGAGTTTTACGACCACCTGGTCACCCTGGGAGGGCAACTGCCGCCGTCGTTGCGCCAGAGCAGGAAAGAGCGGGAATACGCCTTAAACGACTGCATCAACAGGTTGCTGGAGGGTCACATAAAAAATCTTGAGATCAAGAAAAAGCTCATCCTGTCCGAAGAGAAGGAGAGGGGCGACACGGATAGCCAGTTGGCCAAGCTGATCGAGCACGGTATACTGGAGAGCCAGCAACTGCACGATATTTTCAAGAAGCGCGGCAGTCTTTTCAGCCGCATAAAGGGAGTCTGAGTGGCAAAGAGCACAAAACCTGTGAAAGGTAAAAAAACGCGCCCTGCGCCTAAAGAACGGAAGGTGACAGCCAAGGCCGTGACGGTTGAAATGGAAAGCGCCGTCGCGGCGCGCACAGAATTTGAAGTGCGCCCCGATCCCTGGGGAAAGGTTGGGGGCGATGCCGTGCCCCAGGACGAAAAAGAACTGCTTTTCAGCGATATCGAGGCGGCGCCGGAATTTGCCGAGGAATGGTTAAAGCCCGAGGCCGAGGATAAGCCGCTTGCGGAGCTGGAGATCGAGCTTACCGAGCACGAAGCCATCGACGACCCGGTCAGGATGTACTTGCACGAAATAGGCAAATACCCGCTATTAAATGCCAAGCTCGAGCGTGAACTGGCCAGCAAGATAGAGCCCTATAAATACATCGGGCACATCAAAGAGGTGTTCCGGCAACAGGAGAACAGGTTCCCCAGCACTTCAGATTTCGTCATTCAACTGCTCAAGAATTTAGCTGATTGCGATGTTGTAATCGACAAGATGTCCGAGTATGTCAACGTTTCCAAGAAAATCAGCTTCAAGGAAAGGCTGCTCAACCAGAAGCTGCACCAGTCGATCGACGACTTCATCAACCCCGAAACGGTGGTAAAGATCGCGACAGATTTGAACCGCGACCCCCACGAGACTGAGAAAAGGCTGGTTGATTACTCGATCTATGTGCGCATCATCAACCCCGAGATATTCTCGATTATTGACGCCGATTCCACCTGGGACAGGGTCAAGCAGGTGGTCAACAAGGACGGCGAGACCAAGCTGGCCGCCAAGATTGACGGCAACAGCCACGCCTTTAAACAGAAGTTTGAGCGCATCGACAGGGACGGCAGGGAAGCCAGCAAGCAACTGACCGTCTCCAACCTGAGGTTGGTGGTCAGCGTGGCCAAGAAGTACGTCGGCCACGGCATGCCGCTGCTCGACCTGATACAGGAGGGCAATATCGGCCTGGTCAGGGCCGTGGAAAAATTCGAGTACCGCAAAGGCTACAAGTTCAGCACGTATGCCACCTGGTGGATACGGCAGGCCATCACGCGCGCCATAGCGGACCAGGCCAGGACGATACGCATACCGGTACACATGGTTGAGACAATCAACAGGCTGCTCAAGGTAAACAGGAGGCTGTCCCAGGAGTTCGGCCGCGAGCCGAGCTGCGAGGAGATCGGCCTGGGCATGGAGATATCGGCGGACAAGGTCAGGGAGATCATGAAGCTGTCCCAGGTGCCCATCTCGCTGGAGATGCCCATCGGCGAGGAAGAGGACAGCCACCTGGGAGATTTTATCGAGGACCGTTCCAACCTGCCCCCTGCCGACGCAGCTTCACGCGAGTTGCTCAAGGCCCAGCTTGATAAGGTGCTGGGCGAGCTGACCGAACGTGAACGCAAGGTGCTGCTGCTGAGGTTCGGCCTGGAGGATGGCCGCGCCAGGACGCTGGAAGAGGTGGGCAAGGAATTCAACGTGACCCGCGAGAGGATAAGGCAAATCGAAGCAAAGGCTTTACGCAAGTTGCGGCACCCCAGCCGGAGCCGCAAGCTTAAAGATTACCTGGAATAATGACCGGCTGATTTTAAGGGAGGAAACTAATGAAGATCCTGCAGGGATTTTTAATATTTATGGGCGTCCTGGCCGTGCTGGCCATTATCGCCCTCGCCGTAGGGTATATTTTTGCGCTCCTGACCCCCGATACCCGCTCCAACATGAGGCCGGTGGTGCTGTCCTCAGAGGCCGTCGACAGCATGAATAAAAAATTGAGCGACATCAAAAAAGAGACGGTCGCAGCCGTGGGATCGAAAACCGCCAAACCAGTGCAGTTAGTATTAACCGAAGAGGAGATCAATTCGACCATCGTCATGGCCCTGGCCGAGGGGACGATACCTGCCAAGGAGATGCTGGTAAACTTCAACGACGGCTACATTATGACCTACGCGTCCTGGAGCTTCCCCGGCCTGCCGGTAAAAACAGGCGTGATCGGGACACTGGACGTGGAGAAAGGCAAGCCGAAATTCGTGATCCGCGATTTTTACCTGGGCAAGCTGCCCGTGCCTGACAACGTCGATATGGGAGTGCAGGAATGGATAAATATCCTCTTCCAGCTGAATGCACCTATGGAAGAGCTTAACTTCGACCTCAAGGAAGTCACCATCAGCGAGGGACAACTCAAGCTGGCAGGCACCACTAAAACAAGCAAGTAACCCGCCGCTCAGCGCCCCAGCAGGCCGGACATGTTCTTGGGCAACTTCCCTTTGGCCATCATCTTGGTCATCTTCTGAATGCCGTAGAACTGGTTGAGAAGCTGGTTTACATCGTTGGGCGTGGTCCCGCTGCCCTTAGCTATCCTGCGTTTGCGGCTGCCGTTGATGAGGTCGGGGTTGGCCCTCTCCTCCGCTGTCATGGACAAGATAATGGCCTCGATTTTGCTGGTCCTGTCCAGGCTCTCTTTATCCGATATCCCCTTGGTCAGCTTGGAAAACCCGGGGATCATATCCACAAGCTGCGAAAAGCTGCCCATCTTCTTTAACTGCCTCATCTGGTCCAGCAGGTCCCCCATGTCGAACTCGGACTTGCGCAGTTTCGATTCCAACTGCTCCATCTTCTGCTTGTCAAAGGTCTGCTCGGCCTTTTCGATGAGGGTGAGCACATCGCCCATGCCCAGTATGCGTGATGCCAGCCTGTCCGGATAAAAAACCTCCAGCGCGGCGGTCTTTTCTCCCATGCCGATAAACTTGATGGGAACGCCGGTTACGGATTTTATAGAAAGCGCGGCGCCGCCCCTGGCATCACCGTCCATCTTGGTAAGTATGAGGCCGGTCAAGCCCAGGCTTGTGTTGAATTCACCGGCGATGTTGACCGCGTCCTGCCCGGTCATGGCATCTGCCACCAGCAATATCTCGGCCGGCGTGACGGCTTTCTTGATGTCTGCCAGCTCCTGCATCAGCGGTCCATCGATATGCAGCCTTCCCTGTGTATCTATGATCACCCACGTAGCAGCCACCTCCTGCCCCCGCGCTATTGAATTGCGGCTGATCTGCACCGGGCTGGCCGTGACGTCCTCGCAGTACACGGGGATATCCAGCTGGCCGCCCAGCACTTTCAACTGTTCGATGGCGGCCGGCCTGCGCGTATCGGCTGCCACCAGCAGCACCCTCTGGCCGGACTGCTTGAGGTGAAACGCCAGCTTGGCAGCCGTGGTAGTTTTACCGGCGCCCTGCAGCCCCACCAGCATGATCACCGAAGGCTGCCGCGACGAGGCCTTCAGCCTGGCCGGCTCCCTGCCCAGCACATCCACCAGTTCCCCGTTGACTATTTTAATGATCTGCTGGGCCGGCGAAAGGCTCTCGAGCACCTTGGCCTCCAGCGCCTTCTCCCTGACAACGGCCAGGAAGCTCTTGACCACCTTGAAATTCACGTCGGCCTCGAGCAGGGCCAGCCGTATCTGCCGCAGGGCCTCGTCGATATCTTTTTCGCTCAGCCTGCCCTTGTTGTTCAGCCCGCTGAATATCTTACTGAGCTTGTCTGTCAGTACTTCAAACACCGATAAAGGATAGCATATTTTTTACACCGATATAGAAGTCGGTATACGTGATGAAAAGCGGGTTGGTTAAAACCCTGGCTGTTGTGAGAACGGAGCTTTATGTCCGCCCGTATAATGATCTCTAAAACTCGTCCCTGCGCCTTCTCATGATATACGCGATGCCAAGGAAGAGGGATGCCAGCACGCAGATCATGCTCAGCCAGAGGATGATGTCGGACTGTTTGAAGGCGCTCACGCTGAACTCGCCGGCGCTGACGTTGTTGACGTACACCTGGTACTGCCCGGGGCTATCGCCGGAGACGTAGAATTCCACCGGGACGGTGCCGCCCTTTGCGATGTTAACGCCCTGAGTGGCGGCTTCGTAGCCGTTGACGGAAACAATGACCCGGGCCGTTCCGCCCGTGGTGCCCCTATTAGTGACCATAGCGGTCACTTTCAAAGATTCGCCGGCAGCCGCCTCATTCCGTTCAAGTTCCGCCGAACTGACCACGATATTGGCCAGCGCTACGGTCACAGGGTTAACCCGGTCAACCGTGGACTGAGGCGTGATCTCGTGGGTATTGGCCGACATCTGTGATGGTGGAGATGTTGATATCGACGGCGATGAGCCGTGATTCGAGCCCGCTCCCAATAATGCCATGTCGAGCATGACCGGTCCTCCGGGGTCTACGATTGTGCCATTGGCTGCGGCATCAGCATCACCCAGTCTGCCGTCGGTGAGCGCCAGCGTGAGTGTATTATCGCCGTTGTTGTGCCCCAGCAGGGAGGTGCAGTCCACCATCTTCCCGTTCTGGCATTTATAATACATGGCCGTGGATGCTATCGAATCGGGCAATCCCAGGCTTACCACCGCTGTACTGCCTGGTGTGAGGTTGTTGATGGTGAACGAGAATACACCGAATGGGAACTTCACAATGCCAAAGCTGCAGGGCAGGCTGGATGCTGTGGCTGAGGTCAGGCCGGACAGGTTGCCAGCAGAGGTGCTGAATGTCACATTTCCCATACCGGTCGCTGACGGTACAGAGGAGCTAACTCCTGCCGTGAGCAGCGTCCTCTCGGCGCTGAATGCGCCACCGTGTGTGCCGCCATCGGCCTTGCTGCGGAAGTAGTAGGTGGTATTGGGGCTAAGGCCGGTTATGCCGGCCTGGTAGACACCCGTGACATTCTCGCTTTGTATGGGCGTTTCGAAGAGGTAGATGCCGGATGTGCGGCCCCATTCGAAGGTCATGTTGCAGCTCGGCGCTGTGCCGAGTGAGACCAGGTTGCCGCGCAATGTGGCTGTGGTCGTGGTTACATAGGCAGGATCGGTGGTCACCTCTGGAGGCGTGCGGCCGGTGAAGAAGTTTTTCTCAAGCCCCAGCGCGCTGCCGTTGATGCCGCCATCAGCCTTGGCGCGTAAGAAATACTGCGTGGCCGGGGCCAGCCCAGTCAGGTTGCAGCTTACGATGCCCAGGGAGTTCCTTGAGATGGGGGCAGTCTCGTTTGGGTAGACAGTCGAAACGGTGCCCCACTCGAAGGTGATGTTGCAGGACGGGGCCGAACCCAGAGAAGTCAAATTAGCGTGCAGCACAGCAGCATCGTTGGTCACCCCCGTTGCCGGCTCGGTAGACGCCGCAGGACAGGTTTCGCCCACCCTGAAAGACCTCTCTACGCCGAAGGCGCCACCCGAAACCCCGTCGTCAGCCTTGGCCCGGTAGTAATATATAGTGCCCCCAGCCAGTCCGGTTAAATTATCGGTGAAGGTGCCGGCTGCGCTGTAATCCTGCTGCGGTGTTTCGTCCGGATAGACACCCGTGGTGGTGCCCCACTGGAATGAGACCAGCGCGCCGGGTGCCGTGCCCAGCGTGGTCATGATGCCGTTGAGCGTGACCGAGGATGGGGTGATCGAAGTGGGTGTGTCGGTCAGCACAACCGGCGGATTGCGCCCGGCGATGAAGCTTTTCTCGACTCCTACGCACATGCCGTTGCTGCCGCCATCCACGTGAGCCCGGTAGTAATAGGTGGTACCTTCCACCAGGCTGCCGAGCGGCGCGATGAAGGGTGCGCCCGAATCCATGGCCTGCAGCGGTGTCTGGTTGACGTACCCGAGAGGGGTGGTGCCCCACTGGAAGCAGGCGTCCACCACGCTGGCCGAGCCTATGGTCAGCAGGTTGCCCTGCAGTATGGCCGAGGTCGTGGTGATGCCGGTGGCAGTCTGCGTGGTGGCGTTAGGGCAGGTGGCGCCTGCGCGAAAGGTTCGCTCGGCCCCGAAGGCGCCGCCGGAGGTGCCGTCATCCACCTTTGCCCGGTAATAGTAAATAACATTATCGGTTAGCCCTGTGATTGTGGCCGCGAAGGCGATGGGCCGCGTCTGATTCTGTGGGGCGGTCTCAAAGGGGTAGACCCCCGTGGCCGTGCCCCACTGGAAGGAGACGTTTGCATCAGTGGCGGTGCCAAGCGACATGAGTATTCCGTTGAACGTGCCGCCAGTGGGCGTTATGGTCGTGACGCCGTCCGTGGTCACGGAGGGGTTAGTGCGCCCGGCAGTGAAGCTCTTCTCGGCGCCGAACACGCTGCCGTTGACGCCGCCATCTATCTTGGCGCGGTAATAATATGTCGTCCCATTGTTCAGTCCCGTCAATCCGGCCGCGAAAGGCGTGCCGGATGACATGGGCTGGGGCGTTGTCTCGTTTACATAGTGCGTCGAGGCCGTGCCCCACTGGAACATCACATCCACCGTGGGAGTTGCCGAGCCAAGTGTGACCAGGTTGCCGTTAAGCGTGACTGTGCCTGTCCCTATGGCGGTAGCCGTCTGGGTTGTGCCGGTGGGGCAGGTTGCACCGGCGCGGAAGGAGCGCTCCACACCGAAGGCGCCGCCGTTGACGCCGTCATCCACCTTGGCGCGGTAGTAATACAGGCTGCCGGACGTCAGGCCGGTGATATTATCTGTGAAGGTACCGCCACTGGACTTGGTCCGCTGCGTGGTCTCGAAAGGGTAGACGCCGGAGGCGCTGCCCCACTGGAAGGAGACCAGCGCGTTGGGGACGCCACCCAGCGAGGTCAGTATGCCGTTGAGCGTGGCCGAGTCCGGCGCGATATTGGTCGGCGTGTCGGTCAGGATGGTCAGCGGTGTGCTGCCCGCGGTGAAGCTCTTCTCCACTCCGAATACGCTGCCGTAAACCCCGCCGTCTGCCTTGGCGCGGTAATAATAGGTTGTCCCATTGGTCAGGCTGCCCAGGGCAGCGGTGAAAGGTTGTGGAGAGGTAACGCTGTGCACCGGGGTCTGGTTTGCGTAGACGGTGGAAACCGTTCCCCACTGGAAGCAGGCGTTGATGGAGGTGGCCGTGCCCATGGTGAGCAGATTGCCATTGAGGGTGGCAGTGGTGGCTGTTATCGAGGTGGCGGTCTGCGTTGTGGCGGTGGGGCAGGTGCTTCCTGTCAGGAAGGCGAGTTCGTCACCGAAAGCACCACCGTGAGGGTCGCGCACCGCCTTGGCGCGGTAGTAATATGTGGCGCCGGTGGTCAACCCGGTCAGGCCGTCATTGAAGGTGCCCGGCGCTCCCATCGATTGCTGTGGCGTCTCGAAGGGGTAGGAGCCTGAAGCCAGGCCATATTTGAACGAGGCGTCCGTGGCAGCGGCCGTGCCCATAGTTGTGAGCACGCCGTTGACCGTGGCGCCGGTGGGTGTGATGGCGGTGGGCGTATCCGTGAGTATTGTAGGTGGTGTGCTGTCGGTGCTGAAGGTCATCTCGCTGCCGAACATGCTGCCGTAGATGCCACCGTCGGCCTTGGCGCGGTAATAATATGTGTTGCCGTGGGTCAGGCCGGTCAAATTGGCCGTAAAGGGTATGGGCGACGTGAGCGGCTGCTGGGCAGTCTCATTTATATACACACCCGGCAAGCTGCCCCACTGGAATGTGACGTTCACAGTGGCCGCCGTGCCCTTGTCTGCCAGGTTGCCGTGCAGGGTGGCTGTGGTGGCGCCGATGGGGTTGACCAACTCGGTGGTGGCCGTGGGACAGGTGCTGCCGGTGAGGAAGGACTTCTCGGCGCCTAACACGCCACCGGATGTTCCGTCATCCACTCTGGCGCGGTAATAATAGATCGTGCCCGCCGCGAGGCCGGTCAGCGTTGCGCTGAATGTGCCCAGCGTACCTTTAGCCTGTTCTGCCGTGTCAGACGGGTATATTCCGGATGTTGTCCCATACTGGAAGGAAACGGCTACTGGCGGGGTTGCAGTCCCAAAAGACAGCAGGTTGCCATTGAGGGTAGCGCCATCGGCCGTTATCAGCGTGGGTGTGTCCGTGTTGGCCGTGGGGCAGGTCAGGCCGGTGGTGAAACTCTCCTCGGCCCCCAGCACACCACCCGCTGTTCCGGCGTCAATTTTAACCCGGTAATAATATGTGGTGCTGCTTGCAAGTCCTGCCTGCAGGAGGCTGACCGGTCCGGCGGCGGTTTTGGCCGTGGCCGCGGTTTCGTTGGGATAGTAGCCGCTGGCCGTGCCATACTGGAAGGACCAGTTGACGCCGACGGCCGAGCCCATGTCAGTGATATTGCCGTTGAGCGTGGCCGAGCTGCCGGCGATGTCCGTGGCCGGTTGGGTGGTGGCCGAGGGCGAGGCGCTGCCGCCACCGATGGTGAAGCTCTTCTCAGCACCGTTTGCCGGGCCGTGTATGCCGCCATCAGCCTCGGCCCTGTAATAATATGTGCCGTCGGCCAGGCTGAGTGCCTGGTTGTAGGCGCCCTGAGTAGTGCGTGTCTGTGCAACGGTCTTTGTGGCATAGGAATGGTCCGTGCCGTAACCGAAGCGTACGTCCACGCTGGTAGCCGTGCCCATTGAGGTCAGTGCGCCGTTCAACGTCACGTTGCCGCCGCTGATGGCGGTGGCGATATCGGTGGCCACGGTGGGAGGCGTCTTGGTGGTGAAGCTCTGCTCAGGGGTGCTGTAGGATGTGCCGTAGGTGGCCCCTCCGTCCGCCACCGCGCGCCAGTAGTATGTGGTGCTATGAGATAGGCTGCTGATGGGGGCAGTGAAGGCGCCTGTGCCCTGCGTCACGGGTGTGGTGTGCAGGGTATAAGAGCCGGAACTGGTGCCGTAATCGAAGCTTACGTTGGCGCTGGGCGCACTGCCCAGTGAAGTCACATTGCCATTGAGCGTGGCCGACTGGTAGGTGAGGTCGCTGGCGGCCGCTGCGCTTACCGACGGCTTTGTGTATGTGGTGAAATACACGGTAGATCCATTAACTGTGGCACCCACATTGCTGGCCTGTGCATAATAGCTGTAGGTAGTGCTTGGCGCAAGGCCGCTTGCACTATAAGTGAATGAAGCAGCTGAGGATGAAGATGAGGGGCTCCCCGCTACGGAGCCGGCCCAGGAGGTGACGAAATTTAAGCTGGCCGGAGCTGTGCCGGCATTATCCAGGTAACCGTTGATCGTGGCCGACTGATAAGTTAATGTCGAGGCCGCATTGGTAGTCACGGAAGGGGGTGTTAGTGTGGTGAAATACTTCTCTGCGCCGTCAGTGGTGCCCCAGAGATTACTGGCCTGCGCATGATAACTATATGCTGTGCCAGGTGACAGGCCTCCAACACCGGTGCTGAAGTTCGTGGCCGAAGAGGCTGAGGAAGGACTGCCGGCTATCGTGCCGGCCCATGATGTAACAAAATAGAGGCTGGTATCATTAGATCCGCTGCCGTCCAGGCAGCCGTTGAGTGTGGCAGTGGTGGTGCCTACACTTGATGCGTCGTAACTACTCACGCTGGGTGCATAGGTGGAAAAGGAATATACTCCTTGGTCGCCCCATGGTCCGCTCGAGGTTTCCCGGTAGCGAAATACAAAGTAATAAGTATGACCTGATGATATGCTGGTTGTGGCTGGATCGTCGTTCTGAGTAGAACCGGGCGCCAGCCCGCCACGTGAACTGCCTTTATCGCCTGAGTCGTAATCGTAATGGTCATAAGGGTTGGGGTCGGTGCCGAGGGTAAAGTAGCTGTCCCAGATGGTATGGCCGGTGTCGCCGATGTTTTTGACGTGGCCCCATAAAGTGACTTGGCTAGTGCTGGGAAAGGTGTGTTCAGCCCAACTTGTGGCCCACCAAAGATCGGCCTGCGCCGGCTCGGGCGGTTTGGCGAAGTAGCCGCCGGTGGCGATTATTATAGCCAGCAACAGGTTAAGCAGGACGCCGGCAAGCCTTGAAATATTCATTTTAACGGGCACACCTACCCACAAACTTTTATTACTGTTAGTAACCCCTGCCCAGCATTGCCCGCTAAATATTTACGATGAATGTCGTAATAATACTACGTACCACGCCTGACTAGGAAGACCTCACAGCACGGTGACTCTACTCCCCACTCATATAAATGTCAAGCACGATCAATTTTTTTTCACAGATGAACAGCGCGCCCCGCGCTACTCCAGCCGCTGCCTTGACAGCTACTTAGCATGGTATTATCCTGAGTACACTTAAGATGTCCGAAAAATATGAAATCAATGCACTGGAAAAGGAAGAGTCCTGGCGGCTGTTCCGCTATATCGGCGAGCTGGTGGAAGGCTTCGACAAGCTGTCGGGCATCGACCCGGCCGTGACCATCTACGGCGCGGCGGTAGCAACGCAGGACCAGACCGACTACCAGAATGCGCGCCAGATCGCCTACCTGCTGGGCAAGCAGGGGTTTAACATAGTCACGGGCGGCGGACCCGGCATGATGGAGGCTGCCAACCTGGGGGCCAACGAGGCCGGAGTCAAATCAGTGGGGCTCAACATAGTCCTGCCCCATGAACAGAAATGCAACACCTATTCCAACCTGACCATCACCTTCAACCACTTTTTCGTGCGCAAGGTGATGCTGGTCAAGTACGCCACCGCCTTCGTCATCATGCCCGGCGGCCTGGGTACGCTGGACGAACTGACCGAGGTGCTGACCCTGATACAGACCAATAAGATCAAGCCATTCCCAGTAATACTATTCAACTCCACCTTCTGGCGAGGCTTTTTAGACTGGCTGCAGACCACGGTGCTGCTGCCGGGCTATATATCCGATTCGGACCTTCACCTGCTGAGGCTGACGGACAAACCGTCCGAGGTGGTCGAGATCGTCAGCAGCTGGTACCTCAGGCAGGCCATAGTGGGCAGGCAGGCCATTGATTAACCTATCGTTCCACGGCGCCGCACGCACGGTCACGGGTTCGCGGCACCTGCTCGACGTCAACGGCTACCGTATACTGCTCGATTGCGGGCTCTTCCAGGGCCGCCGGGCGGACACGTACCAGCGCAACCTCAATTTCCCCTTCGACCCCAGGTCCATCGATTCCGTCATTATCTCGCACGCCCACATGGACCACATAGGCGACCTGCCCAACCTGGTGAAGCAGGGCTTCAGCGGAGATGTAAACTGCACCTCGGCCACGCTTGACCTGGCCAATATCATGCTCACCGACTCAGCCAAAATACAGGAAAACGACATACGTTATGTCAACAAGGTGCGCCGCAGGCACAACCAGCCGCCGGTGGAACCACTGTATGATTCGACAGATATACCCCCAACCCTGAAACTGCTGCGGGGCAATTCTTATGACCGCTCCTTTGACCTCTGCAGCGGCGTGAGCGTCACCTTCCGCGATGCCGGCCACATACTCGGCTCGGCCATCTCCGTGATCAATATAAACGACGGCGAGAGGAAACTGTCGGTCTGCTTCACCGGCGACCTGGGCCGCAACGACATACCGATTATCCGCGACCCCTGCGTAGTTACCGATGCGGACGTGCTGATCATCGAAAGCACCTACGGCAACAGGCTGCACACCGATATCAAGGCGGTACTGGACAAGCTGGCCGCTGTAATCAACGAAACCGTCTCGAAGGGCGGCAAGCTCATAGTGCCGTCCTTCGCCCTCGAGCGGACGCAGGAACTGGTCTACTGCCTGCACCAGCTTAAGCTGGCAGGCCGCATACCTGATTTCCCCGTTTATGTCGACAGCCCGCTGGCCATCGACGCCACCGACATCTTCAGGGTGCACCCGGAGTGCTACGATGCCGAGACTGCCGAGTTCCTGAGGACGGTGGCCGACCCCTTCGGCTTCCGCGGACTGCGCTACGTCTCGACCGTCGAGGAATCCAAGCACCTCAACGATGTGAAAACTCCCATGATGATCATCGCGGGGTCGGGCATGGCAGAAGCCGGGCGTATACAGCACCACCTCAAGAACAACATAGGGGACCCAAAGAATACCGTGCTGATCGTGGGCTGGCAGGCGGAGAACACGCTCGGCCGCAAGATCGCGGAAAAGTGGCCGGAGGTAAGCATCTTCGGGGAAACATTCAAGCTGCGCTGCCGTGTGGAGATATTCAACGAATTCAGCGCCCATGCGGACCGCAACGACCTGATCAGGTGGGCCGGGGCGGGCAAAGAAAAGTGGCAGCAGGTGTTCGTGGTGCACGGCGAGGAGCAGTCGGCACTGTCGCTGGCCGACGCGTTCAAAGAAATGGGCCTGCGCGGCGTGACGGTCCCGCAGGACGGCCAGGCCTTTGAACTGTAGGTCGTCAAATCTCCCAATGTAATAAGGCAGAAGACTATTCGAATGGCCAAATTTTACCCGCACAACCTGGCTGACCTGCGCCAATCGTGGGATGACATCTACCATCGTTCGCAGGGCGCCCCGCTCTTCTCGTCGCCCGGCTGGGCCGGAGCCTGGTGGAAACATTTCAGCGCGGGAAGCACGTTGTCGGCCGGGTCGGTCGAGGAAGACGGCGCAGTTATCGGCATAGCGCCACTGCGCCTGCAGGACGGGGAGCTGCACTTTATAGGCAGCGACAACCTGTTCGATTACCAGGACTTCGTAATCGAAGACGGCAAAGAGCAGGTTTTCTGCCGCGCCCTGCTGGAGCACCTGTCCCGCAGCGGGGCGGCGGCGCTGGACATGGCCCCCCTGCTGCCCGGCTCCAACGCTTACCAGTCGCTGGTACCTGTTGCACGCGAGCTGGGGATGGAGGTGACCTCCGTCCCGGACGAGGTCACTGTGTCAATGGAACTGCCGGCCGGCCTGCCGGCATACCTTTCGCTGCTGAGCGGCAAACAGCGCCATGAGCTGCTGCGCAAGGAGAGGCGGCTCAACGAGGAAGGAGAAGTATCCTACAGGGTAAAAGACGAGGCGTCAGCAGAGGACACAGACCTCTTCCTCAACTTCTTCCGTGAGAGCAGGGGGGACAAGAACAGGTTCCTTACGCCGAGCGTGGAGCTATTCATGAGGGACATAATCTCCTCCAGCCAGGCCGGCGGCATGCTGCGGCTGGGGATACTGGATTTGAACTCCACGCCCATAGCGGCCACCCTGTGCTTTGAATACCGGGACGGCATGTACCTTTACAACAGCGGCTACTCACCAAATTACCGCTGGCTGAGCGCCGGGCTGCTTTCCAAGTACTACAGCATCCGGGACAGCATCGTCCGTGGAAAGACGTACTACGATTTCCTCAAGGGGGCTGAACAATACAAGTTTCACCTGGGCGGTAAGGAGACCGGCCTTTTTAGATGTATAATAAAGTTTTAGGCGCCCCTTAACGGGAATAATTTGCTTATGCACAATTTACGTATCGCGCTGCTCAGCATGCACAGCTGTCCCTGGAGCAGGCCGGGAGGCCGCTACACGGGCGGCATGAACATATACATCCAGAACCTTTCCCGGGAGCTGGGAAAGCTGGGGGCGTCCACAGACATATTCACCTGCTCACACCATGGCGACGAGCTGTGCGGCCTGTGCCTACCTTCCGGCAATGTCAGGCTGATACACTTGAATACCGGCTGCTGCGACCGGGTGGCAGAGTCCGGGCAGGCCGGCTACGCCGGCAGCCTGGCGCAGGCGGTTGACGCCTACCGCCGCGAGATGGGCCTGCGCTACGACCTTATCCACAGCCACTACTGGCTTTCGGGGCTGGCAGGCAACCGCCTGAAGGAGTTGTGGGGGGTCCCGCACATCAGCATGTTCCACACCCTGGGCGCGCTCAAGAACGGCTCGCCGCTGGGGACTGTAGAGCCTGCCTCCAGGATATACCATGAAAGGTCGGTCATAGCTGAATGCGACCGCGTGATCGCCTCCACGGCGGCCGAAAAAAGGGAGCTGGTCAACCGCTACGGCGCCCCTGCTGACAGGGTCAGCGTCATCCCCTGCGGCGTAGACGTCTCGCTCTTCCGCCCTGTCGACAGGCAGGCCGCCAGGGCCGCCTGCGGCATACCCGATAAGAAAACACTGCTCTTCGTGGGCCGTCCCGATCCCATCAAGGGGCTGGAAAACCTGCTGCGGGCAGCCTCGATGATTGACCGTGACAGCGATTTTCAACTGCTGGTAACCGGGTGTGATAACCGCTATACGGGTGAATGGCGGCAGGGTGCGGAGGATGTGAGGGACCGCTTCATCTTCGCAGGGCCGGTCGAGCATGAGAAGATGTACCTGTACTACAACGCGGCAGACCTCTGCGTGATACCGTCGTACTATGAGAGCTTCTGCCTCACCGCGCTTGAATCGGTGGCCTGCGGCACACCCGTCCTGGCAACCCCGGTGGGCGAGATACCGCAGATATCCCGGTTGTCGGCTTTATGTAAAATCATCCCCGACAACAGCCCTGCCGGGCTGGCACAGCATATCGGCAACTTCCTGGCCGGGAACGGACAGGACGCAGGCCGGCCCGGGCCGGAACTCTCACTCAACTACGGCTGGGACGCAATTGCCCGCAGGATAACCCTCGAGTACGAAGAGGTTTGCAGCACTCCTGTATTTGCCGCCAGGTTGGCGGCCAGGTAAATAGTCAAATACCGCCAGGGGAATATTTTATGACAGAGAAATTCGACCTAATGATAATAGCCCCGCACCCCGATGACCCCGAGTTCGGCATCGGTGGCACGGTGGCGAAATGGACGAAGGAAGGCAAACAGGTTGTATACATCATCTGCACCAACGGCAACAAGGGCAGCGACGACCCGGCCATAACGCCCGCGCAGCTGACAGAAATCAGGCGGGCCGAGCAGATGGAGGCAGCGCGCTCCGTAGGCGTATCCGATGTAGTCTTCCTGGAACACGACGACCAGTCAATCGAGGACACGCCGGAGTTCCGCAAGGAGCTGGTAAAGATGATCCGCACATACAAGCCCGACGTGGTGGCGGCCCCTGACCCCTACAGGAAATATGTCTGGCACCGGGACCACCGTATCACCGGGCAGGTGGTGCTGGACGCGGTCTACCCTTTTGCCAGGGACAGGCTGGCCTACCCCGACCTGGCGAAGGAAGGCTACCAGCCGCACAAGGTCAAGGAACTGCTGTTCTGGGGGGCGGAGCAACCCAACCACTTCAGCGACATAACGGCCACCTTCGGCAGCAAGATCGCAGCGCTCAGGTGTCACAAGAGCCAGGTGGGCCATTTCCCGCCCGGCTGGGAAGATGCATACAGGAACGTGCTGTCAAACTACGGCAAAGACCACGGGTACGACGTGGCCGAGACATTCTACCGCGTGGTGCTGCCGCCTTAGCGCAATGGTAGCGGCACCACCGTCAATTGCGTTGGCTTTATAACAAAGTGCGCGGTTAACGGAAAGATACACACCCGGGCCAGCGTGGCTTCAGTACCGACCAGGTGCCAGTTTTGCTGATATAAGATTTTACCCTGCGGGCTGCACCTGAGTGTCACACATTATTAAACTCGAACCTGCCGCTTTTGAAAAGCTCCAGGCAGACATCCACTACGTCAGGATCATATAGCTTGCCCCTGTTCTTTGATACTTCCTCCAGTGCCTTATCGACGCCCAGTGCCGGCCGGTAGGGACGGTGTGAAGCCATAGCTTCAATTACATCTGCCACCACCAGTATTTTAGATTCTAACAGGGTATCCTCACCCTTTATCCCTCCAGGATATCCCGAGCCGTCCAGCCTTTCATGGTGCTGCAGGACTGCCTGCGCAACAGCACCTGGGAAATCCATGCCTTTGACAATTTCGTAGCCGTACCGAGCATGGGTTTTTATCAGGTTAAATTCGATTTCCGAGAGTCGTCCGGGTTTGCTCAGGATATCTGACGGTATATACATTTTCCCGATATCATGGATCAGTGCCGCCGTCCTGAGTTGCTCAATGCGGGTTTCTTCCAGCTGCATTTCGCCGGCTATGGCCGTTGCCAGGTCGGCCACCTTCTGCTGGTGACCTGCCGTATACGGGTCCCTCATTTCCACGATTTTGACCATGGTATTGATGGCGTCATTCAAGGTTTTCTGTAGAGATTCGTAGCTTTTTAACAGTTTTTCTTTGGATAACTTGCGCTCGGTGATAACATCGAATACCACAACAAAGTACTCTTTTTGCGGGCTGTACACCGATACGGAAAACCACATCCCCAGTGCAGATACATATGTCTCAAACATCTCCGGCTTGCCGGTCAGAGCCACCCTGCCGTAGACCTCGATCAATTCACGGTTGGTCTCATATATGCCGGGGATTACCTCGGATACTTTTCTCCCTGTAACGTTCTTTAAGCCCGTCTGTGTTTCAAACGCGCTATTAACTGCAAGATAGATGAAGTCCCGAGGCTGGTCTTGCTCAAAAAGCATACGACAGTAGGCAAACCCGTTGAGCATGTTATCGAATAAGGAACGATATAGCTGTTCGCTCTCCTTCAATGCCTCTTCGACCCTCTTGTGTTCGGTTATATCCTGTAATGAGCCGAACAGACGTACAGCCCGTCCGCCCGTACCCATCTCGGCGATACCACGTGCCATACACACCCGTGTCTGACCGTCTTTCCGAAAAGCCCGGAGTTCAAGCTCGTAAGAGGTCCCATCGGCAATGCAGACTTCGACAGCCTGCCGCAGGCGCGCCATGTCATCGGGGTGATAAAAGGCTGGATGCTCAGCGAAACTGGGCGCGCCCTCCTGCGGGTCCCGCTGGAAGATGCGGAACAACTCGTCCGACCAGGTCACCGTGTCCGATGCGACATCCCATTCCCAGCTACCGATATGGGCAATACCCTCGGTACGCGCAAGCATTATCTGTTCCCTCTGCAACAAATCGTCGGCCTGCTTGCGCGCGGTGACGTCTTCGTAGATGGCTACGATTTCACCTGAAGACAGCCTGTAGACGTAGCTGTCACGCCAGCCGCTTATCCTTTCGTCATGATACCATCTAAGGGGATGACGCTCGGGCATTCCTGTGCGCCACACTCTCTGTAAGACCTCAATAAGGCCGAACTCTTTTACGCCCGGGAAGACCTGGAGGAGGCTTTTGCCGATGAGGTCTTCCTTCTTAACATTCTCTATGCTTTCGGCAGCCCGGTTGAAATCCCGTATGATGAAATCTTCGCCGTCCGCCGCGGCCTCATAAATAGCCACGCCGTTTTTGCTATAGTTGACCAGATCCTGGTAGCGTAACTCGCTCTCCCTTAGCCTCTCCTCGAAGTTACCGGGATCGTTGAATTCACGCGCTTCATCTTCGGGCTGTTTAATTGCCTCTGGTTCTTTAGGTCGTTTTTTTTCGTCCATTTTCTATCAACTTGTCCTGATATATGTCACACCGTTTTAAACATAAATTTACCGCGGTTGACGAGATCTTTGCAGATATCCACCACCTTAGCATCATATAATTTCCCACTGCCATCAGAAATGACCTGTTTCCCCTTCTCGCTACCGGGTGCTTCAGGCCGCCACGGGCATGCATTACAAGATTGATCCATGACATCCGATACAGTTATTATACGTGCCTCCTGTGAAATCCGGCTTCCTTGCAGATTATGCGGATAACCGGACCCGTCGAGGAGCTCATGATGCTGCATTATCACCTCCGCAACGGGCCAGGGGAACTGTATGCCCTTTACGATTTCGTAACCCCCCTGAACGTGAGAATGCAGAATGGCGAGCTGATCTTCATCCAGTTTATCCGGCTTGCTGAGTATCTCGATAGGCACCATTGACATCCCCAAGTCATGGAGTAGAGCGGCTATATAGATAAAATCAATGCGGTCCTGGTTAAAACCCATTTCCTCTGCGATTTTACTGGCCAGCTTCGCTACCCTCCGCTGATGTGCCGCAGTATAAGGATCACGCATCTCGGTCACCTTAACCAGTGCTTCAACCGCCCCATCGACTATTTCCCTCTGCTGATCAAGGGATTTCTTGAGCTGCATCTCCAACTTATTACGCTCTTTTGCATAGATGAGTGCGGAGCAAATCTTGTGCCCATCGATCTGTCCCTTGACCAGGTAGTCCTGAGCCCCCTGGCGCACGGCTTCGATGCTAATAGCGTCATCAGATAGATGGGTCAGGATGACGATAGGCATCAGAGGGAACATCGTTTGCACCCGTTTCAGTGTATTAAGCCCCTTGCTATCAGGCAATCCGAGATCAAGCAATACAGCTGTGAAATCAGTCTTTGAAAGCATTTCAATGCCGGCTGCCAGCGTCTCCGCGCAGGTTAGCTCGATGATGTTCGGGTTATATTCACTAATCAGCTCATTTATAAGCCTTGCATCAGCAGGGTTATCCTCGATGATCAGTATATGCATTTTCTCATTCTCCAAGGCAGTCACCTCCAACCTCAAGGCTACTCAATATGGCGCAAACTTTTAAAAAATCTAATGGCTCCTAGATACACCGTTGGGTGGCAGCTTCACAATTTCAAACCAGAAGTTCTCGATGCCAGTTACTACCTTGGAAAACTCATCCAGGTTGAGCGGCTTGGTCACATAGCAGTTGGCATGCAGGTCGTAGCTCTTAATGATGTCCTCCTCAGCATCTGAAACCGTAAGTATGACCACCGGGATGCGCTTCAGTTCGGGATCTTCTTTAATCTCCTTAAGAGTCTTGCGCCCGTCCTTGCGAGGCATGTTCAGGTCGAGCAGGATAACATCCGGGCGGGGCATTTTTACATATTGGCCCTGTTTGCGCAGGTATGCCATTGCCTCCACGCCATCCGGCACATGATACAGCGTGTTATTGATTTTAAAATCCTTCATGGCTTCCTTTAGCATCCTGGCATCGGCTGGATTGTCCTCGACCAGCAAGATAATAATTGGCTCTCCGTGTCTCTGACCTGTCATGATTGGTTACCTCCTTTAATCGGAATAGTAAAATAAAAGGTTGCACCTTTGCCGGGTTCTGATTCTACCCAGATCCGCCCACCATGCCGCTCCACGATCTTCTTGGCCACAGCCAGACCAAGACCTATGCCAGGCACCTCGCGACTCTGAAGACGCTGGAAAATGACGAAAATCTGCTCTTTGTATTCAGGTTCGATGCCAATGCCATTATCCCTGACCGCGAAAACGTATTCGCCGTCCCCCTTCGCGGCAGAAATGTGGATGCATGGCGGTTCGCTACTGCGATACCTGATGGAGTTGCTTATCAGGTTCTGGAAGAGGCGGGTAAGCTGCGCCCGGTCTGCAAAGATCTCGGGCAACGGGTCATGTGTGATTTTAGCCTTGTTCTCATCAATTGCCTTTTTGAGATCGCCAACCACATGATTTACAACTGATTCGCAATTCACTATCTCCAAGGGGTCACCCCTTGTTTCCACGCGGGAAAATTCCAGCAGTCCACCAATCATATTCTGCAGGCGGTTAGCCGCGCTGACAGCGAAATCTATGAACTCCTGCGCATCCTTATCAAGCTTCGTTTTATAGCGCTTTTCCAGCAATTGCATATAGCTGGATATGGTGCGCAGTGGCTCCTGCAGGTCATGCGAAGCTACGTAGGCGAAACTTTGCAGTTCGGTGTTGGAACGCCCCAGCTGCTCAGTCTTTTCGGCCAGAATCATCGCAGCCTGCTTGCGCTCGGTAATATCGCGAGTAAATACACACATCCGTCCGTTATTAATCGGTAAGTAGTTAACACTGATCTCAACTTCAAGAATCCTGCCATCCTTACGACGATGACGGGTTTCAAAACGGTCGGAGCCAATCTCCATTATCTTATTGATACGTTTTGCCACATCCTCCGGTTTCTCTATCACTTCAATATCTTGAATTGCCATATTCATAAGCTCGTCATAGCTGTAACCTATCAAACTGCAATAAGCCGCGTTAACATCCAGAAAGTGACCCTGCATATCGACAAGCCAAAACCCATCTGTAGCGGTGCGAAGTATCGTTTTGTACTCTAATTCCCTTGTCTTACGCTCCGTAACGTCGCTACAGGCACCGATCATTTTCACAGGCTCGCCCGCATCGTTGCGCAATGCAGTACCGTGGTCCACCCAGTAGCAATACGTACCATCCTTGCGCTGGATGCGGTACTCGCCTATATAAGGCGTACCTTCCTTTAGATGATTCTCAAGAGAGGCGTTGACATGGGCGATGTCATCTGGATGGATAGCCTTTTCCCAGGCGTCTATGGTTCGCGGGAACTCACCGAGATGGTAGCCAAGTATTTCATCGATCTTGCCGTACCAGTCCAACCTGCCGCTGGCAATATCCCATTCCCAGATAATATCGTTGGCACTGGCAGAGGCGATGCGGAATCTCTCCTCGCTCACCTTCAGAGATTCCCCCGCTTTCTTGATTTCAGTGATATCCCTCAATACAACGACCATGCCAACCGGATTGCCATCCTGGCCTTTCCTCAGAACCCCGTTCAGTAAAACCGGTATTTGTCTCCCGTCTTTGGCTTTCAGGATAAATTCCTTGTTATGCAGAAAACCGACTTCGACCATCTCCTTTATCACTTCCATGGCCCTGGGAACTTCGCTTTCGACAACGAGTACGGTGGGCAACTCGCCTATTATCTCCTGACCGTAGCCGAGAAGCCCGGTCACGGCCTTGTTAAACTGCGTAATCTTCCCCTGCATGTCATTTGCGAATACGGGGTCAGGCATGGTCTCGATCATTTCCGCGGTTGTCCTGGACGCCGCTGCCTGACCCTCGGCTATTAATTTTTCCTCTTCCGCTTTCCTGCGCTCGGTGACCTGGGCCTGCAGGGACTCCGCCATGCGGTTAAACTCGCTGCCAAGCTGACCCAACTCGTCTTTGCCCTTAACATTGATTCTTTGTCCGAGATCTCCGCCGCCTATTTTTGCAGTTGCTATGGTTAGCCGTTTCATAGGGCCGGTGACTTGCCGCGTTATAAACAGGGCAGCGAATCCCATTAGAATGACCATCAGGATTGCCAATCCTATCAGGTACGCTGACAGGCTATTAAGCGGATCAAAGGCAACTTTTACCGGTACCCAGTATTCTGCAGCCCAGCCCGTTCCGGGCAGCGGCATATAGGCAGCCATTTTGTCAATCCCATCGATTGGGCTGATGAAACGCATGGTTCCCTGTCGCCCGGACAATGCTGCCTGCACTGGCGGCACTGAGCTGAAGTCGGTCTGATCAAGCACATAAGTAGGATTTGCCTGGTGGGCTATGATCAACCCCCTGCTATCTGTAATTAATCCATAGCGGAGCGGCGAGTCAGTCCCTACCTGTGTGAGGCCTATCTGCGACAACTGCTCCAGTTTCAAACCGCCGGCCCATATGCCGATAATTTGCCCGGCGGGATTGTGGATAGGTGCAGCTATAACAACTGTAGGCCGCTGCGTGGCGGGCGAAATATGCAGGTCGCTGATCAAGGTCTGGCCGGTGCTCTTGAGTTTCTTATACCAGTCTGTGAATCCAAGATCGTTTCTAATCAGGCTTTGTTGCATCTCATGAGGTTCGATGGCAGTGACAGTTCCATCGATGTTAAGCAGCATGACGTACTCGAAAACGTTTGAATTGTCCAGTATGGAGGTGGCTATTTTATGGATTGGATCATGCCCATCGACCTCTCCGGTATCTGCAATGGATTTCTCGCTAAATCCAAGTAACTCAGCCTCATTGGCAGTGATATCCATAAAAGCTCTCGCTTCATCCAGGTAAAAACCTATGGAGCTAGCATATGCGTTGACGCTGTTCAGGTTGGCTTCGTTTTCCGTTTTTATAATGTTGTTCTGTACGACGAAAAACTGCATTATGCCAACTGTAGCAGCAACTACAATAGCAGTTATAATGATGAGTAGCGGCAGCTTCGTTGATAGTTTCATCTATCAATTTCCCTTTTACTTTCTTTCGCTGAGAACTTCATTGAGGAGAGTTTCATCGTATAACTTGTTGGCGGGTATTAAAGCTTTAAGCATGCCAGCATTAATCATTACTATTTGCATGCTTTCCAAGATGGAAGCATCGTTTCGTCCATCAGGCGAGAAGGCTATCATCCACATCTTCTGCGTAACATCCCCAGAGAGGTTGAGCTTCCGGCCTAACATGAGCCTCGCCTCACCCGGCTCCTTATGAATAATTTCCAGAGCATCCAGGAAAGCACCCATAAAGGCCTTCGCTGCCTTTGGGTTGGCGCGGTAGTAACTGGAGTTGAATACCAGCATCGTGACCTCCATCTTCTCAAAGGGAGGTCCGCCACCAACCCAACCCAGCAATTTGCCATCCTTGCGCATCAGTGACTGCGTTAGGTAGGGTTCGACCAGGGCAGCAGCGGAGATGGTCTCGCCCGCTACAGCAAGCCCCATATTGGCAAGAGACATGATCACCAACTTGTAGTCGGTGACGCCTTCTATTTGCATCCTGCCTTTAATAGCAGCCGTGGTAGGGCTAAAGAAAGCATTTGTAGCTATAGGCTTGCCCTTCAGGTCCTGCCAGCTGTTAATCGAGTTGGAGGCCAGTATTGCCATGTACGGATTATCCTGGTCGACAAAGTTGCAGGCAGCTACTGGTATCATTGTGTCCGGTATCAAGCCTGTTTCTGCGGCGTTTATGACCGACACGGTGCCCGTAATCCCTGCATCTATCTTACCCGATGCTAGATCACTATTAAGAGCCTCCCCGCTGGGGTACTGTGTTCCCATAAGGTGGATACCATACTTTTTATCCAGTCCCTTTTCTTGTATCACCAGGTATGGCAGGCAGGACTGCGTGGCGATGTAGCCGATTCGCAGCTCACTTTGCTGCACCGGTTGCTGCGGGGCGCAGGCCGACACCGAAAGTGCTGTTACCAGCATCACTGCCAGTGCCAGGCCAAGTAACCTATCTGCTTTTAACATTTTAATAATCCTCCATCTTAACCAAGCCTATCAATGGCACATATCTCAAGGTAGCACGCAGGTAAACCTGATCATTCTCCCTTCCCACTTCAAAATATTGTACAGTCATAAACCCTTTTCCATCGCAATCCCGCCACTGCGCGCACAAGGGCAAACATTGCTACCATTGCCATAGCCTCCAACGCCCTCAGTTTGTCGTTTGCCTCCCATCCAAGTTCAACAACACTTCGAGTTAAGAGTGAGATTTATGTTATTACTATACTATCAGTGTACTCCGCTCCCCCTCTACACACAAGGTCAATATGCTTACTCGCAATAAGAAAAATCGAGGTGTACATTCACTATCGTTAAGGCCAGGCAACACCAACGATGAGGTATACGTGGAAACGCTGCTTGAGGATGGTATCGCGGTACCAAGCCACTCCACCCCTTACAATGGCACAAGTCATCTGGCAAGTGATACCTCTACAAAATGCACTATAATTACATTACGCTAATTTACACAGCAGTACGCAGAGTTAACCCACGAAAGGGATTACGCTACACTCGCCTTAGTCGGAATCAGAGAAAGGATTAATTTGATTAAAAAAACACTTCTATCAAGCCCAGCGAAAACAAGGACGGTACCAGATTCAGGCAGCAGGTTGTGAAATACCAGCCTTGCCATGGGAAAAGGCCTGAACGGGTAAACCCGCAGGGGTTTTACCTATTGACAACTGCCTGACCGTGGAATAGTATGACAATCAAAGGCCATGGAGACAGGTGATGGCTAAGTTTCGAATTGAAACGGGAAAC
>Ga0247840_10002046_pt1 | contig 36918 bp, 28 predicted proteins | sample LaCruzMarch2015__FD_192404 | JGI IMG/M metagenome (GOLD analysis project Ga0247840, IMG submission 192404) | Freshwater microbial communities from meromictic Lake La Cruz, Castile-La Mancha, Spain - LaCruzMarch2015_17m | ecosystem: Environmental > Aquatic > Freshwater > Lake | place: Spain...
TTCGTTTCGTTTTTTCTCGCCACCCGAAAATCCCTCGTTAACCGAACGGTTTGTCAGCTTATTATCCATCTCTACCAATTCTTTTTTCTCACGCATTAGGCGCAAAAAATCAGTAGCCGATACTGGCGGTTGATTCCGGTATTTGCGCTGTTCGTTAATGGCTGTACGCATAAAGTTCACCATGCTCACACCCGGAATTTCGACAGGATACTGAAAACTCAGAAAAATGCCTTCGTTGGCGCGCTCTTCGGGAGCAAGATCAAGCAGGTTTTGACCCAAAAAAGTTACTTCGCCATGGGTTACTTCAAAAGCGGGATTGCCGGTTAGCACCGACGATAAAGTTGATTTTCCGGCGCCATTTGGGCCCATAATAGCGTGTATCTCACCCGGACGAACCGTCAGGTTCAATCCTTTTAATATTTCTTTGCCATTAATGCTGGCGTGTAAGTCTTTAATATGTAGCATAATACTTGCCCCCTAACCCCCTAAAGGGGGAACTTCTCGTTTTTTCAAAGGGGGTGAGAAGTTTGAAAATTTATTTTTTGTAATTACCAATACTAATTTCAATTCCCCCTTTAGGGGGTTAGGGGGCAGGTTACCCCACACTTCCTTCCAACGTTATTGCCAATAGTTTTTGTGCTTCCACGGCAAATTCCATGGGCAGTTTATTTAAAACTTCTTTGGCATAGCCATTTACGATTAATCCTACTGCATCTTCGGTCGAAATGCCACGTTGGTTGCAGTAAAAAATCTGATCTTCGCTGATTTTCGAAGTCGTCGCTTCGTGTTCCACAATGGCTGTTTCGTTGTTCACTTCCATATACGGAAAAGTGTGTGCACCGCATTTATCACCAAGCAGTAAACTATCGCATTGCGAAAAGTTTCGCGCATTTTCGGCATTAGCACCTACACGTACCAAACCACGATAACTATTGTTGCTTACACCTGCCGAAATTCCTTTCGACAAAATATGACTACGGGTATTTCGTCCTATATGAATCATTTTTGTTCCCGTGTCGGCTTGCTGATGGTGATTGGTAACTGCTACAGAGTAAAATTCTGCCGACGAGTTATCGCCTTGCAAAATACAGCTCGGGTATTTCCACGTTATTGCCGAACCCGTTTCAACCTGTGTCCACGACAGTTTAGCGTTTTCTCCTTTGCAAATTCCTCGTTTGGTAACAAAATTGTAAACGCCACCTTTGCCGTTTTTGTCGCCCGGATACCAGTTTTGAACGGTGGAGTATTTTACTTCCGCATTTTTCATAACTATAATTTCAACAATAGCAGCGTGAAGTTGATTTTCGTCGCGGGTTGGAGCGGTACAGCCTTCGAGGTAAGATACATAGCTCTCTTCGTCGGCAACAATAAGTGTGCGCTCAAATTGTCCTGTATTTATAGCGTTTATGCGGAAATAGGTCGACAATTCCATAGGACATCTAACGCCTTTGGGAATGTAGACAAACGAGCCATCGCTAAAAACAGCCGAGTTAAGTGCCGCATAAAAATTGTCGGTAATTGGCACCACCGACGCCATGTATTTCTGTATCAAATCGGGATGATGTTCCACCGCTTCGCTAAACGAGCAAAAAATAATGCCTTTTTCGGCTAATGTTTCTTTGAAAGTAGTTTTCACAGATACTGAATCCATTACAGCATCCACCGCTATCCCCGACAAGGCCATTTGCTCTTCGAGCGGAATGCCTAATTTGTTGAAAGTTTTTAGCAATTCAGGGTCTACTTCGTCTAAACTTTTAGGCCCGTTGGTGCGTGGTGCTGCATAATACGAAATGCTCTGATAATCAATTTCAGGTATGTGGAGATGAGCCCATTCGGGCATTTTCATTGTTTTCCAATGCCGAAATGCTTTGAGCCTATAATCGAGCATCCACTGAGGTTCATTTTTTTTAGCCGAAATAATCCGAACTACATTTTCATCAAGTCCCACAGGAATTATATCGGTTTCAATATCGGTTGTAAATCCGTATTTGTAATCTGCCGAGGTAACTTCGTGTAATATATCTTCTGCCATATTTTTTTTATTAACGCAAAAATTAACGATTCGAAATTCAGTATAAAAACGAATTTCATTAATTAAAAAAAAACGAACTTACAAGGCTAATACTTTAGGTTTATAGGGTAGCTTTGTAGTTTCAGTTTTGTTCGATAGCCTAATAACATTCATGTTATATGCTTTGTTTATCGAATATAGTTTTTTTTTGTTATTTACAATATCACTTTAAATTTCCAGCGTTTGTGTGTCCAAAGCCAAAGTTCGGGATGTTGGGTAATGTCGGCTTCCAATTTTTGCATGTATTTTTCCGAAATGGCAAATTCCGTTTCTGTTTGTGGATTTTCAGATAGCATTTCTACTTTGCAATGGTAATAACCACGCTTGGGGCGTGTTATGGAAAGAATCAGCACCGGATAATTAAATTTGCGTGCCAGCACTTCGGTGCCCACAATAACGGGTGTAGCTTGGTTCATAAACAGCATACTAAAACGGATACTGTCGCGCGGGGGGCGCTGGTCCGAAACCATTGCAAAAACCCCTCGTTCACCCGCCTTACTCATTCGAAGCATGGATTTGTACAAATCGCGCATTTCAATATTTCCCATGTTGTATTTCAGGCGCAGGCGATAAGTCAAATCATCGAATTCGGCATTTTTTAATCGTTTGTAAACTCCGTAAAGTGGACTTTCTTTTGGTAAATGGAGGGACATTGCCGACACCCATTCCCAGTTGCCGTAATGCGCCATCATAAGCATAGCACTTTTATTTTCGGCATAAATTTTTTCAATAAGTTCCACATTTTCAAATGTTATTCGCTTACTCACCTCCTCTGCCGACATATTGATACGATACATGGCTTCGATAAAAACATCGCAAAAATAATGATAGAATTTTCGCTCAATTTTGATAATTTCCAATTTGCTTTTTTCAGGAAACGAAAGCGTTAAGTTTTGCCTAACCACCTTGCGCCGATACCGCACAACATGGTAAACAAGCGGAAAAAGTACATCCGACAACACGTAAAGCACCCTGAGAGGCAATAGTGTAACGAGATAGAGTAGAGCGTAATAGAATTTGAACATTTAGAATTACGAATTTAGAATTACGAATTACGTCCGCGATAGTTACCGGGTACGGATTTAGGATTGCAAAGTTACAAAAAAAGTAGTAAGAAGTATTTCAGAAAAGTAGGTTTTCGGGTTAATAAAAAAAATTGTACTTTTGCAACGCTCAAAAAAACAGCGGTCCTGTAGTTCAATGGATAGAACAAGTGTTTCCTAAACACTAGATCCGGGTTCGATTCCCGGCGGGACTACTACTATACACAAATAGAAATTCTAAAAACGAAATACTTAATAATTAAATTGTACATAAAAACATGAGCATAACTCCTTTATTCAGCACCTTACCTTATAAAGTAGCTGATATGTCGCTGGCCGATTTTGGCCGAAAAGAAATAGAATTGGCCGAAAAAGAAATGCCCGGCTTAATGGCATTGCGCGCTAAATACGGACAAGCCAAACCGCTTGCGGGTGCTCGTATAATGGGCTCGTTGCACATGACAATTCAAACTGCCGTGCTTATTGAAACCCTTGTTGAATTGGGTGCCGAAGTGCGCTGGTGTAGTTGTAATATTTACTCTACGCAAGATCACGCTGCTGCGGCTATTGCTGCTGCCGGTGTGCCGGTGTATGCGTGGAAAGGCGAATCGCTCGAAGAATATTGGTGGTGCACGCTTCAGGCCTTGACTTTTGAAGGTCACAATGGCCCAACCGTGATTGTGGACGATGGTGGTGATGCTACTATGATGATTCACGTGGGTGGAGCTGCCGAAAAAGACGCAACTGTGCTCGACAAGGTTGTTAGCACCGACGATGAGCGTTTGTTAAATGCGATTTTAAAAGATGTGCTGAAAGAAGATAGCAGTATTTGGGGGCGTATGATTCCAAGTATTCGTGGAGTGTCGGAAGAGACAACTACGGGAGTTCACCGTTTGTACCAAATGTTGGAAGAAGGCTCGCTATTGTTCCCTGCTTTTAATGTAAATGACTCGGTTACAAAGTCGAAATTCGATAATCTGTACGGCTGTCGCGAATCGTTGGCCGACGGAATTAAACGTGCTACCGACATTATGCTAGCTGGTAAAGTGGTGGTTGTGTGTGGTTATGGTGATGTGGGAAAAGGTTGTGCCCGCTCGATGTTGGCTTACGGCGCTCGCGTTATTGTAACCGAAATTGACCCAATTTGTGCACTTCAGGCGTCGATGGAAGGTTTCCAAGTTACAACCATCGAGGATGCATTGGCCGAAGGAAATATCTTCGTTACAACAACCGGAAACAAAGACATTATCCGCATTGAGCATATCGAAAAAATGAAAGATGCTGCTATTATTTGTAATATCGGACACTTCGATAACGAAATTCAGGTGGAAAAACTAAAACAATTCCCAGGCGTGGAATGTGTCAATATTAAACCGCAGGTTGATAAATATATTTTTCCCGATGGACATTGCGTTTTATTGTTGGCCGATGGTCGTTTGGTGAATTTAGGTTGTGCTACCGGGCACCCATCGTTTGTAATGAGTAACTCATTTACGAACCAAACATTAGCTCAAATTGAGTTGTACACCAAAGATTATGCAGTGGATGTATATCGCTTGCCAAAGCATTTGGACGAAGAAGTTGCACGACTGCACCTCGAACAATTGGGCGTAAAACTTACGGTACTAACTCCCGACCAAGCGTCTTACATTGGCGTAAACCAGAATGGACCGTACAAACCGGAACATTATAGATATTAGGATAGTTTATAGTTTACAGTTTGTAGTTTATTGTAAAATAATTAATAGTTAGTGAGAGTATGATTTCAGGTCATACTCTCATTTTTTTTATTTTCTTAGTGTCGCTTTGTGTTGAAACTTAGTGATACTTTGTGTTATAGCTTTTGTTGAGTTTATTGTTTATAATCAGATTATTTAATAGATAGAGTAAACCTTTTTCGAACTACAATGATTTTTTTGTACTTTTGCAAAATGGAAACATGGACATATAAATTGCTGATATAAGAAGAGGATTGAAATGTTAAAAAATTGATTTACAGTAAAATGATGCAAACTAACTCTTGGAAACAAAACGTTGTAGCAGCTTCGCGGGTGCTAAACTTGGTAGCCGACGAAACAATAAATAATGTGCTATTGGCTGTGGCAAATGAGGCGGAGGAGCAGGCACAAACAATTTTAGCTGAAAATGCCAAAGATTTGGCAGTAATGGAAAAGTCGAACCCGATGTACGACCGACTTTTGCTTACAAAAGAACGTATTGAAGGCATTGCTGCCGATATCCGGAATGTTGCTTCGCTTCCATCGCCCTTAGGTAGATTGATTGATGAAACAGTACGTCCAAATGGGATGCGCATTTCGCGAATTGCTGTGGCGTTTGGTGTTGTGGGGATTATATACGAAGCGCGCCCCAATGTGAGTTTCGATGTGTTTTCACTTTGTCTGAAATCGGGCAATGCTTGTGTGCTGAAAGGTGGAACGGATGCGCATAATTCTAATTCGGCAATTGTGAAAGTCATTCAGTCGGTGCTTGAGCGATTTGGGTTGGATAAAAATATCGTTACGCTACTTCCTGCCGGACGAGAAGCCACTGCCGAATTGATGAATGCCGTGGGCGTAGTGGATGTGATTATTCCACGTGGTGGAAAGGGCCTTATTGAGTTTGTGCGCGATAATTCACGTATTCCGGTAATCGAAACGGGTGCGGGCATTTGCCATACTTATTTCGACGAGTTTGGCGATTTGGCAAAAGGAGCTGAAATTATTTTCAACTCCAAAACCCGCCGCGTAAGTGTCTGCAATGCATTGGATTGCTTGGTGATTAACGAAAAACGTTTAGTTGATTTGCCGGCTCTTTGCGAAAAATTAGCGACCCAAAACGTCGTTATTTATGCCGACATAAAAGCATTTACTTTTTTAAACGGTAAATATCCTACTGAATTGCTGCAAAAAGCTACGCCCGAAAGTTACGGCACGGAATTTTTAGATTATAAAATGTCGATTAAAACAGTGGCATCGCTTGCCGAAGCAGTGGAGCATATTTCGGCTTACAGTTCCAAACACAGCGAATGCATTGTAAGTGAGCATGATGCAAATATCGCTTATTTTGATAAAATGGTTGATGCCGCCTGTGTATACACCAATGTGTCGACTGCTTTTACCGATGGAGCCCAGTTTGGACTTGGTGCCGAAATTGGTATTAGCACTCAGAAACTGCACGCCCGAGGACCTATGGCGTTGGCCGAATTGTGTTCGTATAAATGGATTGTGAAAGGGGACGGACAAGTCAGAATTTAGTTTGTAAGGTTCATTAAGTTCGTAAAGTTTTTAAAGTTGAAAGAATCGTATTATATTGCATCTACCAAATCCACCAATATCTTATTGAAGGAGAAAGTAAAGACTGAAACTTTACCTGAGTTTTTTGCCTTGCGAACCGCGTTTCAAACAGCAGGAAAAGGGCAGGTAGGCAATAGTTGGGAATCGCAGCGAGGAAAAAACTTGCTTTTTAGCGTATTGCTCAAGCCGCATCACATTGCTATTCAGGAGCAGTTTATAATTTCGCAATTAGTTTCGGTGGCTATTGTGCGCACAATGCAACAATACAAGTTGGAGTGCAGCATAAAATGGCCAAACGACATTTATGTGCGTGATAAAAAATTAGGTGGCATACTTATCGAAAACAGTTTGCGTGGTAGTCAAATTGAATACTCGATAATTGGTATTGGGTTGAATATCAACCAGATTGAGTTTATAAGCGATGCGCCAAATCCCGTTTCTACCTTTAATATTTTACATAAAAAAATTGCCCTTAAATCGCTTTTTTTAGAAATTGTAGCGCAACTAAAGCAACTTTATTTAGAGGTTCTCACTACCACAATAAAAACGGACTATCAGCAATATTTATATCGAAAAAAAGGTTTTTTTAGTTATAAATACCCCAACGGAGAGCTATTTGAAGCCGAAATACAGAGTATTGGGAATGATGGACAACTTTGGTTGAAAAAACGCAATGGTGATTTTGTTGGTTTTTATTTCAAAGAAGTGGAATTTGCGCTGTCGTAAATAATATTTTTGCTACCTATATAACTGATTAATATTTTAAGCCTAATAAACAAATTTAGCTTTGAAGTTGTTAATAAAAAAAGTTACACATCTAAATATAAAAAAAGATATGAGAAAAGGTATTATTTCATTAGTAGTATTAGCATTTGCAGTAGCGTTAACGGCTCAGAAAAAGCCTGAAATAGAGTGGGTTTCGATACCCGGTGGCACTTTTGTAATGGGTACACCTACAACAGAACCCGAACGCGGAAGCGACGAACGTCAGCATACGGTTACGCTTAGTCCTTACAAATTAAGCATGTACGAAGTTACTTTTGAGCAATACGATGCTTTTTGCCGAGCAACAAAACGTTCGAAACCCGATGATGAAAGATGGGGAAGGGGTAAACGTCCGGTGATAAATGTAACTTGGGCTGATGCAAAAGCGTTTGCTGAGTGGATGGGCTGCCGACTACCTACCGAGGCGGAATGGGAATTTGCCTGCCGTGCCGGAACAACAACACCTTTTAATACCGGCGAAAACCTGAAAACATCGCAAGCCAATTACAACGGAAATTTTCCATACAATGGAAATGCTAAAGGTAAGTATTTGCGCAAATCGGTTCCCGTAGGAAGTTACGAGCCTAATACCTTAGGGCTATGCGATATGCATGGTAATGTGTATGAGTGGTGCAGCGATTGGTACGGACAATATCCACCCGTTGACGAAACCGACCCACAAGGACCCAAAACAGGAAAATACAAAGTATACCGCGGTGGCGGTTGGAACTTTTTAGCACGTATTTCGCGCAGTGGTTACCGCGATTATTTTTTCCCTGAACGCTCCGATTTACACATTGGTTTCCGATTGGCAAGTTCGGAAAAATAAAATCAGGCAACCTCATTTAATAGTTTTCTCTTCCAAGCCTGAATTGATAGTCCTGAGCTCGATTCGATTGAACGCTTCATTGAGTTAAACGATCCAAACCCACATTTCTCGGCCAGATTTTCGTTGCTAATCGAAGGATTAGCAACGAAAACACGTTCGAGTTCGCGCATGCGATACCAATTTACAAAAGCGCAGAAATTCTCATTATATTGTTTGTTGATAATTGTAGAAATATAACTTCGGTTTGTGCCAATAAGTTGAACTACATCCATAATATTCAGACTGCTATTCAAATATATTTTTTCTTGCTCAAAAACATCCACTAATTTTTTCAAAATTTGTTGTTGCGATGTGTTTAATTCTACCTCCTCCAAATCGCTGAAAGTGATTTGAGCCAAATTTGTATCTTCCTCAAATGTAGGGTTTATGGCTTTTTGTGTAAATCCCATATAACCAATACCATACATCGACACGGTAAATATTAGCCAAAGTGTATTTAGTATCAATTCGTTAGGTAAAAGTAGCCGACGACCCACAATGTGTGCAATAAATAAACTTACCGATATAAAAATCAGAAAATAATTTAGCACTTTAGCATTTCGAAAATTACTGTCCTGTATATCGGAATAAAACTGCTCCGCTTTGTGTGCGAATTTTTTAAGCAATCCTCTATTTAAAATATAGGTAATAACGAGCAATACCACAAAAGTGAGCTTAATAATTGTGCGCATTATAGCCAAAAACTGAATGTAATGCGAATCGGGAAACAGACTATCGTTATATAGCCAAGCTTTGTACTGCTCGAAAGGGGTAAGAAAAACACCAACCGTATAAACAATCGCAATGATTACTGGTACAACAAGATATTTGGCATGTTTGCGAATCGTAAATTTTTCGTCGACAGTAAGCAAACGGAAATAAATATAATATAGCGGAAAAGCAACACCACCAAACAATGCCAAAAAAGGTTCCCAGTAAGGAAAAATATCAGGACAAGGAGCAAAAAACAGGTACTGGCCGAAAAAACAAATTGCAATAACTAACATAAAGTAACTCAAAAATCCCGCAGGAGCACTGATATTCTTTTTATTGCTTTGAAGTGTAATAAACCAAAAAAGTGAAATATATACGGGTGATAATAGTATTAACGTTCGAATCATGGTGATTTTATAGAATTAGAAATAAATATTTTACCATTTGGCAATAGCACATTATTTGTAAAAAGTAATTTTGTATCGTGATAATATGCAAAAATAGTAAAAAAAATGGATTAATGTAAGATTTGAAATATAATCAATTAGAAAATAGGAAAAAGTAAAAATTGAAATTTAAGTTTAATTAAAAACGAATTATTATTAATTGAACTTAAGCTACGCTTACCATTGGTTCGCAAGTAAATTAATAGTTTGATTATTGGTTGATTTTACAACTTGTAATAATACTATCTCTTTGATATTCAACTATATGTTTTTTGTAAACAATAAAAAGTCATTGTGCTATTTTGTGTAAAAACTTTGTGTACTGATAGCTATGGGAATAGTGTTTTAGCTTTTATACTGTTACACAAAATGCACAAAATATCCACAAAATGCACAAAGAGTTAAATTTAAATATCTCTATATTAAATAGATGTGTTATTTAATTGAGCTTTCGGAAGTTGAATAATTAATATTCATGCAAATGAGAATATATAATTCGCCACAATCGGAGACGTAAATTTTGGGTAATGAAATCTCATTCGCTTTTGCCTCTTTATCTGTAAGTGGTACTGGAGAAACAATGATAGATATCAAATTTAGTAGTCCATTTTAAGAGGTGGATGAGTTTGGCATAAAAATTTGAAGAGTTTATTCACACCGATTTATTAAGAAGTAAGTTTTTAAGTTTCGTTTACAACCAAATCTGGCTGTTTCATCTACTTGAAACAGCCGGATTTTTTTTATTTTGAGCGATTTTTAAATAAAAAATGCATCTGGTGTTGAAAAAACATAAAAGTAAAATAGACTACAACAATTTGTATTTATTGCTACAATCGCCAAAATAATTGCTACAAAATGCTGACAATTAAGTAGTTAAAACTCTTTTTGGCCTGTTTTTTTTTACGTTTTGGCAAATAATTTTACGTTTTGGCAGTAGTCTTATTTGTGTGTCATGTAATTTTGTAGAGTAAATAGTTGTCTAAGTAGCTTTCGGAAGTGAGAGTGTTATTTCACAAAAATGAAGTTTATGTCAACCCAATTTAATTTATCAATAATACAAAAATATATATGAAGAATTTTGCTTTTATAATAAGTTTGACACTAATTACTTTTTTATTTGCTCAAACGCCTCAAGTAATGATATATGAAGCTGTTCTGCGTAACGAAAGTGGACAGATTTTGGCAAATAGACAAATTGAGATGAAAATTAGTATTATTCGAACCGAGGTTTCGAAAACAGTTGTGTATAGCGAAACTCATACACTTACTACTGATGATAAAGGTCTTATTAGCATCAAATTAGGCAATGGAACGAGCGTTGTTGGAGCATTTTCAGAAATTGAATGGGCAAAAGGATCTTACTTTATTCAAACTGAAACAGATCTCAATGGTGGTAATGATTATCTTTTTTCTGAACTAGTGAGCTTATGAGCTTATGAGTGTGCCTATTGCGTATAAGTCGGCATCTTCTTAAAAATATCGTAACATTGCTACAGCACGCGGCGAATTTTAAATTTCGTCAATAAATAGCAAAGTAGGTTCATTTGTTACAAACCGACGGCAAGTTTATAAGTTGTTGATAGCTCGGAAAATTCAAAACTCTAATTCGCCAAAAAATTCAGGACGGTGAAAGTCGGGTTGCTCAGTAGTGATGGCATTCCAGCTTACGAAGTGTGGGCTGTCGGTATCGTCGGCACATTTGTAAAAGTTAGCCTTTATTTTTTCGGGCAAATTGGTTGGGTCGATGCCAATAAGTGCAAAAGGAATTTCGACGGTTAGTTCCCATTCAAAGTTGCCTTGCATCTCGTTGAAAGCCCTGCGACCAATGGAAGGCAGTCGCTTTATGGTTTGCATTTCGGACTTGCTAAACGGTTGCACATCGTCGTTGCGTCCTTTGCGACGTGATGCCGAACATGTTCCTATACAGTTAAATTCGAAATTGCAATAATAGTCGCTACCGGGCAACTGACAGAAAAATTCCACGCAGCTATCCTTATGCACCGGACTTTGATCCATGCTGTAAACAGCTTTGAGAAGGTTTCCACGCACATAAAAACGGATAAAAATACTCTCATCGCTTCGAAGCAGGTTAAATTGTGTGAGCGGTTTATATGGAAATTGTTTTGGCCAATTTACCTTTTCTACCATATCGCTAATGCCATTTTCGACGAGTATAGTTGTCAGTTCGCTAATGTCTTTCCCCAAAATATGCGGATAATATGGTATATGTAGTGTTTTCATCTTCCCTTTTTTTTAAAACGTACCTATTTTCGGTACAAGTATACTAAAAATAATTCGAATTCCGTTTATAAACTTAAAAACAGTTTTTCGATTGCTTTGTTTTTCGTTTGCCAAAACAAATAAAATTGTGTATTTTTGAACCCTTTTTACATCTGATGATTTCTGTTTGACGATATTATTCTCAAAAAAAGTTTTAATAAAAAAAATGATGTTTCGAATTGTACCTATTAAAATTGTGTTACTGCTCTGCTTATGTTCTGTGCTACATCTCGGCGCCGAAAACAAGCAGATAGTTTCCGAAATGCAGGTTGCCAGTAACGATACAATTTTTAAATTCAGTTATATATATAACAATCAAGCCCAAGTAGTTGTTGAAACAAAAACAATGAAAAATGGTGCAAATTGGGAAAATATTTCTCAAACCGAATGGTTTAGACAATTCGATTTACCTGCACGTCAGTTGCAACGCTTATGGGCAAATAATACATGGAACGACACCTATAATATTCGATACCATAATGTTGATTCGAAAATTGTTGAAACACATTCCGTATTTTCAAATACTGTAGAATCGGACATTCGAATGATTGAGTATTATTATGAAAATAACTTGAAAACATTACAACGCGAATACATCAAATATAATGGAAATTGGGAAAAAACGCTCGAAACTCAATTTTTCTATGCATCAAATAAATTAGCAGATTCGACAATTGTTGCCCAATACTTAAACAACAATCTTAAAGTTTCGTATAAAACAATTTACAGTTACAACCAGAATAACAGCCTGAAATACATTATTTTGCAGGAAAAAAACGACAACGAACAGGCATATAAAAACAGTTCGAAATCGGTTTATAGTTACAAAGCGAATACCATTTCGTCGCTGCGAAATTATGGTTGGAATGCCAAAACAGCGATTTGGGAAAACGATACAAAGTTAGAATATATTTTCGAAAATAATGACAGTTTATCCGAAGAAATTTTGTGGAAATGGAATTCAATGTATTGGGATCAGGTAATTCGTTACAACTATCAATACAATGCCGAAAGTCAATTGTTTAAAAAGTTTGTTTCGTTGCCAATTTATCGCGATTGGCGCAATACAAATTCGGTAAATTACCTTCGAGAGCCAAATTCGAGCAACATGACCATTGAGTCGGTATATGGTTTTTGGGGTGGCAAAGCTGGCGAAAAACTAAATACGCACATATCTTTTCCGTTCAACAACGAAACCATTATTCGCAAGGCCGAAACCATTCAACTTACATACATTCCTTTTGTTGACTCCTCCATTGGCACTAACAATAACCCTTCATTAGTAAAAGTTTATCCAAATCCTTCGCGCGGAATCTTTTATATCTCAAATTTCGATGCTGTTAACTCTTCATGGACATTAACAGGTTTAAATGGAACTGTTTTTAGAAGCTCAGGCTTTAATCTGAGTTCATCAATTATCGACATTTCCGATTTGCCAAATGGTATCTATCTTTTAAATGTAAGGTCTGCTTCAGCTTACGGAACGCATAAAATTGTGAAATACTAATATCAAAAAATTATTTGCTGGTTAAAAAAATGAATTTTTTAGGCAAATAATTTGATTAGTTGGCAAAAAAGAGTTTAATTTGTATTCCGAAATAAATTTTGATGTTTTGGATGTAATTTGCAATCAGTTAAATAGTAAATAATACAATATCAATGAAAAGCTTATTAACAAATCTGGGTCCAGTTTTAATGCTTATTGGCGTAATAATTTTGGCCATTTATTTTTTTACAAATTCGCATTCGAATGTTTATCTGGCTTCGGCTGGTATTTTATTAGTCGTTGGTTTTTTTGCTCATATTATTTTAAACAAAGCTATTAAATAATTGAGATAAAACATACAAGGCCAAATCCGTATTTTTAAAACAGGAGTTAGCACTCATAAAAAGTGCAAATTCCTGTTTTTTTATTGCATTTAGGTATTGCAAAATAAGAATAAATGAATATATTTACAACTAAAAAAAGAGTGCAACTGCTTTGAATTAAGTGGCTGAATGATAAAAGATTAAAACTATGAGTAAAAAGAAAAATTTTGTGCTTGATACCAATGTTATTTTACACGACTTCAAATGTATCTGGAATTTCGAAGAAAATGATATTTATATTCCCATTGTAGTGCTCGAAGAGTTAGACCATTTTAAAAAAGGAAATGAACAAATAAATTTTAATGCACGCGAATTTGCACGCGAACTCGACCTTGCCGCTACCGAATCGCTATTTAAAAAAGGCGTAGAATTGGGCGCGGGCAAAGGACGGCTTTTCATCCTCACCGGAAGCGACTATCCCGATATCATCTCAAAATCGTTTGTTGAACACACGCCCGACCACCGTATTTTGGCAGCTACTTATACTTTGCGTGATGATAGAAAAGCGCAACGAACAATACTTGTTACCAAAGATATTAACCTGCGAATGAAAGCTTTGTCACTTGGACTCGAAGCCGAAGATTATATCAACGACAAAGTAACAAACATCAATATTTTCGAGAAAAACCACGAAACATACACGAATATTTCCACCGAAATAATCGACAAAATGTACAAATCTGATGGTTCTGTACCAATTGATGAGTTAGATTTTGCTGCGGATATTGAGCCGCAGGATTGCTTTGTGCTCAAAAGTATTCGATCGAGCATTTTGGCACGTTACAACCCTTTTACAGGCATGGTGAAGCGCGTCGAAAAAGAACGTTGCTTTGGTATTGAACCGCGTAATGCCGAACAGGCTTTTGCTATGAATGTATTGTTAGACGACGATATAAAGCTCGTTGCTTTAACCGGAAAATCGGGAACAGGTAAAACCTTACTAGCATTGGCTGCTGCTTTACACAAAAATGAAAATTACAAGCAAATTTTGCTTGCTCGCCCCATAGTAGCATTGGCAAACAAGGATTTGGGATTTTTGCCCGGCGACGAAAAACAGAAAATTGCGCCTTATATGCAGCCGCTTTTCGACAATTTGAATGTGATAAAACATAATTTTTCGTACCAAGGCAAAGAGATTCGTCAAATTGAAGAGCTGCAACGCAATGAGCAATTGGTTATAGAAGCATTGGCTTATATTCGTGGGCGTAGTTTGTCCGAAACGTTTTTTATTGTGGACGAAGCGCAAAACCTTACTCCGCACGAAATTAAAACCATTATTACTCGCGCTGGCGAAGGAACAAAAATTGTGTTTACAGGTGACATTCAGCAAATTGATTCGCCTTACTTAGATATGTTTTCGAACGGTTTGGTTTATATGATTGACCGCATGCATGGTCAAAATGTATTTGCACATATCAATCTACTCAAAGGCGAGCGCAGTTTCTTGTCGGAGCTGGCAAGTAATCTGTTATGAGAGTTGATAAGTTTGAAGCCCCGATAGCTATCGGGGTGAAGATTCTGAAAGTTTAAAGATTGTAGGGTGTTTTGCTGTAAAATTGTTTTTATTTTTTGTAAATCAACACCGTAGCATAGGCAGCCATACCTTCGCGGCGACCTACAAAGCCCATTTTTTCGGAAGTGGTGGCTTTTATCGAAATAGAGTCTGCATCTACACCCATTACATTGGCAAGACATTGCTGCATGGCAGGAATATGTGGGTTGATTTTTGGAGCTTCAGCGCAAACAGTACAGTCGGCATTGCCAAATTCGTAGCCCTTTTCGCGCAATAAAAGCATACACTCTTTAAGCAGAATTTTGCTGTCGATATTTTTATACTCGCCCGCAGTATCGGGAAAGTGAAAACCAATATCGCGGAGGTTGGCAGCACCGAGAAGTGCATCACAGAACGCATGAATAAGCACATCGGCATCCGAATGGCCGAGTAAGCCTACTGAATGTTCAATTTTCACCCCACCCAACCACAAAGCGCGATTTTCGGCAAAAACATGTACATCGTATCCAAAACCTACACGTATATTCATAATTGATTATTCAGCCCCAAGCCCCTAAAGGGGATGTAAATTAGTTCCGAATGGTGTTTTATCTTAAAGCCCCTTTAGGGGTTTGGGGCCATTCTGCCATTATTTCACCAAATTCTTCAAGCCAAACAAGTCGAACGAAAGCGAGAAACGCAATGTTTGATCGAGCGGGTTCGTTTGCGAAGTGGAAATAACATATCCGGCATCAAGTTGAAATACATTCAGTTTAAAACCTGTCCCAACTGTGAAGAATTTTCTATTACCTTTTAACTCGTGTTCATTTAAATAACCGGCACGTACAAAAAACTGTTTGTTATAAGCATATTCTACACCTACCGACCACATAATTTCTTGCAATTCCTCTTTGCTGCCACCGGGTGCATCGTTGAACGATTGAATAATACCAGTCATGGTCGACATGTTATTGTAATAGTTCAAATCTTCCGCCAATTTAGCTGGATTCGTTGTTGGTACCAACAGTTTGTTTACATCAGCATTTATTGTAAATCGTTGAAATTCGTCGATATCGTAGTCGAATGAACCTCCAAGACGAAGATTTGTTGGAATAAAATTATTAGTTGCATTTTTATCGTAGGTAATTTTCGAACCCAAGTTCGAAAGATTTAAACCAAATGCTAAATTCCCTTTCCCTGTTGTCAATTCAATGGGCGTACGATAATATGCCGAAATATCAGCAGCTACCGAAGCCCCGGGATACATGTCGCTTCCTCCTGCTTGATTAACTCCATTGTTTAAATCAGAATAAATAAACCGCAGTGCTGCTGAAGCTGAAAATTTTTCGGAAAGCATTTGTGAGTATGCTACATCTATGGCCATTTCAAGAGGATTTGCATCGGTTAGTTTACCTCCATCAATATCAAACATTTCAATTGTCCCCAACGAAAAATAGCGCATTGAAGCACTAAAAGCTTGTCTTGGATTGAATTTATAATATCCGGCCATGTAAATAAGGTCGATATCGGATACCAAAGAACGTAACCAAGGTGTATACGAAAGTGAAACACCCGCTTCACTTTCCATAAACACGTATTTTGATGGATTCCAATATTGCGAATTTACATCTGGAGTAGTAGCAGCACCAATATCACCCATACCGCCTGCACGTGCATCGGGAGCAATGGTAAGCGATGGTACTGCGGTAAATATCGGATTTGGCTCAACTACTTGACTGCCTGCATTCAAGGCAATTGATAATAAGATGATTACGATAAAAAACGTTTGTTTCATAAGTTTTTATTTGAGAAGCAAAAAGTAGTGTAGCTGCGATTGCTTCTAATTTTTATTTGGTTTGCAAAAATACAATTTAAAATTTAATGTAAATACACTAACTTGCAATTTATTGCTCTAAAACAAACATTTTATTCGTTTTAGAGTAAACTTCACTATTATTGGTACTTATACTTACTTTGTATAAATAAACTCCCGATTTTACTTTTACACCATCGGCACCGCGCAAATCCCATTGTACATTGTCGGCATTACTCTGTTCGAATTGCCATATTTTTCGTCCCGACAAATCGTAAATTTCAATCAATGTATTTAATATCGTTTCAGGGCGATCGTGCTCTACAACAATGTTTGTGCCTGTTTTTACAGGATTTGGGAAGTTGTACACTTTAAAGATTACCGGCTGAAGTCCTTTTATCACTTCAAATTCGATAGTTTCGATTGCCGAATTATTTAACAAATCCCATGCTTTGAACGTGAGTGTATGTTTACCTTCGCTCAAATCACTTAGTTTATACTGTAAACTTCCTTCGATATAGGAGTTGGCTTTTGTTTCGAAAAAATCGTTTAGCACTTTCGATTGCGAAGGGTCGTTGTCGATAGTAATAAGCAAATCGTGTCCTATGCCACTTCCCACTTTGTTTATTCCACTAATATCCTTTATTTGAGCCATTAGCAGCGGCGATTCATTAACTGCATCGCCACTTACAAAATTCTGAGAATTTAGGAATAATTTTATTTCGGGTCCATCGGTTTCGTAAGCTACAGTCTTGCTAGTACCTCCTACAGTGAAATCTTCGAAATATCCCTGTGCCTCTGCTTTAAGTTCGTCGCTGTGAGCATAGTAATTAATTCGACCACCGCCATAATTGTATTTAATATCTTTTGGCAGCATAAATGTAAAACTGAATTGACCTTGTGAGGCAGTTGCTTTACCCGAAAACAGTACATTGGGTCGGTCGGTATAGGTCATATTGCCATCGCCCTGATTATTTTGAGTAGTAATTCGTTGCGCTTTGTCAAATACATCTACAAAGATATCGCCATTAAAACCTTCCACTTTCAGATTTGAGTCATCCACAATTTGACCTTTCACCTCAACCACCGACATGGCGCGAAGTGTATCAGCACCAAAAGTTGAGTTGTTATTTATCGAAGTTGTGTTTACACTATAATCGGTTGGAAATGCTAACTTTACAGCAGGGTCGCCCATGTAAATGTACGATAGTTTATTTATTTCGGAACCTACAATGTTTTTTGCGATAGCCAGTGCATCGCCAATTCGATAGTGCTTACCATTAATTTTTTTAAAAAGATTTTCGGTAAAATACTTATTTACTGTAAAATTTTGAGAGGCATATACCGGACGAGCTGCCGAGAAAATGCCAATGCCACCACCATTTGGATTTAACACCACCTGTTCGCCTGCCGATACTGTTTTTATGTCAAACTGTAAGAAGTTGCATGTAGCACCTACCCAAATTGGAAGTATTTTGTTCGACATGCCATTTACATCATTCACTGTCAGTACATTCTCGTTCGACCAACCCTGTGGGCCAGCATGCCCGGTATAGTTTAGATATAAAAGTCCTTTATCAATTAAATCGTGTAATTGCTTGCGAGCTACTGGATAAGTTTCGCCACTGGCCGAAATTTCCTGATTGTAAGCGTCTAAATATATTTTGGTAGTATGATACGATTTAAAATTGCGATTTACAATAGATGCTATGCTATCGGCTTGTTTCATGTGCAAGGCATTATCGCCATCGTCGGCAAGGAAACAAAGCTGATTTTTCCATTTTCCAGAATTCACATCGCTCATATAGTCGATGGTTTTTTTCACTACATCCTGCGCATGTGCATCAGTAACAACAGGAAAACGACCAATTCCAATATCGAGACCGTGAGAAGGAATTTGATTACCTTCGTTATCATCCAAAAACCCAAAATAATCGTCGGTTACATACGAAAGTGTTTCTACAAGCGAATTATCGGCCTGATATGTGAGCGTTAGGTTATCGCCAGAGGTGGTTTGTAATTTTCGATTATCGAACGTGCCACGTCCAAAAATCAATAAATATTTGGGCATATCTGCTGGAGTCGCTGCAGCAATTGCACGGTCGTAAAACATTTTCATAGCTCTGCGATAAGCAGTAGCATCGGGTGTTCCCGACGAGAATTCGTTGAAAACCTGATCGGTTGTCAGTACATTTACGCGCAAATTGTCGATTGTACGGTGAGCCTGTGCCAACTCTTCGGAGTGCGTTAAAAAGCGTGGATGTGTAATAATTATCATTTCGGCCTGTGGCAAAGCATGGAGATTTTGATTGGCAACTGCACCAATAATTTCCGGCTTCGAAAACGAATTTCCTTGCGTTGGATCAATGGCTAAATAATTTTTTATCTCAGTACCTGGAGCAGTAAATGTGAGCTTTCCACCAACTATTGCCGCAGGTACTTTTGTAATGTTATGTGCTTCGGTAACATCCCAAATCTGTACATTGTTTCCGGCATTACTCAGTTTATATTCACAATAATTGTTTGTGTTGAGTTCGCCAATATATTGAAATTGCATAGCCGTTCCGCTCATTTTAAGTGCACGTTGGGCGTTAATTTCGATATAGTTGAGATAAGCCTCGGCCGTTACACCGTTGGGGTTAAATGATAATTTCATACTTAGCATATCGCGGGTTGGCGTAAAAGTAAAAAAGCCATTGGCAGCTTTAGCTTTTTCGTAGCCATCGCCATCGGTGCGTTTCGACACATTTAGTGTTTTGGTTTGTGCACCGTCCAAATCGAGGGTAAAAGTAGTAATGGCACCAGCCGAAGCAGCCACATCCAATCGAACTTTTGTGTTGTTTGAGAGCAAAATATTTGGAAAGTTAAAAGCGAAGTTAAGACTTTTTGCATCGTTAAAAAACTCACCGTAAAATTCTTTGCCCGAATTGGCAAGGTTTTTTAATTCGTTTTCGTGTACAATATAATCGGTAAATTCTTCTACTGTAACAAGGTTAGCACCATCGGGAACATCAATGGTCGACAGCTCAATTTTTCGCCCAACGCCCGCATCTGAAGTTACAAAATAATACCCTTTAGTTGAATAAGAGTTAATGGTGTGAGTAAACATTTCGCGAATGCGGTCGTAACTCCATTTCTGTACACCTTTGGCATAAAAGAGGATATAGTCGCCCGAAGAGAATACGCCATCGCTGCCTTTTTCCATGTGAATTGCAAGCTCTGGTAAATCGTCGATCATTGGTTTCGAAAAATCCTGACTTTGCACTTCGCCACCATACCCAAAAATGCGAACATTAGCCGGCGAAATGCCCATTGCGTTCAAATCTTCGTAAGTTAGTCGGTAAACGCCGGTATTTGTAACGGCAATTTTTACAAATTTTCCCGATTTGAGTACCGAATTTGTAGTGTATGTATGATTTGTTGCTGTTTTTTGACGTTGTGCTTTGGGAATTTTTGTAATTTCAACCGAAAACGAGGTTAGCCTCTGAATTGCACCATTGCGAATGGCAAAAGGAGATAACAGCACTTCTATATACGAATTTCCACGGATATCAAGTGTTTGTAATTTCGGATTAATACTCTGATTTAAAATATTTTCGGTAGCTAATACGGCAAGTTCATCTGAGCTAATTGCGGCAAAGGTTTCATTTTTAAGTGATACGCTGTAACTGTAGTTTTTGTCAGCGGCTAAACGTTTGCTAAAGTAGGGTAGTTGTGTCTCGTCGGGGTAAACGGCATTGCTGAATTTTAGCACTTTGCGCGAGTTGCTGCCAATAGTTTGTGTTTCAATACCACTCCAGCTAAGTGTGAAATCGGCATTGAAAAATGGTTCCTGAGCTGTGGCTGTAAGGCTAAAAAATGCTGTCAGGAGAAATATAATTACATGTATTTTTTTCATTTGATTTTAATAGCTGTAAAAATAAAAAACTGCACGTTAAATGCAGGCAACTAAGATAACGTTTTTCGGCTAATATTATTATTATCGTTGAAAAACAATAACTTATTTTATATAAAAATCGAACATTTTTTGATCGAAAATATAACCTTGTAATTTATCTTCGGGTTTTACTGTGCCAACACCTGCTGGCGTTCCGGTAAACAAAATATCGCCAATCTTTAGAGTAAAGAAACGACTAACGTAGGCAATAAGTTCATCTATAGGGAAAATCATTTCGGCCGAATGACCATTTTGCACGGTTTTTTCGTTCAAATCTAATCGAAAGCGAATGTCCTGCACATTACCAAGCGTTTCAACAGGTAAAAAATTGCCGATAACTGCTGAATTATCAAAGGCTTTGCTTATTTCCCAAGGCTTTCCTTCGGCTTTCAGTTTGCGTTGCAGGTCGCGAGCTGTAAAGTCCACCCCCAACCCAATTTCCGAATAATAACGTGATGCAAAACGTGGTGCAATGTTTTTTCCAATGCGGTTGATTTTTACAATTAGCTCGGTTTCGTAATGTAATTCTTGCGAAAAATCGGGAACATAAAATGGTTTGTTATTTCGAAGTAGCGCCGTGTCGGGCTTCATAAAAACGACTGGCTCAGTAGGATTTTTGGAGTTGAGTTCTTTGTTGTGCTCAATATAGTTTTGACCAATGGCAAATATTTTCATTGTTTTTAAAGTATCAGTTTTTGTTGTTCGCAATCTTCACAGGCTTTTATTTCGTTTAACCTGTTGAACATCACGGCTAAATGGGCATAGATAGACGTATTTTGCACGACAATACGTTCGGGTACACGAATGCGATAGGGCGTAAAGTTCCAAATAGCTTTTATACCACCTTCAACCATTATTTCGGCTACCTCTTGTGCCTTTTCAACCGGCACGGTAAGAATGCCAATATTTATGCCTGTTTTCTTTTGCAATTCTTTAAACCTATCAAAATGGTGAATAGGCACGCGGTTGATACTTGTGCCGGTAAGTTCGTGTTTCACATCAAATCCGGCAGCAATTTCTAATCCAAACTGTTCCAGGCCATTATCGTGCATCAACGCACCACCAAGGCTACCTACGCCAAATAGAAATGCCTTGTGCGAATTGGTAAATCCGAGAAACTTCTCCAATACATCCACCAATTCTTTCACATCGTAGCCCACACGGGTTTTGCCCGTAATTTGTACAAACGACAAATCTTTGGCCACCATCGAAGCATCTACTGCTATGTTTTTGGCAATTTGTGTCGACGAGAGATAGGTTTCACCATCTTTCAGAACAAGTTGAGCATAAGCCAAATACCACGGAAGCCTGCGTAATGTAGGCTCGGGCACTTTAAAAAGTATTTCGGGGTTGTTGTTCATGCAAAGTGATTTTTTATCGTTTGATTTACTTGCAAAAATAAGTAAAATTTCGGAATTGCCTGATATGTATACCGATAAAAGTTTTTTTCGAAACCGATTTTCACAATAAGTCTATGGTATTAACAAAACTGCGGCCGAAACAAAAGTTGCTGCTAACACAAACCAACGATATATATTTTCGGGAAATAGTTTCACAATTTTTATTCCAAAATAAGCTCCTAACGCTATGGCGGGCAAAAGCATTAGGTTAAAAGTAAGCGTTTTGACAGTAATATTGTGCCAACCCCATATTTGTAAAGGCAGTTTGGATACGTTTATAATAAAGAAAAACCAAGCTGCCGTGCCAATGTATTCTTTTTTAGGGAGATTTTTGGACAATAAATACACACTCATTATTGGTCCGGCAGCATTACCAATCATGGTCGAAAAGCCACCCATTATACCAAATGGTATAGCTACCGATGTTTTGTGTGGTACAATTTCGGTTGTTTTCTTTTTGCGAAATTCCATCCAAATCATTACCGCTAAACTCAAAATCACGAGCAATCCTATTAACTGCTTAAATTGCACGGGCGAAATATTTTTTCCCACTAACCAACCAATCAGAATCCCCGCGAAAGCCCACGGCAATATGCCCAGCACCGTTTTCCAATGCGTGCTTCGGTGGTAATAAACCACACCAAACACATCCGCCATAATGAGCATGGGCAGCACCAATCCCGACGAAGGCATTCCACCAAAAATAAACGCCATAATAGGCACAACTAACGTCCCCAAGCCATTTACGCCCGTTTTTGCCATGCCTATCATTACGGCCGAAAGTATGGCAAGCAGCCACATCGAAAGAGTTAAATCCATAATTTATAAAATATAAAGTATTACACGGAAAACAAATCAATCAACGTTAATTCATTCTGTATCAATGCAGAATACTCATTTTTGGTTACACCGTACGTTGTTATCATGGTCATAAACACCGATTTTTTGGTATTTGTTTCAGATTTAAAAATTCCAATTCTATTTCGTAGCGTTTCGGCATACTTTTTATCAATACTAAATTCGTTTATCGAAAACTTTATTTCGCACAAATTAATGACATTGTCGTTTCTGTCAATCAGCAAATCAATTTGTGTTCGGTTTTCGTTGCTTTTGCTTATCCAGCTCAAGGCATTTGTACGAACACCACTTATTCCCAACCCTACTTTCAGTTGTTTGAGGTGCGCCAAACACACTTGTTCGAAAGCGTACCCGCTCCACACCCTATGCGTAGGACTATCAATGGCAGCACTCCAAAAGTTTTCTGAAACCGATTTTATTTCGTTCCCAAATTTCATATAAAATAGCGTGTAGAAATCCACTAATTGATAGATTTTATCTTTCGATTTTTTATCAAACGAAAAATAACTTCTAATAAAACCACTGTTTTTTAAATCGTCGAGCATTTTCGACATGCTGCCACTGCTTTTTTCGTTCAACGAGGCCAATATTTCGTGGCGGGTAATGCCCTTGCTCTTGGCGCTTATTGCTTTCACCAATTCGATGTATTTTTCCGACGATTTAAAAAGTGCGGCATATAGGTTTGTAAACTCATTGCGCAAGGTTCCGGCAGAAGCAAAAAACAAGCGGTCGATATTTTGTGCCAAGCTCAATCCCTTTTTTAGCAAACTCCAATAATAGGGTATTCCACCCATTATCATGTAGCATTCGGCAATGGTATATTCCTCCCAATCGATTGCAACAGACTGTAAATACTGTTTACATTCCATCAGCGTAAATGGTTGAATACGCATTTGGAGCGTTATCCGATTGTACAAACCGCCCTTGTTATTAATCAACTTGTCCAACATCCACGAAGTAGACGACCCGCAAACAATCAATAAAATATCCGATCGATGGGCAGCCCAACTATTCCAAAAATGCTCTAAAGCACTCAAAAAGTTCGATTTGGGAGTTTCTATCCAAGGCAATTCGTCCAGAAAAATTACCTTTTTTGTTTCTGTCGATGTTTCGATATGCGCTTTTAAAAGTTGAAAAGCCTCTAACCAATTTGTGGGGATAGTTTCATCGGCAGCAGCTACATCGCGCATCGAAAAGTGAAAATTCAAAAGCTGCGACGCCTTATTCGCATTCGCCATTCCGGTGAGTGTAAATGTGAATTTATTATTAAAATTCTGCCTCACTAAAAACGTTTTCCCAACTCGCCGCCGCCCATAAAGCGCCACAAACTCGGAGGCGGTTGATTCAAAACACCTCTTCAGTTCCTCTTGTTCATATTTACGACCAATAATTGTTGCCATAGAATTTCGAATTATAATCCGCCACAAATATAAAATAATATTATTGATTTGGGGAATAATATGGTAATAAATCCCCAAATATATGTTTTATTAATATGATTTGGGGAATTATATAATTATATATCCCCAAATCTATGTTTAAATTTATAGATATGGGGATTTATCTATATATTAATCCCCAAATGTATGTTTTTTTAGACACATTTGGGGAATAATAAATTGAAAAGAGGATGTTACCCGCAGTGAAGGCTTCACTTAGAGTGAAACCTTCACTTGTGATTAGATTAAAATCAATATTATTTACCCCAAAATGGAATCGTAAATTTGAGGGGATTTTAAGTAAAACAACTTTATGGGGGTATTCTTGTTATAACGATAAGTAATTCTACTTCAGTAAAATAAAACTCTGAGAATTAAAAACCACCCCGATAGCTATCGGGGGCACAATAGATAACTATTGTTTCCCCGCTATCTAACGAAGTGGTTTACTCTTTAATTTTGTAAAGTAGAAGTTATTATTGAAAACAACTCCAGCTTTTTTAATCCAATTCTAATAGTATGCCCAACCGATTTCAAGACGAAAACTTATTACTTTCCAATTTCTACCAAGAAGTTTGGGTAGCTTGTCCTTCGTGTGGCAAAAAAGCAATAGCAAAAGTGAATGTTGAAACAAAAACTGCTCGGCTGCTGTGTTCGCATTGTAGTTACAACAAAGAAACATCAACGACACTGAAAAATGGAATTTTCGAAATGCCAGCAAACCAGTATTTTAATACCGAACTTTGGCTGCAAGCTCCTTTCAAAAATGACATTTTTTGGGCATACAACGATAAGCATTTGGAATATTTAGAGCGTTATATTTCGGCTACTCTGCGCGAAAACAAAGACAGAACGCATTTCACTTTGCTCGAAAAACTACCCAAATTTTATCACGAAGCAAAAAACAGAGATGGATTATTGAAAATTATAGGGCGATTAAAAGGATTAAGATAGATACTTTTATTCCTATACCGAGGGCTTCACTCCAAGTGAAGCCCTCGCTTGTTTTTGCTCCAAAATGCAATATTTTTCTTCTTTTTACTCAAAAAATGACTACAAATGACTATTGTTTGTTCCAAAATATAGTCGTAAATTTGAGCCGATTTAAAAAACGATTTTTTTTTCGGAATTATTGATCTAAATTAGCAGTTTAGATTATAATTTAGATTAAAATTAAAGTGTATGTGGAGTTCAGATACCACTTTAATAAAAACGAAGCGGAATCCGAAAAGCTTTATGAGTAGGGAAAAATAAATTACTTAACGATTTAACATTTTAAAACAAAAGAAAAATGAAAAAGAATGTATTATTTGTATTGTTTGGAGCAGCTATACTCTTAACAATGAATGCGTGTAAATCTGATGCATCGGATTTAGACGAAGAGCTAAAATTCTCGAAACTGACTGTGGAGCAGCAGAAAGCTCAAATTGAAAAAAGTGGGATGGATTTTGTAACTGCTATGGAAGGAATGCAGGATACAAAAGCGATTACCGCTATTACCAATATGTTGGAGATGCAGGGGGGTGATACAGAAGTGTATGCACCATTTCAAAAACTTGTATCGGACATTAAAAAAGCCCGTAAAAGTTCTATAAGCAATTTAGACAAACAAATGCGTGTTAGCTATTTGGATAGCGAAGAATGGGGTGAATACGTGTACAACTTCGAAACCAAAGAAATAGAACAAATAGCAGAGTTAACTAACAAACTGATTGTGAAGTTCCCATCAACCGAAAGTGGAACTACAAACAATGTTACACTTACAGTTACTTATACCGATTCGAACATCGAAATTCCTTATGTTGAGGAAATTGAAATTGAAGGGGAAGTGTATCCTTCGAAAATTACTGCCGTAATGACAATTGATGGCGCTGAGGTAATGAGTGCCGACTTTAGTGGAAAATACTATGCCGATGGTACTCCACAAGAAGCAATTCAATCGCTTACAATGGAAACGTACAAATGGACAGCCGAAATTAAAAATGATAAAAAAACAATGTCGGAAGCTATTGAATTTAAAAATGGCTCGACAGTAATTTTGAAATCCTCGGCTGAGCTAAATGGAACTCTCACTGAAGCTGCTCTTACTACTGAAACCCCCGAAGATGCTATAACTGGTTTTGCAGTTAACTTTCAGGTTATGAATATAGCTATGAAAGGTGGTACTACTGATTTTAAAAAATTGGTTGCTGAAATTAATGCATTAAGCGAAGATTTATCTGAAAAGGAATATGTTGATAAAACAACTGTTATTCTTAACAAGTATATGATTGCAACAGCCTATTTTGCGGATAATGAAACTAAGTTTGCCGATTTGGAATTTTATGGAGCCGAAGTTACTGACACTTGGGAAGAGTGGGATTATAACCAACAAAAAAATGTAACTTATACGGATACTTACTACAATCTCACTCCTCGTTTTATTTTGAGCGATGGTTCGAAAGTGGCTGTGGAAGAATACTTAGAGGATGGATTTTCGGATCTAATCACTAAAATTGAAAACTTAGTAGAAGATTTTGACTATTAATAGATTACGAATAGATTATTAATAAGCTAACAAGCTTTAGAGAGTCTCACTTCATTTAAAGTGAGACTCTTTTTTTTATAAATTTCAATCATAAATTACTCAATTATACACCGATAATAACGAATACCACTACCGTACCAAATTCCAAATCCAGGCTCGGAGATATTCGAATTTAATGGTTTTACTTCGTTTAAGAATAGACTTCCAGCTCGTTTTGAAAACAGATTGAGGTCTTTAAAGAAATTGGTTGAGGTTCGATCCAGCGTGCAAATTTTAATGTCAACAATATCGCCAACTGCAAAATACTGACCTTCGCTATACGACGAATCGGTTTTCTCCGGCTGCGGACTTAAATTAAACTTTTGAATGCCACTTAAAGTTAAATCGTTATTAAACACTATTGGCGATTCAATATAACGTTTATCTTGTTGTTTCTTTGTAAAAACACGAAATCCCGTTTCGGCAAGTTTATCAATATTAACCCATACCGACAAAGTCTTTAGCGTATCCGAAACCGTTGATGGTTGAAACTGTACCGAATCTATAACTGACCCATTTGGCAAAAATGTGGTTGACGTAATTGTGTATCCACTGTATTCTACCTTTAAACTGTAAGCCCTGCCTTCTACGCCTTTCATATCGGTGGCTGTATACACATAAGGAGGGAAATGTGTTTTGTCCCATTTCGAAGTAAGAATTTCTGTTTCAAAGCCATCCGAAACGGTTACTTTGGCATGACGAATAACATGGTCGAGCACTGTGGCCGAGTCGAGCGTTTTCCAAAGCGGCACATTGAGCGACAAATAAACGCGCGGAAATTCACCTGTTTCGACTGTGCCTTCGACAATGATTTTTTGCGAATAGCCCCTCACCGTATAATCCAAATCGGGATTACAGGCGACAAAGACCGCAGCAAATGCCAATAAGCTAAGGACTTTAATTATTCTATTTTTTAAAAATGAAATGTCCATGATAATGAAGGTAAAATGGGTATTAGGTACGACATCTTTATTTTGAAATCCATACTATTTGCCACATTTGTAGTGTTGTAATACACCTGAAACGGATTAGCACGGTTATACACATTGTAAATGGCCAAATTTAACTCCGAATTAATTTTGTAAAATGGTTTGAGTTTGTAATTCATGGCAATATCTAAGCGGTTGTAAGCCGGCATTTGAAACGAATTATAACCTTTATATTCTAATACTACTTTATTGTCGACCACAAACCAACTACGGGGCAAATTGAGCCTACTACCGGTAGCATAAACATAAGTAGCACTAAAATTAATCCTGTCCGAAAGCTTATACATACCAATAATTGAAAAATCGTGGCGACGGTCGTTGGTTGCTAAATAAGCCTTCCCTTGATTGATATTGTCGAATTGCCGGTAGTTCCAACCCAGCGTATACGACAACCAGCCTGTAAATCGCCCTGCATTTTTTTTAACCAAAAACTCAGCACCATACGCCCAACCTCTGCCGGTGTACATTTTAGACAGCAACTCTTGCTCCGAAAACAAATCGTTCAGATTACCACCATATTCCAACAAATTCGAAAACGATTTATAATACATCTCGGCACTTAATTCCCATTTGTTTTCAAAGATATTCCGAAAATAACCTCCCGAAATATGCCAAAGCGAACTCGACTTATTTACTGCCGAAGCAGGTACAAGCAATTCCAACGGTACGCCAAAGTTCACTACAGGCACCCTACTCAGATACTGAAAATGCCGAGTTGCCGAAAACTTTATCGACGAACGTTGGTCGAACATCCAACGCGAGAAAAAGCGCGGCTCTAATCCACCGTAAAAAATAGATTTAGCATCTTGCTCTGCTCCAATAGTTGCTATTTTGGGTGTTGGTATATGAGCCCCTACCCGCAACCCAATGTTTAACAGCAAATTACCACGTTCCCACTCATCACGCACATACCACGCAACATCTGTATTTCGGTAAAACAACGACGATTGATTAGGTACTTCCACATCATTGTTCGATTGAACTATTTTAGAAGGTAATGTTTGGTTGTACGAAGCCTCCAAACCCGATTTAAAAGTATGACGGTTATGTAGATACACAAAGTCAGTTTTGTAATTCAGCATTCGATTGAGAGAATTAAGACTGTAATCTGTTGTCAGCCAGTTTACTTTCGATTGCAAATAAAATTCGGTAGCATTCAGATAATGTGCCATGCTGAATTTTTCCGAAAAAACATGATTCAGTTGTAATCCCACAACACGATTTCCCCATCGACTATTGTTTTCGTCGATAGAATATTTTACGCTTTGCGAAATGCTAATTCTATCGTTGCCGGTATAAAAATGCCCCGACAGTTTGGTGGATGAGCTTAAAGCATAATTAAAACCAATATTAGTGTCGGAAAATTCAAAATCGTTTTGTGCTAATTTTTCATTTATACCAACTTTTATAAGCATTGGAATTACAAAAGCCCCAATATAACTACCTCGCTGCGAAGCATAAAACGAAAACTTATCGGATAATGGAATTTTTAAAGCCAAACGCGACGAAATAAATCCGACACTGCCATCAACATGAACTTTTTGTGGAATATTGCTAAAGTTTTTTATGTCGATAACCGACGAAAGCCGTCCGCCATATTCGGCCGGAATACCCGTTTTGTAATACCGCATAAGGTCAATTAAATCGGGATTGAAAACCGAAAACAAGCCCAAAACGTGTGTAGGATTCTGAATAGCGCAGCCATTGAGAATCACCAAATTTTGGTCGTTATTGCCACCACGCACATTCATATTGGCACTCGCATCACCCGCTTGCGAAATGCCACCCATGTATTGCAAAGCTTTAAAAGGATCGGCATCTCCCACAATATTAGGAAGTTTACGGAGTTCGTTAACGTCGATAACAAGCCCTCCTGAGCCCGACTTAATATTGGCTGTAGCCATTTTGGAACGCACTTCGAGCTCCCTAATAGCTTGTACTTTATTTACAATAGAATTGCTATCGGTGGTGTCTTTTATCAGAAAGTGCGAAGTTTGAGTGTAGCAATAATGACTTGTAACTATGTAAACAAGAAGTAGAATATGAAACTTCATTAATAAATTGTTTGATTAATCTTAATTTCTTTTTTGCAAACTTACACAAAAAAAATAGATGATTAAAGCCTAAAACCAAAATTCAATTAATTGCTATTTGTAAATCATTGTAACATGATGAAGTAATTTAAGTTTAAAAATCCCTAGTTTTACTCAAAAAATGACTACAAATGACTATTGTTCTCTACTAAATGTAGCCGTAACTTTGAGGCGATTTTAAAAGTAACGATTTATTTTTTCAAATAGTTGCTCAAAATTATCAAATAAGAACAAAACATTACGTTGAATTTATCTACTTATCCCAAAGGAATATATTAGATAAAACTAAGTATCAGGCTAATTTCAAGAACCAAAAAGTTTGTTTTACATCAACATTTTAACAAATCCGATTTCATTTTCAAAAAAAAAGTAAAAGCCTCATTTATTAGCGAGGCTTTTACTAAATGTTATAGTGAGCGCTTCACTTGGAGCGAAGCCCTCATTTTAATCCTAACTATAAACTACTAACTATAAACTTCTTCTACACCCATCCCGCTTTTATGGCTTTGGAAACCAATTCGGCGGTAGAGCCGGTTTGGGTTTTAGCAAGGATGTTTCGGCGATGATTTTTTACGGTGTGTTGGCTAATGTGAAGCTTTTTGGCTATTTCAGAACTGTTTAATCCTTGAATTAGATAGCGGACAATTTCTTTTTCTCTTACGCTAACTACTTCTTTGGTAGGTAATAATGTTTCTTCCTCCTCCTCACCTACATTTACATACGAAGGGTTGCCTTCTAAGCCAATAAACGACAGAACGGGTATACCTTCGGGTTTTATGTGGTTGATGTCGGTATGTATGCCAAGGGTTTTGTTTATGCCGCCTTCGTCGGTGCTCGAAAAGGTAATTACCTGATGCAGAATTCTTAAATATTCGCCATCGCTTTTCCTTAAACGATAGTCGTAACGCACTTTGTATTTAAAACAATCGTCTGGTGTAAGCGTACTAAAAAAAGCGACTACCTTTGCTTCGAAACGAATAAAATAGGGTAAATCGTCGGGGTGTATCAGTCCCAAAATGAAATTGAGCGTGCATTCTTCTTGTGGATAGCCCAACATATCGGTAACATTAGCACTCATAAAATCGAATTGAGCGGTTTCTAAATCCAAAATCCAATAATAATGCTCACCAACATTTGTAATGTTAATGATTTTTTTGTAGATTTCTAATTCGAGGTCGAGGCTTATGTCGTTGCCCGATTTAACTAAGCCATTCCATATTTTAAAAGTACCTTTTAGAGGTAGTAAACTTTCAGACATAGCAACTATTTTTTTAATATAAGGTAAGTTATATCAATTCCATAAATGAAATTATTATAACACGCAACTATGGTTAAAGTTCTACAAAAAAGTGGAGTTCGCTTTTTAATATTGTTTTAAAGATACATTTGAACCACCAACTTTGTCGGTTTTGTGTGTTGAATCAACGCTATAAGTGGGGTTTAGGTAAAGAAATTATTTAAAAAAAACAATTTTTCTGTTTGTGATATCGAGTGTAGAGCTAATGTAAATTGAGCTCAGCCCAATTCCAATAAAGCATTGAATTTATTTGAAGAGTTTTCAGGTTTAGTTTCTTTATTTCGCCCTCCTATATTATACCGGCCAATGCGGCTGGTAAGGGGCTTTTAAGTTTAATACGAAATATGGATTTCGAAGTAATTCACGCCCTAAAAAAACCATCTCGGCTTAGTTGTTTTCGAGAATTAGTTCAATTTGCGCTTGGTTTGTTATTAGCCCAACTGTTGCGGTGAGTATGCCGGTTTTATTGTTTTTTGTTTTTTACAAATCAAATCCAATATCGCTGCGGAAGTATTTTTGATCGTAATTGATGACGTGGGCGTTTTTAAACGACTGTGCCAAAGCTTCGTCTTTGTTGGCTCCATACGAACTTACGGCAATTACACGGCCGCCATTGGTAATTATTTTACCGTCTTTTGCGGCAGTGCCGGCATGGAAAACAATGCTATTCTCCACTTTATCCAATCCGCTGATTTCCTTGCCTTTTTCGTATTCTTCGGGGTAGCCGCCCGAAACAAGCATAACGGTTACAGCAGCTCGTTCGTCAAATTCGACAGTTCGTGTGTTTAAGTTTTTTTGTGCTACACCTTCGAGCAAATCAACTAAATCCGATTTGAGACGAAGCATAACTACTTCGGTTTCGGGGTCGCCCATGCGGGCATTGTATTCGATGGTAACAGGCTCGCCGTTTACTTTTATGAGTCCGAAAAAAATAAAACCGGTATAGTTAATGCCTTCGCTGTAAAGTCCTTCCACCGTTGGGCGGATAATGCGGTCTTCTACTTTTTGCATAAATTCTGGTGTGGCAAATGCAACTGGCGAAACAGCACCCATACCACCGGTATTCAGTCCTTTGTCGCCTTCGCCAATACGTTTGTAATCTTTGGCTTCGGGCAAAATCTGGTAGTTTTTTCCGTCGGTAATTACAAATACCGAGCATTCGATTCCCGACAAGAATTCTTCGATTACCACCGTTTTGCTGGCATCGCCAAATTTGCCATCGAGCATAGCTTTTAGTTCGGAAATTGTTTCGTCCAAATCATTCAAAATGAGTACACCTTTTCCGGCAGCCAAGCCATCGGCTTTAAGCACATACGGAGCCGCGAGCGATTTCAGAAAAGCAACTCCCTCGTCGATATTATCAGCTGTAACGCTCAGGTAGCCTGCAGTTGGAATGTTGTGCCTGAACATAAATTGCTTCGAAAAGTCCTTGCTTCCTTCTAATTGCGCACCCACCTTATCGGGACCAACTACCGGAATATGACTCAACTCCTTATCGGCAGCAAAAAAATCAACAACGCCTTTCACCAATGGATCTTCGGGGCCTACGAGTACCAACTCGATGCCGTTTTCGAGCACCGCTTGTTTCATTGCCGTAAAATTATCGGCAGCAAAAGGCAGGTTAGTGCCCACCTGAGCCGTTCCGGGATTTCCGGGAGCAATAAATAATTGTGTCAATTTGGGACTTTGAGCTATTTTCCAGGCCAATGCATGTTCGCGACCACCCGAACCGAGGAGAAGAATTTTCATGATAATTATACACGTTTTGTTTTCATCTGCAAAAGTAATCAAAATATAGGAATGAGACAATGTGCCAATAAAACAATGTGCCAATCGTAGTAAAAACGGAGATTCTGTATGCGGAAAGTAACAGAATGTTTTTTTTGTTTTAACTCTTCGAAGTACTTTTTATTCCAAAACCCTTATTAATTTTCATAAATGGAATAACAGCCAAGGTTGGAATGGCACAAATCATTACAAAAATAAAGAAATGATTGTAGCCCAACATATCTTGAAGCCAACCTGCTATCATTCCGGGCAACATCATTCCCATGGCCATAAAGCCCGTGCAAATGGCGTAGTGTGCTGTTTTGTGTTCGCCATCGGCAAAATAAATCATGTACAACATATAGGCTGTAAATCCAAATCCGTATCCAAATTGCTCGATAGCAACTGCTGCATTTATCAAAAACAAGTTTTCGGGTAAGTACCACGACAGATACAGAAACGCCAAGTGTGGCAGCGTAATACACAAAGCCATTGGCCAAATCCAGAATTTCAGTCCTTTGCGCGATGCGGCAATGCCACCAACAATTCCACCTAAAGTTAACGCAACAACGCCCACAGTGCCGTAGACCAGCCCTACTTGTCCGGTAGTAAGGCCAAGTCCGCCCACTTCGCGCGCATCGAGCAGAAACGGCGAGGCCATTTTAACCAACAAAGCTTCGCCCAATCGATAAATTAGCATAAACGTAATGGCAAGTCCAATTCCGGGTTTTTGAAAAAACGATTTAAAAGTATTTCCAAATTTTGAAAAAATATCTTTTGCCGAATTTGTTACAGTAGATTGGTCGGATACTGGATGCGGTAAAATAAAACGGTGATAAATAAAGAACAGTATAAAAAAGCCGGCAAGAATAAAGAATGTTATACTCCACGCTAATTTAATATTACCCGAAATGCCTTTGAATTCACTTTTCACCTCCTCTTTCAGTTTGTAGTCGAGCTGTACAACTAAATATGCGGGCTTGTTCCAATTCTCTTCATTAAAAGTTACCCTTTCGCCCGATGCCAGCGAAATGCTTTTATCACCTTTTGCAAAACTTGAATTTAGTACCACACTTTCACCTTTTTCGGGTTTTTTTGTCAGTTTAACAGCAATGAGACCTGCACTTCCAACTTTTCCATCGGTGCCAGCCAAATCATCTCTTTTTTCGCCAAAGTTTGTTTTAATAAAACTACCAAATGGAGACGACACATGTTGTGTCCACCACGAAGTCTTTTCGCTTTTTAATTCGGCAGCTGTTTTTTCGATCGAAATAAAACCGTTTTTTTGGTTTGCTTCCGAAGCAAACGACTTAATTTTTTGGAGCGAGTCGGCTGAAATATTGGCTGTGTTTAATACCAAATTGTCGGGAAATGCAACAAAGGTCATTTCTTCCGTTTTCGGAACAGTATATGTTTGTGGAACTGCAACAAATTCTGTTTGTGTTGTTTTCGACGATTGAACGTTAAATTGTAAAGGTTCAACGCCTGTCCAACTTTCGATGCTACCTGCTATAATTATCAGCAATCCTTGACCGGTAATCATCGACAAACGGTAAAAAGTGCTTCGAATGCCAACAAAAAACGATTGCTGGCTGCTATCCAGCGAAAGCATATAAAATCCATCGGCAGCAATATCGTGTGTAGCTGAGCTAAATGCTATTAACCACAAAACGGCTAATGTAGCCTGAAAAAAGAAAGGCATAGGAATCAGGAAGGCGACTCCCGCTAATCCGGCTCCTATTAAAAGCTGCATGGAAACTATCCACCAGCGTTTTGTTTTTACCAAGTCGATAAACGGACTCCAAAATGGTTTTATCACCCAAGGCAAATACAACCAGCTGGTATACAATGCAATGTCGGTATTCGAAATGCCTAACCGTTTGTACATAATTACGGCAACGGTCATGGCTACCACATACGGAAGCCCTTGCGCAAAATACAAGGTTGGAATCCATGCCCAAGGGGAAGAACCCCTAACCCGATAGCTATCGGGACCTAAAGGGGAACTGAAATTAGCTTTGTCTTGTGTTTCTTTTTCAATATTTTTCATATCAAATATTTTAAAATTATCATTACTAATAGTTCTTTCTCCCCTTTAGGGGTTGGGGGTATATATTCTCTTTAATTCTGCACCTCTAAAATAATGCAGCAATATTTCGTTGTAAAGATAGCCCTTTTCGCCCATAACGGCTGCCCCAATTTGGCAAAGCCCTACGCCATGCCCCCAGCCGGCTCCGGTAAGCACGAATTTTTGCGGAATACCTTCCTTAATTTCAAATGTATCAACTACAAAAGCCGAGCTATACAAGTGTGAGTTCGACAGCCATTTACGGATTTCGAGTTCTTTGCCTACAGTGATTGTTTGTTTTGTTCCAATAATTTTTAGTTCAATCAACCTTGCTGATTCTCCTCGTTTAACAGGAATTAAATTGAGAATTTCGCCAAAATCAATTCCTGAGCGGCGCGCCAATAATTCCGAAATTTCAGCTTGTGTGTATTCCACTTTCCAGCGGTAAAAATCGGTCGTTTCCTGGTCGTAATTATTGAGTACTTGTGCCAGCACTTTTTTGTCGGTTGTGTTGCAAAATGCTTCCGGCGATTGGCGAATCCATTTTTCAGCATTCGTTTCGACGGTCAAATCCGGCTCAAAACCTATGGGTGCAGTTGGATTGTCAATTACTTTGGTCAGATAAGAATAATGTTCGGGTGCCCAGCAGTTTTCAAAGGTTTCGGAAGCGCCACCGCATGATTTTGAGAATCGCGCATCGCATATTTCGCCATCGACCCACAATACTTCGCCGCGTGTAGCATCAATAGCTTTCTCTACTGCAATGGTTGAGGCGCGCGTAATGCCCTGATAGCGTTGGCAATGGTCATCGGCACAGACATCGAAATGTGTGTGGGCGTCACGTTCGTACCATTTTTCAAAGTGCCCGGTCGACAGTGTCCCGACAGCAGAAATGTCTGAATTTTTTTCTCCGTTGTCTGTTGTCTGTTGTCTGTTGTCTGACAATATCGGTTTCAGCAACCAACTTCGCGAAATGACCGCATGCGCTTTCAGCAATTCATCCGAAGCTGTGGCACTCATTTCGCTCGAAATAACACTTGTGAGGTAATCTTCAACACCAATTTTATTTATTGCTGTCAATGTTGCAATACGCAATTGAGACGGAGCACGCTCCGTCTCTACGATAATTTTTAATGATCCTTTAAAGCGTTGGTTCTCTTTGCGTTCCCAATGGAAATTTATGCCAATTACCACATCAATTAAATCGAAAGAGGCGTTTGGCGATACGGGTTCAAAATTCAATTCATCAGATAAAATATCATTAAATCGAATTTTTCCATTCTCGATTTTTGCAAGCTGTTTACCCGAAAATTCTATTTTGTTTTTATCAATAAAAGCCCCGTTCAGCACAAATTCTATTTGCACTGCTGAAACTATGCCGACATGTATGATTGGTTCTGAAAGTTCCATTTAATGGTAAATGATTAATGGTGAATGATTAATAAGAGACTTGCTCCAAAATGCTCACTACATCTTCCTTTGTAATACGTTCAAAATGAGCTTCAATTGGTGTAATAAAAATACCACACATTTCGACAGTTGCTGGGCTTACCAACAATTGTTTATCGCCTTCGGCCGTATATTGCCAGGGGCGAAATGCTTTGCGTGGAAGTACAAAAACGTACCATTTATTATTTTCAAAAAGACAAACGATATTCATTAAAGGTTCTACCTCACCCCCATCCCCTCTCCTTGAGGAGAGGGGGGTAAGAAATGCATACAACTTCTCAAATGCATCTTTTGCATTTTCAACATCCATTGATTCGATGCAATAAACGGTTCGCATGTAGTTTTTCATTTGCAGCAACTGCATTTTTTCAGTCGTAACCAATAAATCGGTATGCGTCGCT